>Ga0065711_1039771_pt1 | contig 17517 bp, 19 predicted proteins | sample Hoacrofraction12_FD_59098 | JGI IMG/M metagenome (GOLD analysis project Ga0065711, IMG submission 59098) | Hoatzin crop microbial communities from Cojedes, Venezuela - Epithelial fraction 12 v2 (version 2) | ecosystem: Host-associated > Birds > Digestive system > Esophagus > Crop | place... | reverse complement strand
GGACTCTCTCCAGTAGCTCCTCATCTTTCTTGAACTGGGGAGCCCAGAACAGGACACAGCACTGCAGATGGGGCCTCACCAGGGCAGAGTAGAGGGGGAGGAGAACCTCCCTTGACCTGCTGGCCACACTCTGCTTAAGGTGTGAAGGGTTCTGTGGATCGTTATCTTCTCCCTGAACCCTCCACTCCCGACCACCTAATCGTGGAGTGTCTACAAAGCCTGTGGGGCTGAGGGCATGCTGTAAGGACGCATAGCCTTATCTATGGGTAAGGGTAACCTCACCTACGGGTCCTTGACCTGTGGGTCAAGACCTGGCCCCGCTGTCACATTCCCGATGAAGCGCACCGTGACCAGGCAAAGTTTGCTCCGAGCCTGGAGCAGCACTTGCCTGTGGCGAAGGGGGTTTTTGGTTGCACCATGTCCTGGGCTTGTACGATCCGCTCCTTGGGCTGAAGAATCAGGGAAAAATTCAAAGAGCAGCCTGTGGAAAAGAGTCTTTATTATAAATATTTGCTCTGCTGGGCACATCCTAGCAGGGCAGTGACAGTGGGAGAGACTCCCATGCCGCTGTTGACACCCTTGGGAGAAGCTCTCCCTCTGGAGATGGGAGCGCTGGGTGGGCGAGTCAGGTGGTGGGCGGCAAGGAGGAGGATTTTATTTTTTCCTTGAAACTTTTTCCATGGCTTTCTTCACCCAGGGCTTCTCAGGGTCGGCGCAGACCTTGTTACCGCTGGCAGCCACAATCCTGCAGTGAGAAAGTGAGGAAAGGGAGTGAAAACATGAAGCGTGAGCCTTTCCCTTCCCATGCGCTGCTGCTCCCCTCCCTGTGTGCAGCCCCGTCCTGGATGGAGCCTTGGAGCCATCTCCCACAGCCTGTGCCCTACTCAGGCTGGTGGGGCACAGCTGACTCTTCCCAGACCGCTGGCATTGGCAGAAACCCCAATTTTTTTCCCCCTCTGCCCACCCCAGAGAGCTGCTTTCCTACCATGGCCCCCCCCAGGCACATGGGAGGGGGCTGTCTGCGGGGCAGGACGGGATGGGGGGCTGCTGTTGCTCCCAGCCGTGCCGGGGCGGGAGGCGAACCCCGGGGTACTCACACGACTGCCCGCAAGACGCAGCTCCTCGGCGTCTGGTAGAAACTCTGCACGTGTCGGATGCTCCTCTTCGCGTAGCTGTAGCAGCATTCGATGGGTGTGTGGTGGGCTGTGAAGGAAAGGGAGAGGCATTGTGAACGCCCTCGGTAGCATTTTGCAACTAATCGCGTTGCCAGATGACGACACTGCAGGCTTTGGATCACAGGATGGAGGCCGTGGAGTTCCTCGGCAGCTCCCACAGCAAGGATTCGTTTCCCGTCGGGGCAGCAAGCACAGGATTGGGAAACTGGGATGGCAGTGGGGAGGGGGATGGTGCGGGACCCGGCACCCCACAGCCCGCAGCTACCAAAGGTGAGGTTGGGGTGCTCGGTCTGGAGACAAGGTTTTGGGGGCTTCCAAAGAGGGGGTCGCAAGGTGTTTTGGGAGGCTCCAAACGGCTGCGCACGCTTCCCCTTGCCTTCAACCGCTTGCTCATCCAGCCCAGACCTGCAGGACGGCTGCAGGAGTCTCCTCCAAGCTCCTGCAGCATATACCCAGGCCCCTTAGATCTCCTCTGTGGAGGAACCTCCCAAGGTCATGGCTCACCACACCACCAGCCCTGCAGCCGGCTTTGCGGAGGCCACCCAGCCCCAGGAGCCATCTCCATTGTCCCTGCACCCCAAGACCCACAGCCCTGCCCCGGCCAGGGGCTTGCTCCTCCCACCAGCAGCACCGTCCCCCTCCCCGCTGGGGTTCCTTGCCTGTCCCACCCATGGGGATGTCCCCGGCAGGATGGGGTGCCTTACCTACTGCACAGTCCAGGGAGAAAGGGAGGAGCAGGGCAAGCAGCAGGACCGACCTGGCAGTGAGCATGGTGGCTGCGTGATGGTTCTTTCCCGGACTCTGCTTTGTGCTGCCCTGCTCGGCGTCTGTGGCTTTGGCTTCCATAACACCGTGATTTATCCTCTGCCTCCACCCACGTTAACTGCTCTTCCAAAAGTTTTGGACCTGTTCTAAGAAGCCTCTTCCCAGGGACAAGGGGATTTCTGTACAGTTTCTTCTAGGGTCACGTCCAGCGGTGGACGGAAGAGGCCGAGGCCACTTCTGCTTTCTGCGGAAGAGCCGCAAGGCTGCGAGGGGCTTCCAGGAGGCTTTGGGGGAACCGAAATCTACTCAAGAAAGCAAATTAAAACCAACTTTCTGTGAAAGCAGGACATCAAGTCTAATGGTCCCTGTTTACATCTAACAGGCGAGACAACCCAAAACCTCTGAGCAGGAGCAGGTTATTAACAGGTTTAGCTGAGTCATCAAAGGCAAGTGACTAACGAGTCCCCTCCAAACCAGCCTCCCCCACCACCCTGGCCATACCAAGGGCACTGGGTTAGGCAGCAAAGTTCTCGGGATGGGATGGGATGGGGTGGACAGGATGAGATGGGATGGGACGGGACAGAATGGATGGGATGAGGTGAGATAGGATGTTGTCAGATAGAAAAAGCCATACTGGACCGAACTAGGAGGGACTTAAGAGCATTGGGTGGTGGAGATGCACTTGGTGAGTTCAGGAGACATTATGGAAGGGGAAGAAATGGGGCAATGGCAGTGGAGCATCTGAGGAGAGTCTGGGTCTGATCCCAAGCATTGCCTGTGCCTCCCACATTAGCGATGGGATTGAAGTGAGAGTGTCGAAGAGATAAAGTCTTGTGGTCATCAGTGCACAGATGGGTTATTGCTGCAGGAGATGAGACAAACCCTACCACAAGCCCAAGAGAGTCATCCCAGGCCCCAGAGAGGACCCTGACGGCAGGAGGGGGGGTGGCACAGACCCTGGCAGCAGCACCACGGAGCACTGGTGGACATCAGCCCAGCTTCTGTGCAGAGATCTGCTCCCCAGTGAAGTGAGATGCAGCTGCGGTCTGCATGCAAGGAGTGGGTAAGCACCCAGTGGGAACCCACAAGGGATGATGGTGAGCGGGATCATGGGAGAGGACCTGGCTGTGGCTTACGGATGAGGCAAGCCAGGACTTCTGAGAGGAGAAGAAAGGTGGAAACAGACTTCCTTGAAAATTATCTCATGTTTGCGCGGCTTCTTTGGAAGTAGAAAGGAGAAGAAAACAAATCAAATGTGCTGATGACTCTGGTTTGGAAGATGTGGTCTGCAGGACATTGGGTCTGGTGGCCTGGCATGGCGGCAGAGTGGCCATGAGGAGAGCTGGGCATGGCACCGCTGGTTTCTAATGCCACTTCTCCCCAGGAAAGGGCTCTGCAGGAAAAAAACACCTGATGCGCAGCCCCTGAGCCCCCTTCTACAGCCTCTGCATCCCCCCTGGCTTTCCCACCTTCTCCTTTCCAGCTCCTACCACATTCCCCATGTGCAGACCCTCGAGCCCAAGAAGCCACCAGGCTCACACGACCTTCTAGACATCGGTTAAAAGTAAAGGGCTACAATTAAGGAGGAACTGAGCTTTAGAAATTAAAATGGGTAAGCAAGAACAAAAAAAACAACTGTGGAGATGGGAAATACTCTCTGACTCATACAATGTTTTGGTTTTTAAGAAAATGATCATAAAAACTAATAGTTTAACAGGTTATGTGAATCCTCTGCATGATTCATGATAAATATCAAAGAAAACGGAAGAGCACAAGGCACTTGCACACTGGGGATGCTGGTCCCTGACACCAACGCCACCAAAACCCTCTCTGGCGGAAGCCTTCATCACATCAGCCACGGCCAAAAGGCAAAGGCATAACTATAACAATAACCGACTTTCATAAATTCACCAGAGCCTTCTTGCCATGGCTAGGAATAACAGCATTGGAAAAGGTGATAGTAAATGTGTTGAGGGAAATAGTATCACAAACGCTACGGTAGATAGCAAAAAGACCTTACAAACAGGGGTCAAATCTAGCTCTCATATGGTGCTACAACATCAAGTAGCATCAGGGCATAGAATCATAGAACCATTAAGGTTGGAAAAGACCTCTAAGCTCATCAAGTCCAACCCCACCACGCCTGCTAAACCATGTCCCCAGGTGCCACATCCACACGTTTTCTGAACCCCTGCAGGGATGGGGACTCCACCACTGCCATGGGCAGCCTGTGCTGGTGCTTGACATGATGAGATGCTAGAGGCCAAAGGAGGGGTTTGTGCTCCCATTAACACCGGTTGCTGTTTCTGTGTAGACCAAGACAAAAGAATAGAAACAGATGTAAGGACAATCCAAAGCCACCTAAAGTTTTTTCACAGCATTTTAAAAAACCAACCCCTTTTGATGGGTGGGGTTGGACACCAGACATTGGCAGATGGTTTGGAAATGTGCTTAAATAGTTGCTCAAATCTATGTGTGTTGGGGCTAATGGCTATAGCAGTGACCTAAATGTCAATTAATTGTTGGTTGTGCTGCGATTGTGTGTCTAAGCAGTGGGCGATTACTCAGCAAGAGATAAAGCTGATGGCAATGCAAATGCATGGGAAAGGAAAAGAAATCAAAGCAGAAGAAAACCAACTCTTTAATATACAAGTATAAAGACTGCCCTGGGGTCCCACGTGGCCCTGCCGTGTCCATTCTCCAGTCCCACGGATGCCGCTTGGAGAGGGCATCAGAGGTGGGGTGTCTGTGGGGCTGGTCTGTTCCCTGTGGATCTGGGAACTGGAGGTCTCTTGGGCACCAGGAAGCAGGTGGAGATCTCTGGGGTGCACCAGGAGCTGCTTCGGCTTGAGGAAACCTTTTAAACTGTTGCCTTTCCTCTTCAGAAGCCTGTAGACGGTGCAGACCTCCTGCTTGCTTGATCTTTTGTGCCGTCTCCTGAGAGCTGTGGCACGGATGCCCATGAGACCTCCGGTTCCCAGACCCATGGCATTTCAGGGCATCCCTCAGCGCTGGATGGGGTTTGCCTTTGCCCTGAATGCATCCCTGGAGGTGCTGCAGCCGAAATCCCCTTCCTAAGAGCCGGGAGTGCTGGCAGCGGGGCTTCCAGGGCGGCTGGTGCTCAGAGACTGGCGGGCCATCATCCAGCTGGTGGTGAGTGATGGCTTTTGCATCATTTGGCAGAGTTTCTTTTTGTGGTTTTCTGGTTTTGGTCGGATGGTTTCTCTTTGTTTTCCCCTTCAGCTATTAAACTGTCCTGGGGAGAGAAGGAGGAAGTGGGGGGATGCTCAGAGCTAGGGCGTTTGTCTGGCCGAGTCACTGTGACGTGTGATGGCCATTGCTGCACTGGCCATGGCCAAACACCTGCCTGCCCGGTGGGAAGGGGCGAGTCAATCCCGTATTTTGCTTGGGTAGCACGCCCAGTGTTTGCTTTACCTGTTAAACTGTCTTTAGCTCAGCCTGTGAGTTTTCTCGCTTTTGCCCTCCTGCTTCTCTCCCCCGTAGCAAAGCCCTGGCAGGGCTCACTGGTGAGCTCCCCACGGCCACTGGCATGGCGGGCATTTCTGTGGGGACCCCTCGCCTGCTTCTGCGTCCCACCTCTTCGCTACTTGCCCACAGAATAATCCGTGAGAGCCCTGGGGAAGATGTGGCAGCCTGCAGAGTTACCAGGCAATGCAGGAACCTCCAAGCCTACAACTGCAGGCAGTTTTGCACCTGAAAGCCCTCAGAGGATTCTTCAGCCTGGTTTGAGTACCCAAATTCCCAGAGCATCCATCCATCAGCCTCCCGTCCCCCTCCCTGCCTGCCCCAGTGAGACCCACCAGGTTTTGGGGGGCAGTGGGAAGAGCCCCCCATCCCACGCCAGCTCCGTGGGCATCTCCATGCCTCGACCAGCCGACAGCAGCATGGTTGCTCAGGCCGGGAGAAGAAAGGACACGACTCTCCAATACCCCAAGAAGTAAACCTTTATTTTGTGGCTGTGCGCAGCGGGTGGGTGCTGGCAGGGCCGGCAGCACCCCAGGAGCTGGTGGTCGGCTGGTCGATGTGGCACGGGGCTCCGGGGAGTCAGTGCCATCCCTCAGCAGCAGGGACCTCGGCAGCCCTGTCCAGGAGGATGACTATGAACCTTCCCACCAGGATGCTGGGTAGCTTGAAACGGGGCACCCGCTCTACATCACGGGGTGCAGAGTCCCTTTGTTTTTTGAAGCCTCTCAGCTGCTTTCTTCACCCAAGCCATCTTTGGGTTTGCGCAGATCTCGGTCCCGTTCCTGGTCTGAAACCTGCCAAGATGAAAGGTGAAGCTTGGTGAGAAAACAGCTATAATCATGTCCACACCATCCTCCCTCCGCTGCACTCCTCCTCCTTTCCCTTTGGCCCTGCACGCTGACCCTGAGTACTTGGTGTCCTACAAGCAGCTCATCCTGCAGCCCAGTGCCTCCAGGAGCTGCGACGGACTCGTATCCTTAACCTTGCCTTGTAGAAGCGGCCAGACAGTCATGTCCCCCCCTCTTCATGCTGGAAAATAGCCACTCGTGGAGACCACGCAGACCTGGCCTGGTCCTGTCCCCAGGTGGGATGGATGAACTGAACCCGCGGTGGCCCAGGAGACAGCACGGTGGTGAGGAGGTTACCAGGACTTACACAACTGCTTGGGAAAAACACTCCTTGGGAGTTCTGTAGCAAGACTTCAGGTTAGCCAGCCGGAGCGGGGACTTGGCGTAATGGAAGCAGCACTCAGACAGCGTGTGAGGGACTGGAGAAGACAAAGAGAGACGGTGAACACTGGCTTTGGAAAGCAGTCTGTCAGACCTTCTCCCATGACAAGTCTGATGCACACAACGTCCCCCGAACTTTGCAGATGATGCCACGAGGAGCCTCCGGTGCCCTCCATCCTCCCCAGGGCAGGAGGATGCTCCAGCTTATTGCCCAGCACCACCAGCCCTGCAGCCGGCTTTGCCGAGACTGCCCGGCCCCAGGAGCCATCTCCATCCTCCCTGCACCCCAGGACCCGTGGCCCTGCCTCGGCCAGGGGCTTGCTCCTCCCTCCAGCAGCACCGTCCCCCTCCCCGCTGGGGTTTCTTTCCTGACCTCCCCGACCTGCGGCGGTGGCCCACCACGCGCCTTACCTGCATCACAGTGTGGGGAGGTGGTGAGGAGCAGCAGGAGCACCAGGACCATCCTCGCACCGAGCATGGTGGCTGCTCAAGGGCTCTTCCTCGCAGGGTGCTGCACTGCCTCTTCAGGGGAGCTCAACTGTGAGCTTGAGCAAGGAGGTGAGACCATTTATCCTCTCCACCCCGTCCCCGCACTAGCCCTTTTCTGAAGAATTTCAAAAAAATTCAGGCAAAAGCCCTGTGTGTTTTCTTCGGCCGAGGGGATTTCCATGTCACGTGGGATCTTCAGGGTGACTGACCGAGGCGATACCTGGAAAGCCTGAACAGACTTCAGCAATCTCTGCGTTCATCAAGGCAGGTCTGTGGCGAAGCCGCGGGGTCCGCAAGGGAAGTGAAGTCCTCCCCCACGGCAGCGTAGGCTGGAGGGCTCCCGAAGCCACGGAGAGGGGATTCACGGCGATGGGAAAGGCAAAGCCTGGCTTTCTGCGCGAAGTCACTTAGCCCCAGAGCCAGCCTAAGTACTCTGGAGGAGACAGCCGGACGGCTTCTGAACTCCCCGGGGAGCACAGAGCAGAGGCGCGGTGACCACTGCTGCCGCCAGCCCTCCACCGCTCGAAACCTGTAAGATGTCAAACGCTGTCAGAAATTGCATCACATTCTGTGACCTTCCTACGGAGAGGAACATGAGTTTTCCACCAGAAAGATCCCCATTTGTAGCTGGGAAGCGTGGGGTGAAATGAGGAGGGGGTGCAGGCGAGTCCTCCCTTGCAGGCGAGGCTGGTTCAGCCCCTTGGTTTCAGGGCAGGGCAGGAGGCAGAATCAGGCTGAGAAGTGGAAGGAGAAGTTGGTATTCAAAGTTCTTGGGTGTTTTTCCAACATCTTCCCCCCTCTGCAGCCTTGAAGCCTCCCAGATCCTGCAAAGGACCTGCAGAAAGAGGGTCAGCCTCTCTGTGCTGACCTGGGGACAGCTTCCCCGCCCTGTCCTTGACTCCCCCTTCTTCGCTCAGCCACCCAGAACACCAGACCCTTCTGCAGGTCCTTGCCAGCCGTGCACAGCCACTGCTCTGAAGCTCATTTCCCCATTGCCTCTGTTCTTCCAGGCTGTGAGTGGCTGCATGGAGCTGCAGGGTCCCATGCAGACCCCCCGGGGCACCACGGTCCCCCCTCATCTGCTGTGAGCCACCCTCGGGGCCACATCAAGCCCTTCTTCACATTGGCACCCTCCAGCCACCCTCTTCCCCTTTGGAGACAGACATTGTGCCTGGGACTCTGTTATCCCCGGGTAGCTTTTAAAAATTTTTTGGGGAAACCACCCATTCCTGACCCATCAGTTCCTGATGCTGAGACCTGCTCTGGTAATGGCCAGGTCTCCTCAACCCCAGCTGCAGTAGGAGACAAATCTCCTGCTGACCAAGGCTCTTCCCAACTTAGTAGAAGCGATCAAAATACATCCTCAGACCCCTGCAGCTGCTGTGCTTTGGCTTAGCTCCTGTGGAGGGATGGAGTCCTTATGGCTCAAAAGCATGAGCTCGCCCAGGAGGAGCTGACATGAGGCCACCCATGCTGTGTAGCCACCAGAAGACTAAAAATAGAGTGTTTCAAATCAGGTCCCACAATCCCAAAGGATGGGGCTGTTCCTTCCTGCGCGTTCAACCCAGCGACTCAGTGTCTCCCTGAGCTGTGATAAACTCCCTGTGCCCTCTTGCAGATCCCCAAAAGCATCTTTCCTTTCTCCCACAGCTTTGCAGGTGATCCCTTCCCTTCTCGATCCCCTCTCCACCTCTGCTCTGCCCCAGGCTCCCTTCTTGCAGACTCACATGCCTCTCCTGGAACCTCTCCCCAAGCCTGGGCCACGGCTGCTGGGACCAGAGCAGCCTCCCACCTCACAGAGACTGTCCCAGCCTTTTGGAGACCACTCTGCGAGCTGCAGCCAAACTGCAACGTCAAGCTGGGGACATGGGCCAGATTGCTGCTCCCAATGCATATTCATCTTGCCTGTGGCGTGCACAGGAGCAGCACCACTGAGCACAGGTGGCATGACACTGTTGTACCTGTGGTAGATGTCCTCAAGCTGGGGGAACACAGGGTCCCCTGCAGCCACGGACCAAGGGAGCCCACAGCCTGCCCTAATCACGCCTGGGGCAAAGCCAAAGCCACCACCCAAGGGCTGGACCCTGATCAGAACAGAAGGGTTTTGGGGATGGATAGGCATGGTCTTGCTGCAAGCCCAGGGCATGTCTCCCCATGGGCTGAGGCTTTCCCCGACCACCCCTCAGCTACCAGGGACGCTTCAGGTGGGCAGCCAAGGCAGCACACAGTGCTGGTGGCTGAACAAGTACAGGAGCACCCAGCAGCCAAGGTCAGGGAAGAGGCTGGTCTGGATGGAGGGGACCTCGAGAAGCAAAAATACTAGTGGGGGCCGTCTTCTGCAGAGCTGTGCTTGCTCATCTGGCAGAAGATCTGGCCTGGGATGCTCTGCGTCCCCTTTCTCAGATTTTCAAAGCTATCGCTAAGGCAGCCAGACAGTTCATGACTCCCTGGAGACTCTTTCATGTTTATTTTTTTACTTTTTGGGAAGGGAAAGGCCATTAGCTGATGAGTGCTGGAAAGCCCCACTGCCAGCTCAAGTTCTCTTTTCACTTGACTGGGCTCTGGAGAATTTGCTTGTTTACATAAAAAAATAAACAGCATGCCCTCAATTCTGCAAGAGGAGGAGGAGGGAAGCTTGGTGGACACCTCAGGTGCGGCCTTTGCCAGCGATGGTGCCAGCGTGGGGTGGAAGGAGCTGGGCAGAACAAGCCCCACAATTGGAAACGGGCTCCAGCAGAAACACCGAGCGCAGCCAGCTGTGCTGGGAAACGCAGCCACACGGTCATCGCGCTGCTTGGGAAAGCACAGGCTGCGAAAGGAGCTGGGCTGCGAGGCAGGAGCGAGGTGGCCAGGCATCACCCAGGGCCTGAAACCTGTCCCCAGAGAGGCGGTGGGAGGGTCAGGAATGAGCTGCTCCCGATTATCTTCTCTTCTACCCAGTCACTTTGAGTCTTCTCCATTTACAAGATGAAACATTCCAGTTTTTCTTCTCTTGAAACCTCAGCTTTCGGGGTGTAAAGCCTGTCTCCGTTTCTTTGGGATGCTCGCTTCAAGGGTGTCCCCAGCTCAGTTTTGAAGCTCTGGTTGACTCAGGATAGGATCACAAACCAAAGGCGATGTTCTTGTTCCTTCCCGGAGTCAGCGCTCAGCTCCTACAGCCCGGAAAGACACTTTAAGAAGAGGAAAACAGGAGTCTCTTCCAAAGCCTGCTTCCCACAGCTGGACGCTGGGGACCACCAAGTACTGGAAGCTGGCTGTCCGAGCCGCATCCTGTGCGGGAAGTCCTGCCCGGCGTCAGGAGGGAAGGAGGCTGCAGGAAGGATGTGTCCAGGAGCTCTTCCCAGGGGATCATCTGCATGGAGTCACAGGGCAGGCTCACCCACCAGCACAGGGGATGGAGCGGGAATTCGCTGCAGCCGGGCAGTGAACCCTTACCATGAGGGCCGAGCGGAGAGGCAGGGGTGGGTGCGCCTGGACCAGATAGTGCAAGCAGGAAGAAGACGGCAAAAAACCCCATGTGATGCCACTTTTCTCCAATGTGCCATAAAGGAGACATTTTTCCGCTTTTCTCCATCGAGGCTGATCAGCTGTCTCGGGGTTAAGTGAAAGGATGGAGCTGGGGTGTCAGGAGGAGCTGCTGCTCTCAAGGAAGACTCTGCGCTGGAGAGGCTCCTGTGCCGGGGGAAGTGAGGGGAACAATGCTTGGCGAGGACCTCAGCCTACGTTTTTCAACCCTGACCTTTTCTGAGCTCCTAAAGACAGCAGCGGAGAGCTGCTTCAGCTCAGCTTTAAAGCAAAGCCATGATAACAGAAAAAGAATAGGTCACGGAAGCAATTTCAGCCTAATTTTTAGTGATTTAATTCTGAACAGAACTGGTCCTGATAACTCCAAGGAGGCAGTAGAACAAGTTAGGAATTTACTTGTTCCTTAGTTTTTTATTAGGACAAAACCCAGCAATCAGAAAAATAAATCTAGTCGAAGGAACATGATGAGAAAGATACATGAAGGCCCTTAGATACTGTGATACAAAATTATTTGTGCCAACTACAGTCTGAGCTGGCAAACTGACACCACATCCCTCCTTGGAGGGCTTATTTGACTCTTTTCTATGGTTTTTTAAAATCATTTGCTTTGTGGCCTTGTAGCTCACCTGGCAGAATTCAAGGGTGCGTCAGAAATGAAGCCTCCCCTGTCACCTGAGATGGTCGCTGGAGAGGTATGGCCCTGGAGAGCCCTGACAACCTCTCCGTTTGCTCTTGCAGCCCTTGCAGTGACGCAAACAGGGAAGTAATCCTCATAAAAGCAGAGATGAAGCCAAAGCAAACCATGGAAGTACCACAGCCACACAGCTGAGCTGCGGCTGCGCAACCGGAGAGCCAGAGCAGCTAAGGGGATGTCCTGCAATCTGCTGAGCCAGCATTATGAACGTGGCAGTGCGCTGGCTTGACCAGAGTCTGCCCTGATGATAGCCGGACTTACGCAACATTTCGTAGAAAAACCACCACGTCGAGCAGGGACAGCCATTTCGTAAGTCGTGATCCGGGTCTCAAACCACAGAGGACGGAGACCTCAGGGTCTCTGCTCCATGGGCATGACTGTGCCCCTCAGACATCACCCTGCAGAGAAGTCGGGGCTTGGGGAAGACAACGGCACAGGCTGCAGGAAGCCTTGAGAGGGGACAAGCCAGGAGATAAGGGTGACCCCAGCATGGGCAGCGTCGTCACCAGTGAGGGTCTCAGCATAGGGGCAGAGCCAGGTGTTGGTAACAGGGTCCATCAGTGGTCCCAGACACACCAAAGTGAGGACCCAGGTCCAGCACCCATTTGGAAGGGTTCAGGAGCATCCATTCAGCAGCAGCAGGAGATGAGGACAGAGATGGGGCTACAACATCAAAGGGTCCAGCCAACCAGCAGACAAGATACCTGCAGCATAGGTCTAAGGTCTGTCTGAAAGACAGGGCCAGAGCCAGGATAGCAGACCAGCACTCATAACACACCCAAAGCAGTGACTAAAGGCTCAAGCCTGAGCTTAAATGGGGCTCCCGGGCCTTGGGCAGAGGATGGGAGGGAGCTGGGTCCATCCACAGGTGGGGCTGGTCAAGGAGATTAATGCCAATTAGTGCCCTCAAGGCCTGCCACCGCACCTTCTGGGGGATCCTGGGGGATGTGAAGGCTTGGAGGTGAGCCTGTGCTGAGTCCCAGGAACTTCTTGTGCTCATAAGGTCAATCAGAACAGCTGGCTAACGAAGTGGTGGAGAGGGTCTGCACCGACATGGAGCTGGAAACCAAAGACGTGGATCAGTGAGGGACTGGAAGGCACACACCATGACCATGGGGGCCTGTCTGCTGTGGGCTGGGGGGCACCTCAAGGCAGAGGCATGGTGCTTGCAAAAGGCAAGCCTTGTCCCACCTGAGCATGACAGACTTGGCATCAGTGATCTCCTGGGCCAAATTCTACACCTGAGGCAGCCTGTGGACCTCTGTGAGGAGCATGGGGAGGTGCACAGTTGGACGTCCTTCACCCAAGGTCTTTCCCTGCACTGTCAGATGCAGGGAAGCCAGGGAGCAGCAGCAAAGCTGGCAGTGTGTGCCCCAGCTGGCCGAGGGACCGGGCGTCCAAGAGCTCCCTCCGTGCTCCGGAGCCGCAGCCCCCGGACACGTCTCGGAAGTGATTCATCACTGTTAGGGCTGACTTGTTTGCACAGCCTCCCCCACCCTCACCCACCCTCTCCCTGTAGCAGAGAGGAGAAAAGGACAGGAAAAAAAAGTGCTTTTCTTTCCACAGAGCTTCTTATCCCTAAAATGACCTTTCTAGCCTCATGGTTCATCTGGGGTGGAGTTTTCATGGCCCTCGCCATCTTCCTGGAGCATGGGGCTGGGGCATAGCCGGGATGAGGGCTACTGGGATGGGGAGGGAGATTCTCGTCCCTGACCCCCTTGCTCATTCCAGCTCCTCGCTCTGGGCAGGTCCCCGGGCACTGCCTCTCACATCACCTTGCCTTTCCCACCTCTCCTGCCCGGCACTGGAGAGGAGCACGCAGGGGCAGCCCAAGCCCTGGCTGTGGTGGGAGAGGTCCCAGATCAGCCCTTGGCCGCTTGGCCCCTTACAGAGCCAGCCTGGTGTGTAACGTTGGTTTTCTGTGGGTTGCTGTTTGGTCGTGGCTTTGCTTAAACAAAGCAAAAACCCAGCTGTTTTCTCAGTATGGCCTTAGCAGGATGGGAAATGCGACTGCCCGCGAGAAAATGTACTCCCCGCAAACTTTTGGCAAGACCAAAGCCCTTCAGCAGGGAAGAGGAGGAGCAGTAGCCCGGCTGCATCAGCTGTGCTGGCTCTGCTATCTCTGGGCGATGCTGGGATTCACCCCACAGTGCTGAATGACATACGTTCAAACTGAAGCTTAGGGAGTTCCAGCTGAAGATGAGGAGGAACTTCACTCTGAGGGTGATGGAGCCCTGGCCCAGGCTGCCCAGGGAGGTTGTGGAGTCTCCTTCTCTGGAGATATTCAAACCCCGCCTGGACGCAGTCCTGTGCAGCCTGCTCTGGGTGACCCTGCTTCGGCAGGGGGTTGGACTGGGTGACCCACAGAGGTCCCTTCCAACCCCAACCACTCTGTGATTCTGTGAAGCAGCTGTAACATCAAGCTTGTTCCTTCATCATCTACCCAAATCCAGTAGCACAAGCCTAGTGTGTACTAGTTAAAACTTCTAGGGATATAAATCAGAGTTTCATGCAGGATCAGAAAGAGCAGGAAGAGTTAAACTGATGGTGGAACATTCGGAGTGCACAGGCCTCTGAGGCCCTCAGGAGGGCTGAGGGTTTAGAGGATCCCAGCTGACAGCACCCAGCAGGTGAAACTGCTTATCAACAGCTTAAGGGCCATACAACAGTCATAAGAAGTTTAACACGTTTAAATGTTAAAGCTACAAACGAAATATTTCAAAACAATTTTGAAGGAATTTATAATGATAGTTTTCTAATTGCTATTTTCTTCCTAGTAAGAAACCATCACATCCTTGCCTCCAGCAGCGAAGTGCACTGCTTGCAGTTCAATCATTAAGTTACAGAACGCAAAGCACGACTTACTCCTCATCCAAGCCAACAGAGCGGCCAAAGAGCATTTCCAAGAAGCACTCTACGACATCCTGAGTCCCCTGGTGAAGGTACAGCTGGTTGGCTAGCAAGGAGAAGCCACGGTTCTTTAAGAATTTCTCCTTCTGCTCCCTCCTTGCTCTGTTGAAATATGCATCCAACAACTAAAAATAAATGCATAATCATGATGTAAGATATAAACACTTAACATAACTCCTTTGAAAATTAAGTTCTTGTAGGCAATTTGAACAGTTTGAAATCCAAAGATTTAAAATTCTGGATTAAAAACATCATTCACACTATTGCAACTGCAGTCGACACTGCCCTTGTTACAACCAACAGCTGACTTAATCCTTTTAATCTGAAGACTCTTAGGTTTTTAGTCAAGTTTGAGGGAGATGAAATCACACACATATGAGTAACAAAATGCATATATAAATACATTCAAATTTCTTACGCTTGTTAAATCCTGCACTTCAGTCCGCAAGTACATGCATGATTTTTGGATCATTTTGTTAATAAAGCCATATAATCTTATTCTTCTTCAAATTAAAATACAAATCTACTTGGAGTTTTTAATCTATGTAATGTTATCATTCAGGAACATAGTCCTTCTCAATACTACAAAAATCTCTGAAAACGTTTTGAAGCCTCAAGCCCATGTTCAGGCCACAAATGGGTGGATGATTCCCCACAATAACTGAAAGTCAACTGTGTTAGAAGCCAAAACTTCACTTGCACCTTAATTTAACCTAGTGCATCATGTGTTTAATGTTGAAGACATGTTCACAGACTTATTCTGCATTGTCGCTTCCATTTACATCAGCAATGCTGTCATATGCTCCTAAGGACTCTGGCTTAGATCATAGACTACATTTATATATCAAAGGAATCCATGTTTGTGCTGTGCTGGTTTTTGTTTTAAATCTGCGGGGCTGGTAACATATCTTAAAACTCAGAAGTAAACCTAGAAAACTGAAGAAAGCAAAATAAAAAAATACTAAGAAAACTTCACGTTTCCGACGTTAACTATGCTAGTTCACAACTTTATAGCTGAAAACATTTTATATAGGCCTACTTTAATGACTCCTTTTTGTATGAGAGGAGATGGGTGGTTCACAAGAACTATAAGATAGTCAGGTTGGATAAGTTTGTCCATCACATCATCTAGCATGATATCTGGCAGGATCAGGAGAACTCCACGCAAGAGGTCATATAATCCACAACAGATAAGCACAAGATAATCTTCTGTACATCTGAAAAGAGAGGAATAAGTTTTGCCGCATTTCATTGTCTATAACAGGAAACATTAAAAAAAGCATAATAAGTTATCTAGAATTGGGGGGCAGGAGAAAGAGGAGGAAATCTGACAAACATTTCTCAATACTCCTATCACCACTCTTCATTAATGCTTATTTTTTGATAGCAGACAGCAAGAAGGATAATCTGACTAGAACTACTTGCTTGAGATTTTTTATGAGCTAGCATAACGAGTTCCCACTCCTACCACAGGATAGCAAAATTCCTGATTTTTAAAATTTGCTACAGAAATAATGCAAAAAAATGGAACAGCACAATTCTACGGACTAGAGACTTAATGAGTGAGGTTTTGACAGCCATTGAACACATTCCCTTAATTTTCATGATTCCAATTTTTGTAGAAAAGTCATCAGGACCCAGAACTGTGAAATCAAAGCTCATATACTGAGCTACTGCTAATTTATTATTTTGTTTATCTGCTTACCTGTCATCATCAGGGCTTTCAGATGTTTTTTGGATATCCTCATTAGCTGAAGAAAAAGCAAGACTCTCCCAGTCTTCAGGAACATTCTTGTCAGCAAAGCTTGGCCAGCGAGCAATGGCTGATGATCCTCCATGAACGGAAAACGCTAAGCCCAACCCTGCAAAGTTACTCTGACTCTTCTGAAATGAAGGCAGTCCTTTCAGGTTGTCTGGACGACGGAGCGATGGCTCAGCTCCAGCACCGCCACCTTCATTACACTTTAGATCTACATCTGCTTCTTTACCCTCAAATGCATTTTCAGATAACTCTTCTTTTGCAATGTCTTCAAATGCTTCAGCGGGTGTTAGCTCCGAGTCACAAACCGTTTTTGCAGATTCACAACTGCTAAGAAAGAGTTCTTCCTGCGCTATCTTTATGGTTTCAGAACTTTCTACAAAACCATTTCTACCCTGGAGATCAACGTAGTCACGCTTGCCAATGATCTGCAGGTCATCAATGCTCCTGCCCACTCTTTCAGTTAGCCTTTTTTGATGAACTTGAGGTGAGGACGTAGGAGATGCTGGTAAGCTTTTGCAAAGCCTTTTAGGAGCCTGAGAGCTTATCTTCTGCTGTACATGAGCTTTGGAAGCTATACCTAGAGAAATAAGGATATCTTTAGCATTCCCTTTACACTAGAAACAAGCTTTTCCCTCGATGTTACACCCCACACACGTTCAACACAGTGATGATCCCAGCCAATATAACGTGGCAAAACTGATTCAACACCCTGCATAGCTCAGATTTGGCTGATCAAGTACAGACAGTAGACTATTACGCAGCTATATATATTTAGCAAGTCACGAATCTGAAATATATATAAAATGCAAAATAATATTTGCATATATACTACTGGAGTTTCTGGATATACATTATGATCATCCCAGCTAACCCTCAGCAGGAATTTGTACAGAATCACGGAATTACTGAGGCTGGAAGGCACCTCTGGAGATTGTCTAGCCCAGCCTCCTTGCTCAAAGCACAGCCAAAGAGAGCAGGCTGCTCTATTTGGAGCTCTTGTGTAAGAGGTCCAATCTACCAACATGTTTCAGTGGACATTGAAATACTATTCACCAACCCTTTCTGCATTAAGGCTTTACGTGTACTTCAGATTTTATTACAAATCAGTGCATATTTTATTTAACAGGACTTCCTTTTAAGGGCACATTTTGAACTGAAACAGTCAAATGTTACTGGAGAGAGTCCAGTGGAGGGCTACGAGGACTATGAGGGGACTGGAGCATCTCTCCCACGAGGAAAGGCTGAGGGAGCTGGGCTTGTTCAGCCTGGAGAAGAGAAGGCTGCGAGGGGACCTTAGAAATGCCTGTAAATATCTGAAGGGTGGGTGTCAGGAGGATGGGGCCAAGCTCTTTTCAGTGGTGCCCAGCGACAGGACAAGGGGCAATGGGTACAAACTGAGGCACAGGAAGTTCCGTCTGAACATGAGGAAGAACTTCTTCCCTCTGAGGGTGACGGAGCACTGGAACAGGCTGCCCAGGGAGG
>Ga0065711_1039770_pt1 | contig 17518 bp, 9 predicted proteins | sample Hoacrofraction12_FD_59098 | JGI IMG/M metagenome (GOLD analysis project Ga0065711, IMG submission 59098) | Hoatzin crop microbial communities from Cojedes, Venezuela - Epithelial fraction 12 v2 (version 2) | ecosystem: Host-associated > Birds > Digestive system > Esophagus > Crop | place... | reverse complement strand
TTCCCTTCCCTTCCCTTCCCTTCCCTTCCCTTCCCTTCCCTTCCCGAGACTTCTCCAAGCTGTATAGTCCCAGCTCTGTCAGCCTCTTGTGTGTGTCCGTTGCTCTGAGCTGTTACCATCTCCTTGGTGCTGTGCTGGACTCACTCCTGTATGTCCATGTCTCTCTCGCACAGGGGAGCCCAGAGTTGGACCCAGCACTCCAGATGTGTCTCACCAGTGCTGAGTAGAGGGGAAGGGTCACTTCACTCAGTCTGGCAATGCTCCTCCTAATGCAGCCCCAAATGTTGTTGGCCTTATTTGCTGCAAGGGTACAGTGCTGGTTGATGTTTGACTTTGTGCCCGCCAGGACTCCCAGGTCCTTTTCTGCAAAGCCACTTTGCAGCTGGTTGGCCCTTATTCCGTACTGGTGCCTGGGGTTGTTCCTGCCCAGGTACAGGACTTTTCACCTCCCTTTGTTGAACTTCATGAGATTCCTGTTTGTGCACTTCAAAGGGAAATGTTCACCTTCACCTTCCTTTCAAATGGTAAAAATGACGATCAAAAAAATCCAAATAACTGCAAATTTGTTGTTGCTGCCAAAGAGGATTAAAAAATCAACAAGGAAAGGCAACCCATCTCTTTAGCTATAAGAGGATTTACCACAGGTTCTTTCCTTCCTAGGGTTAGACTCCATTAATGTAAATCCCATTATACTTCATAACTGTACAAATTAGAGAGCCTTCTAAAAGGGACTGATCAGTATGAAATAGCACGATTTGAATACGTTATGTGTATGCTGAATCTGAAAATTGAATAAATAATAAGCATCTTTCAAAAGGATTTTTCTGTGATCAGCAATAACCTCTGTGTCTCTTGTTAAAAAAAATGTCATTTTTTTCAGTGGAAGAGAAGTGGAAGAAAGGTTATTGTCTATGTTGTTTCAAGACCTGGAAAATAAGGCTGAATAAATAATGCCTGTGGAGAATCAACTAAAAAGGTTATTTTGCTGTATGAAAATCTGTGTTATTAGAACTTGCACAATGCTTTAAGAGAAAGAGTTAGAAGAGCAGGATAAAGTTGTTAGTTTGAATCACAGGAGACATCTTATAAGATCTGGCTGGAATCAGTGTAGAGGACACACAAGTAAAAGTATCTTGAATGTGTATTTTCATGTAATAAATGTTGGCAGTGCAGCCTATGTGATACATTACTGCTGACTTGCACTTCTCTCAGTAGCACTCCTACAACCTCAATGGCTTCAATAACACTTTAGATACCATTTCAGAAACATCAAACCCTTCATCTTTTTGTTTAGCTTTTTCAGTTTGACATAACCCTTTTTTTTGTTACATGTCCTGAGGCTGCAAATCTTTTCTTTGGTGCACTGATCCAAACTCACCAAAGAGACCTGATAGCAAAATTTTGCCCTAGATGTTTTGTATGTTTAGTCTTATTTTCTGTGTTTCATTTGTAACTACTACTTATAGAATTTTCCTTGGTATAATGCTGGTTGATTTCAAGTGAAAATCTTGTAGCTAAAATCTGGAGGGAAAGTGTACGGAGAGAATGCCTTTATCAGGAACAATAGCTTGTCAAAAATCAAACAAAAAGAAGTGAAACAGAATTACAACAGTGTGCTATCCTGCAACATCATCTTCTATTCAGGCACTAGTGAACACTAAAGAAATTGCGGGCTAAAGAATACATTATGTCTTAAAATGCATATGTTGGAGTGCCTGGAATTGGATACAAAGAAGGCAATAGTGACCTAGGAAGAGAACGTGAACTGGTGTAAATTCAGTTAGCACTCTGGAAGCCAGTAAGAAATACAACAAACTGAGCATCAGCCCCCACAGCCTCTTAACAGTGTGGCTTTCTGCTCAGGAAACTGGATTTAATACTTTGAGCGACTGCTGTATTAAAGAAGATGTGCAGCCACACATTTTGCATAATCAAAATTCTCTGGTATTTCTATATGAGTCTGTGTTCTGTTATTTACAGCAAATACTTAAAAGCCTATTGGGCTGGCATATATTTAAAAGGTATCACAACCGCCACCTTTAATTTAAAATGTAATATTTATGAATTTACTATCTATTTTTTTCATTTATGGACATTTAGATGGCTAGAACAGACAAATCAGTGCATGGTGTACAAGCTGGTATCCAAGCAAGGGCAATGCAAAAAACAGTAATAAAAATAAAGAAGTAAAATATTGAAAAACTGAACAGAAGACCTTACTGATGCACGTGCTCAATACCGTATCTCTAGGAAGAGCAGGCATAGAAATCTCAGCACATAATTGTTACTTAATTGGCATAGCAGATGCTTTAGGAAATAACTCACGTGTCTGCAATATTAATATACAAGGGTATAGCTGGCTTAAGAACTTTGGTCTAATAAAAGGAGGAAAATATACTGCTTTACAGTTAAGAATGTAAAGAGGAGGAAGAGACATAAACAAACACCAGTGAAAGTCTGTGCTAACAACAGAAGGAGAGAAAGACACAACAGTCCTTACAAGGGGCAACTGTGATGATCATTTTAAAGAGGTCAAGCAGCTGTCTTTTTTTTTCTAAAACTAGCATTTCTCCAGAAAGTAAAAGTCGTACCTCTCTTTGTGAAGGACCCCTCTGTATACACAGGTTGCTTCTACTCTCGTAGGCAGGAAAGGCTTCCAGACAGGGTGAGAGCCCAAATTTGTTCTGAAGTGGGCAGCTTTGAGATGGCACAGCACGTACTCCTAGGAGTATCTTTCATCCTTCTTTTCAGACACAGGAACTTCCCACATTGCACGTGTTCTTGCAATGGTATCAGGTGATGAATATCATCAGAGAGACTATCCTGGACCTGAGGAGCACCTCGAGGAAATGTGTAATGAGATCAAAGGCAGTAGGAGCACCAAAAACTATAATCTGAGCTGTAGATGTAACCAATCCATAGAAAAAGCTCTTGCAATATGCTGAAAGCAATTCCTTGACACTGGCAGTCGAAAGAAAGCAATTAAAATTAGTTATTCTTGATTGTGAAGAACAGGCAAAAAGTAAATAGGAATTTAAAGATGAAAGGCACAATTCTTTAGAAAGGAAGAAGAAGGGACATAAGAATAAATACAACAAACAGACTTAAAAAAGCCAGGTCATAACCTTTCTGCAGAGGGCAGGTGATTGAAAAAGATACCAGGAGAGTTAGCAGCTTCAGAAAAGAAAGAAATTTGTACAATGTCTGTGCAAAGGAAGAATAAGGAAATCATGAGTTATTGCTGTACCTGAACAAAATGTTGAGCAGACAGTCTGGTATTGAGGGTGAGAAGACCTTTTATGCACAGCACTGGGAGTGCGAGAACAGAGACGCAAGTATCAGGGGTGTAAAATGTAACAAGAAAACATTTTATGAGTATGCTAGTAGTAAGAGGAGATCAAGAAATAGTTAAAGGAAAAAAAAAATCTAGTTGCAGTTTATGTTAAAAAGGTGGAAAGAGTTTGACGTACAGCCTGCTTTGGCCATCGCATTGAGTGTGCATTGAGCAGACGGTTAATACCATTAACACCAGTGACAAGCAGGCAAGAACAGCAGCCTGGTGAAAGATGGTGTTTGAATGCTTGGATAGGTTAGTGTCTTCACACTGAGTGGACTTGAAACTTCTTCAAGAGTACTTCAAGAACAAACAGAAACACTGTCAGAGCCACTAACTATTACTCTGTAAACTTCTTCAGAAAGGATGACATTCCAGAAAGGGCAAACATATTACCTGTCTTTAAACGTAGTAAAAAAGAAAAAGGAAATTACAGACCAGTCAGTTCAACTTTTATATCTAGAATGGTTGCAGAAGAAATAATCAAAAAGCTTGGAAAATAGCTAAATGACAAATAACCAGAATAGATTTAGAAAAAAAATAATGTCACATCAACTAAATCTCTTTGTATGAAAAACAGCAGGATTTTCAGATAAAGAAATTGACTGACTTTAGTAAACTGGTTGACTCTGTCATATCCTGTTCTCCCGAAAAACCCTAAACAAAACCTGTCTTGATGAAATGACCACGATGTGAAAAAAGGAACTGGGGAACTGTTCTCACAAAAGAACTCCAAAAGTTCCTGGTTAAAGTGAGAAAATATTTCAGATTATGTTCTAAACAGATTTCCCAGTGTCCGTCACTACTTCCATCAAAGACATTATTAAAGAGTATATTTATTTCACGTGCAAATGCTGAACTGGAAGGAGCTGGAAGAACTATGGTGGACAGTATTTAGAATTCAGAATAACTGGCAAATTGGATACATGGCCTGAAAAGTGTGACTTGACATGGATAAATGCAGTAAGTCCAGGACAGAGCAATAAGAACAGTAGTTGTGCCCCTTGAGGGAAGCGTTGAGAAAGCTGAGAAGAGATGGTGACATGGTAACGCTTCAAATATGGCAAGGAGGCTACAAAGAAAAAAGGGATTAACTGTCTCCATGTATGTTAGCATGAAGAAGAGAGATGCTGTTTTTTAAACAGAAGGAAGGCAGTTTGTGTCTGTACATCGGGGGAAAAAAATATCTAAATTTCCTTGTTAAGCAGCAGACCAGTGTACTAAGCAGACACACACAGCCTTTTGATGCAAATGTGAGTTAGAAACCTTGAGTATTGTTAATCTTGCCTGGGTATGCACCAGACAAACTTTCGAGGTCTCTTCCATATCTATTTTTCATGACAGAGCAATCATTATCTATTACCAAGTTGTAATTTCATGTTAATTGATAGCCAATAAAACTTTTGTAAGACATGTAAGTGTTCAGTTTGTTTTAAAAATTATGCAGTATTCTTCTCTTCACCTTTTCTTCCATAATGTTAGCTATCTCAATTCCTCTGTTTTCACCTGTAGAAAATGAACAAGAGTGAAATAAAACATGGTACATATTTAAAATGCCTCTAAAAATGATTAAATAACTTTCCATGTATTGATTTTTAGTCATTTCACCTAGGAAAACAAATGCTGTATGTTGTAGTGAAAGGGGAACTGCATTTTCGGTGGTGTAGAGCCCCTGTATCAACAAGGGTGTAATGTACTCAATATTAAACCTCTCAGCTGGGACAGCATGTCTCTTCCTCTGTGACCTAGACCTAGAGGTTGGAGAAATGTGTACATTGACTTGGAATAAGCTGCTTCTCTGCTCAGCTGGTGAGAATATGGAGGAAGAGCGAGCCACCGAAGCTGTGCACTACGGAAGGAGTCAGGCGACAGCTTCCTCCCAGGGAAGCTGCTTCGTTTAGATAACAAGGTGTTTGTGAGAATGATCTAGGGAGAAGTTTAGAGTGCAGAGGATAGGCTGAATGACCCCAGCTGTCTTTTCTGACGTGATATTCTGTAATACACAGAGTAGCAATGAAAATAACGAACCAGGAAAACTTTGCAATTACTGTTTGTGGTTAGGATCCTCCTTTGAAGTCTGCATAGCCAATTTTGACTGACACTGTTCCTCCTGAGTATGCTGAACTCCCAGTAGCATTCGCTTATTCCAGGTAGATCAGAAAGCAGAATTTTCTGCAAATCTTCTTACAGTAGGAAAAAGAACTAGAACCAAAAGTTGACATTTCTGGTTTGCTTAGGTTGATAAATTTAGCTTTTTTTCCAAGATAAATTTTCTTGATGTAAAGTATGTAGAGACCTCTTTGGTGGATTACAAAAGAAATATACAAATGCTCCAATTTTATTTACTATGGAACTAATTTACACATGCCGTACCCATATTTTTAAGCATCATAACACTGTGGATAATACATATGTTGCTATATTTTGCTGGCTGCGCTAGAATATAGTGAATAGGGTAATCTCTGGAGCCAAACTGCTGCTATTTCTGCTAATATCATAATACTATAACTTTTTTTAAGTAATGTATGTATGTACATCATATCCTTTTCATTGTTCATTACAGGTATTTTTGTAGTTGTATATTAAAGTGAGCAAAAAGTTTCAGAAAAAAATACGCTCCTTTTCTAGTGACTATGATAAAGGAGATAAAACAAGACTGAGACATGTTGAATAAAATGCAGGGGTGGCATTCATGTTTCACTAATCAAGAGAGAATGATTTAGTTATTCTGTTCCTTCTGAGCTTCTGATCCTTGTTGTTTAGATATATTTTACCACCTTTAGCTGCCATTGCAAATAGTAGGCTCTGTGATGAGCTTCTGTAATAAACAACTTTTAACATCTTTTCTTGAGTCTCTGCATCAGAACACGTGAACATCTGCTGCAGATGATGAAATAAAATTAACTCAAATTTCATTTAATTTTCTACTTTGTAGGATGCCCTGTCCAACTCAGCAGTGTTGCCAGAGCGAAGCGATAGCAAAATTCAGAGCAGAATAGTATTTCAGACCTCCATCATCTGTCACTTGTATATTCTGTGCCTTCATTTAATTTCAAAGACCTCCAGTCTCACTGGGTTTTATTTTTGTGAAAAATTAAAAACATGGATAAATAAGTGTTTTACACATTCTGCCTGAGAAGAAACATTTTGTTTGCTACTGTGATCTGGTTTAGTCAGCTGCATTAAGAGGTGCAGGGGAAGTTAAATGTTCTAAGTGGCCAGCAGGCAGAAGATGAAATTAAAACTCTGCTTGAGGTCTCTTACTATCATGTCAAGGATGACATGAAGTGCCTATTAAGCTCAAGAGAGTGTCAGGAGATTGAGGCCAGCAGGCTCCGGGGCTGCCGGGCACACACACCCTCCCTGCGCATGGGAAGGAAAGAGAGAAGTACCGTGTTAGCCTTGCAAGCCTGACATCTCTCTGCATGTTACCTTACATGCTGACCCTTGGCTCGGAAACGCCGACGAAGACGAGCGTCCAGCAGCCAGCGGGGTAGCAGTCAGCTGGTCACCAACCACAGGCTTTCTGTCAGCCCTGACTGCAGAGTCGTGGCTGATGTTGTGTTAGTTAACATATCCCCTCGAGTCTTGTTCTCATACAGTTCATTAAGCATTCTCCAGCTTTTCATACTGACTGAATTTCAAGCTGCCAAATGCATCCACAGTTTGTAACACGCAAGTTACTTTGCAGGTCAGCTGTGTAAAAGGTATTTATGCCATTTCAGTGGCTTATGCACATACCTTAAAATTACACTAGTACACAACATGTGAGGTATTCCTCCACAGTGTGACAGAAGTTCATAAAATGGCCAAGACCAGAAGTAGAATTACTCGGAGTATTTAATCCAAAGAAATTTCAAACCTTTATGAAAAAAGAAAGATCTCTCCACAAGCTGAGTATTTGTCACTTTTTGCTTGGAAAGTATTTGTCTGGAAAGCTGCAAGAGCTTCTGGTAGAAGCTGACATTTTGCAAGGCAAGCAGCTGCACCCTCACTTTTTTTGGTAAAGAATTTATTTAGGAAAAAATCCAATTTTCCTTTAAAATAATCAGGACAGAAAATTTTCCACTAGTGCAACAGATAAGAAAAAATTGGTACTGAATTCTTTGACAGATTACTTCAAGATAACAGCCTACTATCAAGTCAGTGTAAGGTGAAATTATTACAAGTATCCAGCCTGGCAAGGAATTAGATCCCTGCAGAGCTCATTTGCATCTGGACATTATGACTTCAGAAAATATTTTTGATAGCAAATGTCCCTTCTTTCCCTTTTGTTGAAAAAACAGTCTATGAATCCTGTTTTGATCCTGCAATAACTTTAAAACCATAGAAGTCTACAGGTCCTCATTGTGTTGCTTTCCAGTCGGTATTGTAGAGGTTAATTTCTTTCCTTATTTGGAAAAATTAGACAAACATTTGGACACACTTCAGGTCTGAAAGAAAAGCAGAAGACTTCAAAACCAAACACAATTTGAGAACACCGGTTTGGAGTTGTTAGTTTACATAACAGGTAGACCATCTTGGAAAGAAAGAGTAAAAGGAGAAAAGTGATGAGATATTTGTATCTTTGAAAGAGAGAAAGACAATTATTGCATTAATGGAGGGACGAATCATATTATGTGTGATACAACTGTGATACTCTGCTGAGTCCATGTTTTTTGTATCCAGTAGAGTTATGAATTTTAGCCCCCATGTTCATTTTTGGAAAGTATATTATGGGTTTTCCCTAAGATACAGGGCTCAGGATTAGCGTTAGAATGGTTAGTCTGTGAGAAATGTTCATCCACTGGCAACTGCCTAATCCTTTATAGATTGCCTGGGTGAGTTCATTCTGCTGTGAAATGTTTGCTTAGTTTCACTGACATAATTACCCTGAGAGCATCTGATGTGCTGGCTGAAGAATATAACGTGCCTGGATGTGCAAGAGCAAGTCTGGCAGGATATTTAGGGTGTTACTTTGTGTTTATTCATGGAAATCAGAAATGAGGCGCAGGCATATGGCAGTTGTATGTCCATCATCCTGCAGCCTCTGCCAGTGATGGAGTTGACTCAAGGGCTGTAATGGTGGTAGCAACCTCCCTGTGCAAAAGGAGTATGAACCTTTCATGAGGTTTAAGGAAGCCATTGTGCTGAGTTTGCCCGCTGAGAGCTGCAGGGCCAAAGTTTGGCCCTTGTGGTTTAACAGGATGGCGTTTCACCAAGATGCCTGGGGGCAGACGGGGGGTCTTTGTGCCTGCCAAGTTACCTTTGCAGACAGAGTGTGCAGGACTCTCTTCCGAGCATGGAACTGATTCTTCTCCAGGAAACTCTATGTCAGTTAATCGTAAATAAGAGCAGGCTGTAGTCCCTAGGTGTGATGCTGTTTTATCTGTATCTTTTTTCCAATGGATAGCCAAGGGGAGCCATAAAGAGGTCAGGTGGCCCTGACAGAATATGACAACCAGAGTGAGAGGGCAGGGCCTGCCTGTAGCTCCTAGACATATTTATACTTAATATTATTGAAGAATGATCTGTCAGCAGATGGAACTATAACTAATAGCTGCTCTTCTGTTTGGGTTAATTATTTCAAGCTGACACATTTGTGACCATGCTAGGCAGTTTTTATTTAGAGTGTATTTTGGCTAGAATTAGATATTAGTTGCCACAAAGATGTGAGGAGTTAGAAACAAGGTTTGTGGGGATTAGTGAAGTTTATCATAGACCTAAGCTCTGGAAGAGATCTTTGGCATCTGCTAAGTCGTTTGATCTCTGAGGGCGATGGATGCCCTCAGAATGCTCTGGTTACATGCCCATATCAGGGCCCATGGGATGCCTTGGCCATGCCAAGACTTCTGAGGCGCCTTGACTTCTTCTAAATGTTAAGCTCTGCTCATCTTACCTGCATCATTCCTACTCCCCTCCACCATCCTAACTCAGGGACAATTATCTATCAGCTCCTCTTTTTCCAGGGAACAGCTGTGGGAGGATAAGCAGAGGAGAGGAAGAGGGTTTAAACCTGTGGCACTGTGCAATAAGAACTACAACATTCCTCCACTGCTTGTGCAGCACCTCTCCTTTCCGCTACAAGGCAAAGTAAAACACTCTGGGAAACATCTGCCCCTATCAACTTGGCACTTCAGTATCTGAACGGAGTGTACCCACACCAATGGATTTGGCATTGGCTGCCTTGGGTGTTGATCCTTAATTTTGTGTGGGTAGATGGATTTGAATCTGTTATTTCCTGAGAACGTAGCATATCAAATGCCACAGACTTCATTCTAGCAATTTGATCCAATCGTTACCATCTAGGACTTTCTTCCTCTCGCTCATAGCGACCATGATCAAAGGAAAGGCCCTCAAAGGACACCTCCCTGGCTCTTTCTCCGACATGTGGATACAAAGCACAAAGGACACCTAATCCGTCATCCCCAGACTCTCTCTATGGACTAAAAAGTCTACAGGAAGAAGGAATGTGTCCCCAAAGTCCACCTTGTGGAAGCTGTTACCTCTGACAATCCCCTTCTCAAACCAACAAACTTGTAACTGGAGCCTCTCGTTTGCTCTAGTGTAGCATCTCCAGTGACTGTGAGTCTGAGGTGTCCTGGAACTGATGAATTTGGACCTGGACTCATAAACTGTAGCTCTGAGAGGAAATAAGGGATTGACATCTGGGGATGAAGCAAAGGTGTGACAAAACCAGTTACAAGAAAATCTTCCACTCATACATTGAGGTGCGTTCTCTATGTTTATGGCTTTTCCAAATGTGTGTGCACTTTAGGGAAGTGTGGACTCTAGGGAAGTTTAAGCAGAAATGGGACCTGGCACACCATGCAAGAACCAGGTTGTTGAGCATGTTTGCATTGAAACTTCAGTACAAGGTGGAGTCCCTCAATGTCTCTAAGCACAGCAGAGCCATGTATGATTTCACAGATGCCCACAACATTGTCTCATCTGGGATCTGATTCATGAACAAGGACTGGAAATGGGCTGATGAAGCTGGGAATCCTCTATAGGGGCGGTGACACTAGGAAAATTATGGATTCGGCTGCTGAAAGGCTGAGCTGACCCAACTTCAGGAAGAGCAGTTTTGAAGCAGATCAAGAAGAACTTTCAGAGTTATGCCATTAGCCTGTGGCCATCTGCCTCACTAGCTTGAGATGCCCATAAGCTTTAACTGATTTTTACTTGGAAAACATGGCATGAAAAAGGGTGCAAGTTGCATGGATACACATGGCTTTTGATCTCCAGTAGTGCAGTAAAGGTCACGTGTGAGATTATATGTAGAATATACATCAAAAAATAAAGGCGATGTAGATGGAGTAGACATATCTGTTCTGCTCATTGTAAGGAGCTGCAGTGAGCTCTGACTTCTGACACTTACACACGGATGTGCTTTTCACAGAGAAAATACCTTAAGGTGATAATTGTTCTGCAATAGAGGCGATGGCACTTTATAGAAGTACTTAGTAATAGGGCAATAGCTTGAAATGTTCAATAGATGGAGAGGCTGAACTGAGTCCAATATTTTCAACAGAATAATGTTTGCGAATGCCCTGTATTGCGACAGGCTCCAACAAGGAAAAGGATTCCTTGTTGAGGACAGGCAATATAAAAACAAAAAAAGCACAGCAGCTGTAGGTGTTCCCGGGTGTAGGGTGATTCAGACTGTTTGATGTTCTAGGTTGTTCTATATAAAACATTTACATGGTTTTCCCTTGGCGTAGTATGTCCTCCCACATGACACCCCCAACATGGCTCAAGGCGAAGAGCAAGTCAAAGTCTATGGAGTTGGATTTGGGGGCTTAAAAGGGGGTTCTTTCAAGACAGAGTATTTCAGTCTTCGGTAGTCCTGGCATGGGGTAGAATGAGTTTGCTCATCCTGACATAAATTCTTACACACTGGATGAGATTATTTTAACCTAGAATTGTTCGGACTTTATTACCTCAGTAGTGTTTTAGACTCTGTCAAAGAAACAAACAAAGGCCTCGAAGTAAAAATTTACTCCAGAGATCAGAAAACTCAAACAGAAATCATTAGAATGAATTTGTAGGACAAATATCCTAGTTTCTTTTCAGACATCCATTGGCCAAATGAATACACAATAAATATCAAAGGAAATATTTCCAGTTTTTATAATTTTTTTTTTATAATCATCTACTGTTATTTTTATGATCCCCTTTAAAGTTTCTGGCAACCTTCGTATGCAGCACCAAGTTTTCTTGAGTGCTTTGCCTAATTAGTTTGCAGAGGACTGGCAGCTGACATGACTTCCATTAATCAGTTCTGATACTCTACATTAAATTTTCTTTTGCCTTGTGTATTCATTCAATGCTGAGGGACTGTCAGGAAGTGGTTGAGAATCCCTCTGGGATTGTACATTCGCTTGAAACTGAAGCGTAGGAAGATAATAAATCAAGTGAATTTCTGGCACTTCTCCCCTTTTGTCATTACACTTTTGGAGCAATTAAAGCCTGACAGTTCAGTCACACTGATTCACTTGTTTTGTTCAAAAATGAAATGCAAGGATTGTTTTTGTATCAAACAGAATCTTTGGTTTTCTGGATTTTCAGCTGCATTTGTAAACAGCTCATTTCCCTCTTTCATCAATTGTTTGCTATGTCATGACAGGTCTTTTTAAATCTCTGAATTTTTATTATTTATTATTTTTAAGAATCATCAGGAGAATTGATAAACAATAGAAAGTGAAGAGTAATATTACTGGCATATTCAGTGAGAATTTAATGTATTACCTTATTTTCATAATATAAATTTCAATGATTATACTAAAATATTTTTGTTTGTGTGTAGAATTTGCTATAGTGTCTAAGGGAACTGAACACCCAGCTTCAGTGAGGCTTACACGTCTAGATTCTTTTGAGAATTTCCTTCTTCAGTATGATTTCAATTTGTCATTTGAATTTATGCAATCATGAAGAAGTGATAACACTTAATATTTTTATAAACAACAACGGAAGATAAAGAGATACATTTGGTAATTCAGTTAGACTTGGATGAGAATATCTTTATGTAGACTTAATTCTGCTTTCCCACAGCTAAGCATCTCATCCCCACTGACCTTTAGCTGGACTTCATGTTCTAGCCAGCCTTCAACACACATGACTTCTTTGGCAGTCATTGCACTCAGCATTTTGCAGTTCCAGTGACTGTCGCTTTCTTCCTCATGTTTCAGCTGAAAAAACTCCCACATAACTTAATGTCACAGAGAGTTTCCAGTATTAACTGGAAAAAACATGAGAGGAGGACCACTTAAAATCCAGAGGAATCTGTCATTCATTGCCCCATTTGACAGAAAGGAGCTTTACTAAATATTAAAGAAGCATATTCACATAGCAGCATTTTTTTGGCGCATAGTGATACTTCAAGGCAAGAAGGCGAGCATCCAAAAAGTACTTTACCTGCTGTTCCAGGAGCAAATTGTGTGTAAGTTAAAAAGGAGCTCAATACAGCCCAAACCCTTTAGTGGTTCATAATCTAAAATTTCTACTAAAAAAAAAATCTTCTTTTTTTATGATCCATAGGACAAGACAGTTGCAGTTAATAAGCCTTTCATGTTCACTTAATTGCAAACAAAATTAAGTACTCATAGTTAAAACACCCCTCCCAAAATCTCTCAAAACCATCCAGCAAGTTTAACATTTAATATTAATTTAAGGACTCACTGAAAAGTCAGCTGCAATGCATACTGAACCAAACACCGGAATTAGTTGTATGCAGTAGTTAAGAATTTGTCAGCTGCAGAAAGCTTTAATGAAGTATCACTTGCATCTACAAGTATTTTGTATGCATCTGAACTGCTAACAATTTACGGGCAAACAGGGATTGGTTTATGATTGTACAATGTATAAAAATGTCCTTATACAATAATGTATAAATATAATGTGATGGAACAACACCTCTTTTAGATATGTTTAATCAGATAATGAACAGTGTTCTTGTAAAGCATAACAGATGATTAACAACTAAGTTTACTAATACAATCAGATATTGGGTACAAAGATGTTTGTGTAGGCTCTGCCACTTTCGCAGGAGTAATAAGTTCATCACTATGTCAGTGATGTATTTGATCTGGCTTCATATCATATTTAAGTAAGTTCATAGCTGTGGACAACTCTGGAAATTTTGCTGTTGGCAGGATTAAGTGTTAGCCTGAGTGAGTCACTCCTTCATGAAGTTAGATCTACATCTTGGAAGAATGAAAATAAGAACTTTTGGGTTTTCTTGATTTGCATGCATCTTTGTATGCACAATGTTTTTGACAGGAAGCATGGTATATTTTTTTTTAATTTCATATATTTTATCATTGTGATAAGGAAATGATAGGAGAACCCTCCTGTGGCTACTTCAAAAGCCTCAGGCTCCTTGGCTGATTCGTGAAAATGTGTAGCTTAGCAGATAAGTTCTCTATCACCTGCAAAGTATCTTGAATACCGAAAAAACAAAACAAAACAAAACAAAACAAAAAACTGCAGCATACAAATAGAAGAACTAGGTGTTAAAAAATCCTGAAACATTACTTAAGCAAACAAAGAAGAGCCATGTAGAAAATATTCAGTTAGGTCCCAGACTTGGAATGATTCTTCCACAGGGCCATTGTTATTGGAGACCTACTGATCAGCCATATTATGCATGCCATGCTCCAGCCCTGCTCACACAAATGTGATTCGACTACCTCACTAAATGTGACGGCAAAACTGTTTGAACTTGTTCCTCAACACAAGTAATTTGTTGGCATTCATGATATTACTTAAATAATTAAGACTGAGTTAGTCAGGTAAATAAGAACATGAAAAACTGGAAATCAATTACTTCAGTTAAAAAGGGAAAGATTAAGATTATAAATAAGGACTATCAAATTACAGAATATGACGTATTTGATAATAATTTAGAGAAGCTGAAGTTACTTAATAATTTCGATGGAAGTGTTAAACACCAAAAGCAGCTTATTAGGGCATGCTAATATATATGAAAAATGGAGACCAATGTAATGATGGATACTCTAGTCCAATTTCAAAGCTGGTTGTAAGGCATGATTTACATTCACACTGGTTTGTAAAGGCAGGCAGACAGCAGTTCATCTCACTAAGAAGATATAGCTGCCAGTAATATGCTAATAGAATAGACACCAGTATTGGTAGCTAAGTTTTGAGATTGATCTTGAAACTAATTTTCAACATTTGTTGCAAACTTACAATCTCCAGTGACTCAGAATAAAGCATTTCGTTCTCTCCTCAGGTTGAGACATTTCTGAAATCAAATAGCTGAAAATGGAAGTATCTCCCACGCATAGCCAGAGAGGTCTTGCTGCAACAGGGAATCTGAGGACCTAAATTTATGTGTTTTTGAAAATGGATGTCTCAGTGCAAAGAATTGACAGTGGTATCAAGGTGAATTGATAGCATTGCAGGGTTGAGGGCGAACAAATGCAATTTGGACTTAGCTGTGGTGAACTTTCTATGGGGAGAGTAGGACTGGAGTGGAATCTTGGACTGACGATATATGATTTTTTTAAGAAAAAACCTGAACATTAAGATGTCAATGGTTTTGTTCAGATTAATGGATATAATAAATATGTAATTGGAATGTTTCAGCAAAATTTGTTTCAGACATTTCTGAAACCTTCAGAATTTCAGCTTGTTAATAAATCTTCAGTAATAATTCCAACCACCACAGTCCTTCTAATCTTTTTCCTTTAGATTAATGGAATTGGTTTGTATGGCTAAACAGCCAAAAGGATACTAACTCTTCAAGAAGAGCTCTTTTGACTTCAGTGGGGCTCTGGGCTTTCCGTGGTAAGATCTTAACTACAGAATCAGGAGCTGATGGAGTGAAACAGCATCTCCAGGGATGCTAAAAACATCCGAGTCAACACAAATTGAAATGCACAAAAACCCTCCATAAAGAAACAGCTATGGTGTTTATTTTCCCCTCAATGCCTGTCCTAATTTTTACTGTCAGGATTGGTTATGTTACCTACTTTTTTACCTTCCATTTTATATATTTGAATTTTAAATTGTAATTTGTAAATGTGACATTTTATTGAAATTGTAACCATTTATAGAAAAATTAAGTGATTTGATGATGTGTAGTGGCATTGAATTACGTCTGCAGATTTAGAAATGTAGATAATACACACATATTCCAAGATTAAAAAAAAATTCCTAGAATTATTTTCCATTTAAATACACACATTATTGACTGCGTTAATGTTCATTATTCCAGTTATACTGTACTTAGGGAAATCCAGATTCTGGAAGAGAGATCCTTTGATCAAACCTGATTAAACCTTTCCGTCAGATTTTTCGGCCTATAGAAGAGAATTCTGAATGCCTGGAGAGACTGTACTTCTCTACAAAATCTTTTGGAGCATAATTTAATTCAGTCAGAGCTACCTCTATAATTCTCTACAAAAATAAGGCAAGCTACAAAGTGTTTGAAAAGGAGTGAAGTTTAACTTTGCTGCAGTCTATTGGGGAGGCGTAGGCAAGATATGCTTTCCAAGGAAGTATTGTAAAGAACAGAAAGGTTAATGTTCATAGTTTTTCCACAGAACTAAAATACCATTTTTTTGAAAAAGTCAAAGTAAAAACTGAAATAACAAAATGATGTCTGAAAGAAAATGCATCCTGTGGTGGGGGTAGGTAGCTTTTTTGCTTGACAAGAGGGATATACTTTTCACAAACTTGAGTGCAGTAAATAGTAACAATTACCAAATATACAGAATTTTTCTAAAAGTGTTTGCGGTTTACTGTGATAACCCATTAGTCAATGAATTTCAGACGTTTAAAGTTTCTCCTCACACACTGCTGAGTATGGCTTATTGAGGCTCTTCAGTTCAGGTTTGAAAAAGGGAAGTAAAACAGAAAGGACAGCGACTAGCCTGGCTTTCTGCCAAGGATGAGGAATCACAGAATGGTTGAAGTTGGAAGGAATTTCAGTAGGTCACCTTGTCCAACCGCTGCTGCCCACGGAGGGCCACCTAGAGCTGGTTGCCCAGGACCATGCCCAGATGGCTTTTGAATATCTCTGAGGAAGGAAACTCCACAATCTTCTGGGCAACCTGTGCCAGTGACTAGTAACCCTCACAGTGAAGAAGTGTTTCCTGATATTTAGAGGGAAGCTCCTGTGTTTCAGTTTGTGTCCATTGCCTCTGGTCCTGTCACTGGGCACAACTGAAAAGAGTCTGGCTCCATCCTCTTTACACCCCCCCTACAAATAATTGTACACATTGATGAGATTCCCCCTGAACCTTCTCTTCCTCAGACTAAAGTAAAAAAGGAGGAAAGGTTATTCACAATACTGTAAGAACTCTACCTCAGCAGAGGAAAACAGAGCAAGCAGTTAGACAAGGTTTGAAGATAGACTCTGGCTTACATTAAGGTCTGCTTGTACTTTATGGCCAAGTAAAGGGAGTTCAAAAACCCTGTGAATTACATGTACCACCACATTACAGATGATTTATGTTGCCTCAGCAATATAAAGGGAGACTGAGGTTACAGTGATGTAATGAAAATGGATTAAGCTGTCACAGTAGAAGAAGATATTGCTTATTGTCTGAGCCACAGTAAGTGAAATGTGTAACATCTTAACCCTCCATTGTCATGAAGAAGGCAACACAGCTTCCACCACCTCTGCCTTGCAGCTTCTTCTTTTCAGTTCCAAAATCTATGTTGCGTAGCCTCAGAGCCAGAGTAATTAGCTTGTCCGAGCAGATGGGGAAAAATATTTAGAAAAGGCCTGGTTGTATTCTCTGCATCTGTAATTAACAATTTTGAAATTAAAAAAGAAGTCAGAAGTAGAAACAATAAATGTACTTGCTCTGCGCTGGGCCGGTGGTTAGAAGGTGAGAGAGGGAGAGATGATGAAGGGTTCTGTCTGGATCTCGGTATGAAAGGCTCAGTAATAAATGGCTTAATGAAATTACTCTTTACACAGAATAAAAAGAGTAATACAGACAGTGAATTTATCTTATATCACTTCATATACTGAGAACCCCATGTTTTGTGCAGCATTGTATGGACCCTACTCTGCCCTAGTGAGGCCCCATCTGGAGTACTGTGTCCAGTCTGGGCTCCCCAGTTCAAGAAAGACGAGGAGCTACTGGAGAGAGTCCAGCGGAGGGCTACGAGGATGGTGAGGGGACTGGAGCATCTCTCCTACGAGGAGAGGCTGAGGGAGCTGGGCTT
>Ga0065711_1039769_pt1 | contig 17518 bp, 10 predicted proteins | sample Hoacrofraction12_FD_59098 | JGI IMG/M metagenome (GOLD analysis project Ga0065711, IMG submission 59098) | Hoatzin crop microbial communities from Cojedes, Venezuela - Epithelial fraction 12 v2 (version 2) | ecosystem: Host-associated > Birds > Digestive system > Esophagus > Crop | place... | reverse complement strand
GGGGACTGGAGCATCTCTCCTACGAGGAGAGGCTGAGGGAGCTGGGCTTGTTCAGCCTGAAGAAGAGAAGGCTGCGAGGGGACCTAATAAATGCTTATAAATATCTCAAGGATGGGTGTCAGGAGGATGGGGCCAGACTATTTTCAGTAGTGCCCAGGGACAGGACAAGGGGCAATGGGCACAAACTGAAGCACAGGAAGTTCCGTCTCAACATGAGGAAGAACTTCTTCCCTCTGAGGGTGACAGAGCACTGGAACAGGCTGCCCAGGGAGGTTGTGGAGTCTCTTCTCTGGAGATATTCAAGACCCGCCTGGACAAGGTCCTGTGCAGCCTGCTGTAGGTGACCCTACTTCGACAGGAGGGTTGGACTAGATGACCCACAGAGGTCCCTTCCAACCCCTACCATTCTGTGATTCTGTGCTTGTCCTTTGGCAGAGCTTCAGCATTGTGCCAGGCTCCCTGAGGGCCCTGCACTGTAGCCTCTCCTCATACTCCACACAGGGTCCCTCACAACACATTCATCATATCCAGACTGCCAGCCTGCACAGTGCTCCCACACCAACTGATGCGCCGCATCCCACTTCCTGCATGCCACAGCACTCCACAGACCCCCACACTGATCTCTCCTACCCCTAACCTGCACACACCTCCCTAATCAGCCCCACCAGACTGGCATATCACCAGCTTCCACATCCACAGAAAGCTCCTCCTGGCCCCTGTGGTGAGCATCTCCCTCTGACTGCATGGGTCCTGACATGTGATAGCATTACCACAGCATCTATCAGTCAGCACTGTCTTGCTCCCATGAGAGCACAGAGCCTACAGGAACAGTGCAGCATGAAATTCTATGGAACAAAATGTCTCAAGCTGTAATACAATCGAGAAGTGCATGGAGACATGGGGTCTGAGAGCGTGGGGGGCTCTGGAACAGAAAAGAAGAGGGAGAAAAGCAGACTGCAAATAGACACAGGAATACCGGAGTGAAGCGAAAGAAGGCTGGGGTTAGCATGGTGGGTTTATGCGGCCAAAAGCTGGGACCTGGCTCACTAAGGCTGATTCTTCTATGTTCCAATTCTTCCGTTTTATTTTTCTTAATAAATCCTGGCTTTACTTGTGACTTTGCCTTGTTACATTTTCCTAACCACTTTTCTTGCCTTAATGTAGTTTCTTAAATCTTCCATTCTCCTTCATCTAGTCCTGGACTTGCTCCACTCCTTCCTCCCTTTCTTTCCCTCCATTATAACCTTCCTCTTTCTCCCTGCTAAGGATTCCTGTCCTTATCCCTGCACCTCTGCTTCCTACCCCCCACATCTTCTTCATCCTGCTAAACTTCCAGCTGCCACAAATACCTCTCCTGTTCTTTTACAACTCACATGCAATGATTAATTTCCATCCCTGCTGTTGAAGCAAACATGTCTCTCAGAAAATGTTCTTTCTATAGCAACCTGATTTAGGAAGCGATAAGGATGTGCACAGCTGCTGTAGTGACTGGATGGGAATGATGGGTAACCCCGAGCGAGCGGTGGTGATGTTCTTGCTGCTGATTGAAGGAGTTGGAGGGTGGCACGAGTGCTGGCTGAGTTGGTGGGGAACTACATCATGTGGGACATATGTGATCCACCAAAACGGTTTGCCCAGGGCCAGTCGAGCAGGTACATTTCCATGCAGACATGCTAGAGAGGGAATTGTGGACTCATTTTCTGAAATTAACGATTAACAGATTAAAGGCTTCATTTCAGTCTTCTCGTGTCACTTAGGGGAGATAATGCCTGACATTCTAACGGGCTCACCAGCTGATGTCTTACTTCTTCTTGGCCATGTCTTTGAGCCAATTATTTTCCTCAATCCTCTAATAAAGCTCTGGGGCAAAAGGGGGTCTTGGCACAGACCCCTGTTCAGTTGGGGAGCTCAGGGAAAATAAAAGAAGTCACAACCCGGGCTAACATAGTAGGTAGTAAATCTAGGGCAGGCTTGTTAAGGAGAGAATACCTGTCTCTGCCTTTACGAAAAATCACCCTTGAAGTATTTATTTATTTAAATGTATTTAAAATATTTAAACAAGAATTGTCTGCTGAACATGGGCCACCACGTTTTCAAAGATGGGAAAGCTAGTATAAACTGTGCCATGTTTTCATGTCGCAAGAAAAGAATCACACAACAGCTGACTGAAGCAACAAAAAATTGTGCAGTTCTCTGGAGTCTAAACCCAAACACAATCTCTGTGGAAGTCTACTTTCAGAAGAGGACAAAAAATCCTTTTATGCTTCCCTGCAAAGTATAATATTGTAGGTATAGATCACAGTGTGTGAGTCTTTTTATCTAATCAAAAAGCTCCTTAGTTGCTCAGTAGCGGTCACAGATCACAAGTATCAAACAGGAAGGCATTAAAGTTGAGGCTGAGTCCAGTGATCCATCACACTTTGTATGACCAGGCTGCTTTCAAATGCAACATTAAGCTTACAATAAAATCTTTCACCACTGTTCTTTCTGTATAGCCTTTCATTTTCTAAAATATACTTTCTGGAGTTCTTATTTCCATTCTCTGATTTCAAAGACAAAGACTTTTGTCAGATTTCTTTTAATAATGAACATTTAGGTCTCTTGTTTAACGTACAAATCCCAGTCATTTATTTCTGTACCATGAACACCACTAGAAAAATCTAGGACATGTATAAATAGTTACTACAGATAGAATACTATTTCAAATGCATAGCCCCAAACTGTTTTAAACTTCATAGTTGGGATAAATCTAAGCAAGTCATGCATTTACTTCACTTCAGATAACATTTCTTCACTACAGCATTTTGCAAGATAGACTGGGCATGAGCAGTAGAAAATTATCTTCTGAATTTACTGCTGACTGCATATTTAATTCAAGATTCTTTCCTTCTCTTGTACAAAAGAGCTAAGAGCATTCTAAGTTTGATTACACTTGTATTGATAGTGTAGGACTGACAGTTGACTAGCTCGTTGAATCATCATGGTAAAAAATTTAGATAAATGTGTTGATAAATTTGACGAAGCTAAATCCTGAAATCCACATAGTTCAACAGGCACTCTAGAACAAACACTCTGTAAAAAAATCTGGAGTAATGTTTCCCTTAGATTTCTCAGAATAAAGGGTTTACACTTCTGATTCTACTAGAAAAAAGGTCATTAAATGCAAGTACTTACACATACATACATACTGTTGTGTAGTTAGGTGATGCAATAGTAAAAATTAAGAAATTATTTCTGACCCTGATATGCAATTAAACTAGCCTGTTCTCTTTGCAATCTGATTTTTTTTGATAAAGGTAAGATTTTATGTGTTATTTTCCATTTCCATTGCAAGGTATAAAATATTCTACGTATGCAGTGTGATTGTTGATAAGCAAGAAGAAAGAAATTCTACTTTCTTTTTTAACATTTTTAAACAAATGAACTGAAAACAGTCACAAGCACTTTGTACATGGCGTGATATTTGAAAAACTGCATTAAAACTCCTCATCTTGAAAAACTAACCATCTCTTTGAACACAACTTTAACTAAATGATTTCTTTAAATCAAAATCACGTTTGAAACAACGCATTGTATTTTTTTCCACTTTGTCATGTATATTGCTACTGATAGATCCTAGAGGTTATTTTCTAACTGTCGTTGATCCACAGTAGAGATTAGTAAACCGACCTGAACTTCATTAATAGACAATGTTGTCTTGATCTATTAAACTACATTAAAAAATCTTATTTTCTTTAGCACTTCAGCAAGGTCCAAGAGATCTTGCCAGCCAGTGCCCATAACATTGTTGTGCCTCCTATGTAAGTTATTTCTGATCAATTCTTCCCTGAATGGGAAACTTGCTCAATAACTTCTATGGCATCTCTGCGCCAGAACTTACCTCTCCCAGGGCAGGTGATAACCAATGTTTGTGCCTCATTTACTCACATTCACAGCTTGGTGAATTGGTTCAAGGTAAACATGTACAAAAATACCGGAGGGATGGGGATCCTACAGAGGTGACAGTAACAAAAAAATGGAAAAATGGTAACACCCTAAGTGTGGCTCAGCCAAAACAACTCCGGTCTGTAAAAATTAAGAGCCCCAAGCATCAAGGACTGGCAAAAGCACACCAAGGGCTGTACGGAAGAAAGTTGTTGAAATCTATTGCCTGATATACAAGCTTTATTTCAGAATAGCCTGAGAAATAATGGAACATTTTCTTATCCCCCTAGGTGAGAGGGCCTCTTGCTGTCTCCTTGAGAAAGCCTGGACCATGACGACTGTATTCTCAGCCTGCCTACATTAGGCGACAATATCAGTATTACATCAATAACAACATACAGGTAAAATATGCGCCAAACAGCACATTTTTGTTAGCCTATATCTGCCAGTAATTCTTATCAAGCTTTCTAAATTCATTCCTGCTCAACTTTTTTGGGCCTACATAACAAAGCCCCAGTCCGAAGACATCTATTTCTTATTCTAGCTTAAGTCACAATTTTTTTATAAAAATCTATATCAAAATGTTGCCATGGGCTACTGAAGTCTACTCATGAGGTAGACTAGCGTGAGGTGCTTATGGTTAAGTAAGTACTCTTAAGAATTTGTTGACTAAATAGAGCAGTAAAACAGTTTATTTACACAACCCTTTCCTCAGAGTCATAGCGAATGGCTTAAAAAAATCTCTGTATGTGGTTGCTCCCCTAGCCTCTCTGCTGGTAACTGAGCAGACCACTTTGAATTTTGTTCCTGGGGGTTCTCATGGAAAATGAATCTTATAATTTCAAAGTGTCATACATAAACACATAAAGAATTCCAAATAACTTCATTAATCCTTTCCTTGATCTACTCCAGGACTTGTATTCCTCTTGATATAGGCAAAGCAATGATCCAAAAATTTCTTTGAGAAAGATGGTCTTCAGCCAAAATGTCTTAAAATTATTTAATACAAGGCTGTAGTAATGTCCTTCCTGATATCTTACTTAAACACTGGAAAAAAGTACAACTGACTACTGAGAAGAAATATTAATATAACGCATAGATATTCCCCAAGTGTACCAGCCTATTTAGGAATATTGGTTTACTGATCCAGTTTCCTCTATAACGACCATTTTCATGGGATTACATGATCCCTTGCGATCTGAGTTTGTAGGAAAAGTTTTAATAGTATTAAATATATTTCAATTCGCCTCCTGAGAGAGCCATGTACGATTCAAAAAGCAAACTCATTCAAAGTGCATAATGTGCTTCAGGAAATTGGCTTAGTGCTGAAATCTACTAAAGCTGATGTCCAAGAGAATTCTGTGATCCCTACTGATCTGTGTAGCTGGGAAATGCCAGTTTGTAGTAGTTATTTTTATCTCTCCAACAGCTGAACTCTACCTCCACGAAGGCAATGTATTTTTAATGCGTATGAAGTTATTATGTAAATTGGTTTAGCTGTGTAATCTACTAAAGGTGATTTCTCTCTCCCGTGTGAACAACAAAGCCAATGATCGCATAATATTCGTTAAAGAAAAAATTGTCTTACTTTCCATAACCAATTCCCAAGTGCATTGCTCTGACAACTTCAGTTTCTGTTCAGTAGTGAACCTGATGCTAGTCTACAAAGCTCTAATGAATGTACCAAAAAAGAGGTAACACATTTTTCCAGCTTGCAGTCCCAAGCAGACTATAAATTATTTTCCAATGAGCAACAGACACAGTAATTAAAGAACAAGTACGGTCTCATCAAAAGTACCATCCTTTTTTTTCTGCATCAGCCTACAAATCTAAATAGTGTAGCAAAAAATCCTGCTTTGATACATTTCTGAAATTAGGTAGACATCAACCTTATTTCTGTCTATAAATGGAAGTGCGGGGTCACGTCCATGCAAGATAACCTACGGAAGTGATCCCCTTGTACAAATGTACAGCTAGGCTCTCAAACAAACTTTATGACCTGCATACGTGGATATACATGGATGACTGCAATTAATCCATTTAAGAGCGCACGAGACGTATTTGTAGGCAAAATTAACCGACAAGGGTTTTTTTGTTAGCAAAATATCAAATAACACTAGTGGCTACAGCAGTTCTATATCTAACTACTACAGTCTGTGCACAGAAATGAACAGGTTCAAAGTAAATGCCTAGATAAGCCCTCTTATTAAAATATAACATTTTGGGTTAAACTGTAGTTGCATCTGCACCCCCAGGAGAGCAAAGGAATTCCTAATAATAACTAAATGTATTTATATAGGGTTTTTTTATCTGGGAATCTATATACTTCTTAAAAACATGAACAAAGCCTTTGAATAAACCCTTCACAAGACCACCGAGAGATTAGATGGTAATAAAATAAATACTATCTAAAATAATACTAGATAGTAACAAAATATTTTCAGTGAAACCTGAACAACTCAGAGGTTCAGCATGTCAACAGATATTTAAAGGCAAGAGACAATGTTCTCTGAATAGTAAAAATGTATTTTCCAAAACAGTTGTCCAAGAATAGGTTCCCTCCCTGCGTATTTCAAAAAGGAAAATGTAATTTATTCTGAACAGGAGCTGACTTTTAAATTCAAAACAAGTTCTTGGTATTTTTTCTGTTGTGAAAACTACAGTTTTACAATGACAGAGTGTGAAGATAAATACTTTTATGGAAAGTTATTTATATAATTTCTTTAACCACTGTCATAAAACTGCAATATAGTCATTCTCAGAAATGGATATCAAGAGAGAATTTCTTTCAACTTCCATTGATTGATTCTGGACCAGTTTTTAATTCAAAAGATGAGAATTAATGTTTTTCTTCTATTTCAAGACACTCTGGGCATTTTTGCTTTACAGAAAGAATTTCTGAGGATGTGTTCCATGTGAGATGCACATGCGAACTAGATTACAAGGAATCACAGAATGGTAGGGGTTGGAAGGGACCTCTGTAGATCATCTAGTACAACCACCCTGCCAAAGCATGGTCACCTAGACCAGGTTGCACAGGACCTCGTCCAGGTGGGTTTCGAATATGTCCAGAAAAAGAGACTCCATAACACCTCTGGGCAACCTGTTCCAGCGTTCTGTCACCCTCAAAGTGATACAGTTCTTCCTCATGTTAGGCTGGAACTTCCAATGTTTCCGTTTGTGCCAGTTGCCCCTTGTCCTGTTGCTGGGCAGCACTGAAAAGAGTGGCAGCACAGCCTTCTGGTGTATCCACCACTCCTCCCAGTTTTGTGTCATCAGCAAACTTGCTGAGGGTCCACTGTAACTCTTCATCCAGGTCATTGATGAATAAGTTGAATAAGACTGGGCTGAGTACTGACCACTGAGGGACACCACTAAATCCAAAACACAGCAGTTACCAAGAGGAAAATTAGATCTGTCCCAGCCGAAACCACAAATATATCACATACATGTATTATATAGCATAAAAAGCAGATGAGAAACTTGTTTAAATTGCAGCGTTCTGGCTCACTATCATGGCTAATGTGGAAGATGCAAATTTTTCAAGGGATTCGAATACTTGGAGGACTAAGGTTATATGGAAAGAAGTGAAGCAATCATAAACAGATAAAAAGGGACAATTTTTGCCTTTTTCCTTTGAGACTTGAATATTCTGTCCTATCTAAAGAAAATATTGCAACACAAAATTTATTAATAGGGACCTATTCATATGTCATAACATGTCCACTTTTTAAGCATTTAGTCACTCATGATTAAGTTAGTGTTTGCATCGTATAGCACTTTTTAGACTGTTCAAAAATTCGAGAACTAAGATGTTCACTTTTTGTTGAAAGTCTTTTTATTTTGTTGACACACTCCTATTTTTTAGGATATTATACTAATTGTGCTATATTTTATACACTTCTGAGCTTTTCTTTATCTCAAGCACTATGATGATAGTCTTTACTCCTTAAATCAAGGAAAAAATATTGTTTCATTGGGTAACATTTTACTATTTAAACCAGCTGTATGAATGAAATTCATCACAGAATAACAAAGTCTGTGTATCAACCTGCACAGCCTTTAAAATCGAAATATTACATGCAATTGTTGGCTTCAATTTCTGGGCTGCAGAAAATGAAGTAGAAGTTATATTTGAGATAAAAAGCAAGGAAGAATTCTCCTTCTATACTCTATGAACACAAGATGGACAGAGGCTGTCTTTTCACCTGTCTTTTCTTGCAGTTATTTGATCTGGTAGTTGCTGAAAACAGCATCTCTTGTAATAGAGTAGCTAACACCCCATTGCCTGGTGGCTGGACTCAGTGCGGGCACTCAGCAGAGAAATTCCTCCTCTTCACGTTGGTTCTGTGCTTCCTTTTCTTGAAAGTGGGGACCGCAGTGTTTATTTCCTTTGCAAAACCTTAAGATCTGAGCACTGGGTTTTGGTACCATTATTCATGAGGTGTTTATTCTCTAACTGGCCTGTCATAAGCAGCTTGCTGGAGTTTCCTGCTACTCAGGACTGAGTTCTGGAGTTTACATTCCTAATGATAGCTGTCATGATCTCCGTATGAGCCTACTCTAGGCAAAGCCATCATTTTCTTTTTCCAGAATGGAGCAATATCGTTTCCTTGTGTGCGTCTTCTCATAAGATGTAAATTCTTGATCCAAATAATATTAAGCTATTGGCTTTCACCAGTCACAAGATATGTCTTCCCGGCAGCTTAATGGAACAGTGCAGACCAAGAACGCAGCACATGCATTTTAAATTCCACTCATATATCATCTGTTTCTTTCCCCTAATTATTTGGTTACCACTCCAATGCTGAACTGTAACCATTACAGACAATTGATATAAATTGTCAAAGAAGATAAATGTAACTAAAAATGAGGGGAAAAACAAGAACTAAGCATAATAAACTTAAACTCGGAGGCTTCATAATTCCTAGTTTAATTTTGATATCTTAAGAAGGAGAGAACAAGATGTGAAAAGAATATTAAAGCAAATCACTTAACCATTAAAGTATTTTACTTTGTCATGCTGAAAAACACGTCTTCACTTTCTAGCTAAACATAACACAGTAAGTATGATGCAATTAAAAATATATGGAACCATCTTTTTCTCTCTAGACCTACATGTGGTCACTCTATGGTGTTATAACAAAAGAAAAGTCTGTTTAAAAAGACCGGCAGGAGATAAATCACTATGAAAAATCTATGTATAACTAAAAGCCATGGAGAGAGTTCTGACTGCAACTTCTGTTGATATTTAGTTTCCTAAACACAGGCATTAGAGACCCTCAGTTAGCCCTCCTGCCCTCCAGCTGCCTTTTCAGAAGAACACAGTTTTCCTGTATCTCTTGTGTACTATTCACAGGTATCCTGAATATCTGAATTCTCGTTATCTGACTATCTAATATCATTATCAAAAATAAATATTTAGACTGCTGTTTTTTCTGTCCTGTGCATGTCACTTTGAAAACCTTTTTAAACTGGTGCATTTTCAGTATCCTAGATTATACTGAATTGCTTGACAACAGTTTGACTATATTGAAGTATCACTAGGAAAAATCATGGCTATGTGAAGTTAGTCTGGGGCTGGTGTGCACCATGGTGGATGTACGATCCAAGAAATGTTGGAAAGGATAATCTTAAAGCTCATCCTTTATTCCAAATATTTCCTATTTTACTTTAACCCTTTATCTTACTTTACATATGTATTATTTCCCTTTAACTTTCCTGTAAGGGAAAGAATTTCCAAATTATTTTTACTTCTGGCTTTTTTCCTTACTTAAAGGAAGGATCCTCAAAGACATTGTATTTGGCTGCTGTGAAAATTAATAGAACGTATCAGAGGCAGCTTCAGTTTAGATACAGTAAGCTAGGGTTTGAGTTGCTTACTTACATCACCCGGCCTTTGTTCACCAGAGGCTCCCTATATAACCATATATAAAACAGAATCTTTTAGCTATTTTTGCACAGATAACAAAACTTTGGTTTACACTTTAACTTTCAACCGAAAATTTAGGCACCCAGATACATTGCTGAATCTTCAGCCCCATGCTAAATACCCCCAGCCTGGTTTCTGAATGCATTGCGAAACTCACAGCAAGAGCTGGCCAGTGCTGGCTGATCCAGATCCACATGCTGGAGGATACCTGAGGGCTGCCTTTAACATCAGGTTGAAGCCTACTGCTGAAATAAAGCAACTTGGAGATTCTTGTCTCAGGAACAGAACAGTTTTGCACATTGTACACAGATGCTTACACATTCAGATATTCTAGACATTTAAATATCGGAGATAGATAGCTTATCTCCAACTTCTACCTATCAAGTATCAGTAGAACATTAACTTGAAAAGTAGATTTGTTGTCCTAGGTTGCAGTTCCTTTTGTGATTCAAGCAGAACACATGGGAAATTACAGGCACTGGGCTCTTGTGGGTTTTTTTCTTTTTTCTTTTTGGCAAGACAACTTGAATACAGAACCTACATGACTAATTTTTGTTTATTGGACTGCAATGCTTCCTACATGATGGAAGCCTTTTTGTGCTCGTATATGTTTGGGTTTCAGCATGGTGACAATGACTAGGCAGCTGGATCAGCCGAAGCGAGGAATCCGTCGCCACGGGTAGCACGTTTCCTGGGAAACATACGGAGTATTTGTCCTGCAACCTCAAGAAAGCAAATAATGCTCAGAGCAGCATTAACTTTCAGTCTGCGACACCTGCCTCCCAAAGGGCTCAATTCAACAACTGTCTCTCTGAGTAGCACTTATTCATATGAGTAGGTTGATTACTTTCTAGCCTTCCATTAAGCACTTCTCAACCAGACTGCACAGCTGAGGATACAGGTGCTTAAGACAAGTTTTCATGTACGCCAGGTATCAGTGGTGTGTAAATCATAAAAACTTGCAGGTCCTCAGACTCTTCTCAAAGACAAATCTCTTCCCCAGCTGCATGACCAACAATCCTTCTTTCCCATCTGCTCCCTCCCATAAGCAGGGACACCTGAACTCTGGGGCAGGCACCTACCAGAATTTACTGGTTTCAATCTGTGGATTTTTTCTGACCTGAATTTTAATACTTTTTCAAATTTTCTGCAGAAAATTAACAGTATTCCTGCACTATTTCATGTAAATCCAGTATTGCATGGAACAAGAAATAACCTAATTGACCCCCTACACAATCCAGTCCTATTCATAACTTAACCGAATTCAATTTTTTTAAGTAATTTGGGTGCCTTCCCACTGCCATTATTCCTGCTGGAACATGGAGCTAGAATTTTGGAAGACGACTAGACTTTCCTTCAAGTAGTTAGTCTTGGGTTTTTTTCCCAAACATTAGGTTCATTTGAAGTCATATAGCATTTGAAAATGCTTCTTACATTACTTCAAGAGGTGGACTATTAGTTGAAATCTCAAGCTCACTTAAAAATAGAGAGGAATTTTTAACATACAGTCTCAACGAGAAAAGAAGGTCGGATATATTACAAGAATTAATTTTGAAGACTCAAAACCATAAAATAATAGAAAAGAACCCAAGCCTACATTATTATGAAAACCTAATTGGATTATTTCTTAGGGCATGACTTACGATTTTAAATGGTTCTGAATTCTCTACCGTATTATTGCCCTAAAAACTGCTGCAGGGGATAACTGTAAGAACTACAAGCATTTCAGGCTTTTCTCCTCAAACCACAGAACCACTCAGACTAAACCAGGATTCAAGGTGTGGTGCATTCCCTAAGCCTGTGACAAGAACATCTGAAACAGCCTCTGTGTTGGAGTCCAGATAACCTGACAGCTCACATATTGTGTTGAATGCTGCACAACCCTTGCTAGGTGAGCTAGAGTGGTGTCAGGGGGATATGGAGGTATCAGGAGGTGTCAGTATCCATCCCTCTCCAAAAACAGCTTGCAATCATGATGCTGATAGGAAAGAAGAGGCCACCAACCACTTGAAGAGCAGCTTCTCTTCCCTCTTCTCATCAGACAAAACACACTGCACATTAGGCTGTGTAAACGGGGGAGAAGATTCAGTTTCTTAGGCTGTCTCCCTACTTGTCCAGTTCATTTCTACTCTGAACTATTCATTCCTTGTTTGGGGAAGAACTGCTCCACCAAAAGAGTTTCTTAGCAAACAACATTTAGAGTAGTTCTAATGAATTACAGCCATTTCAGAAAAGCAACTACAGGCCAAGTTAGAGATGGAAGTACAAATGACACTTTTAGAAATATTCTTTCTCCTTTTTTTGGCCTCTCTTGGGCATTGAAATCATAAGGTTTTTAAGGGGATTAAGCAAATGTCACCCCCAATTAAGCTCAATAAATTCACCTTTTACATTGGAAGGTCAGATTCCCATTGGTCTAAAGTGTTTACTTGCAGAAGAACATTTAAAATACAAGCACGCAATTTTCTTCCAGAGCTGTACCTCAACTACTTCAGTACTATGTAGGAGTCTAAGAAACAGACTGGCATGAACATGTTACTAATTAAATAATGAAAGGGAGAAGGACAAATCTTATCATCTTCAGACTTGGAGAAATGCCAAACACATTCCCAATTAAGAAAGAAAAAAGCCTATCAGTAATTCACACTGAAATTTTAATTTAAGCCTGTAAGCACTGATGGCAGCATACACAGACTTGCCTGTTTATCTTGTGCTGTTTCCCAGGCCGTATCTGGTAACTACAGGGATGTTCTGAGATTCCTGTTCAGGAGTTGGAATCGTTGGCACTGATTTGTGCGAGCCTCCCACCACAGGGGTCACGGTTCCTGAATTCATGAAGACACGTTCTTTGAAAAGGCACAACTGCAAAAGAATGACTGAAGTCAATCAGCTCAATGAACTTTCCATTCCAGTTCCTCCCTTTGCTCTCTTCTTGCATAGTATGAAATGTTCTCTCTCCTGGTTGCTACAATTATTTTCTCTTAGTAAGGAGTCTTACTTAACATCAGGCAGAAAGAATTCAACATCCTCTATCGTGGCACTAGGTCACACGCCTGCTCAGCCACCTGGGCCTCTCTTTATTCAAGATCAGCATAGTCACTTTTCCCAACGTAAATTGTACCTTTGTATTTCAGAATAGCTCCTAAGCAACTGTGTTCAGCCTTCTCTAATTTGAAAAGACAGGATTTCACGAGGTTTAGCACTATCTATATAGAGAAGAATCTGACTTTTAAAAGTCCTTTACATGTCTCTTAATCTATTCCTGAAGAACATAGCAGTGATTTCTTCATTTATCATTTATGCCCAGAAATCAAGGTTCAGAAGAACAGGAAAAACATGTCAAGAGAAAAAAAAAAAAAAAAGAAAGAAAAAAAAAAATATTATCTCTTATGCTTCAAAGAGCAACGAAAAAGGAAGTGTAACAGGCCTTTAGGTGAAGAAGAAAGAAATAATCCTCTGTTGTTTAACCTTCTGTAGACTAAAAGATTGTTGAAGGAAAAGATCTGGGTAATCAGAACATCTCAGATATAGAGAGCTGATTTGTAGCATGTAAAAGTTCTGCTGCTCTCCATTGCATCTTTTTTTCTTGGAAAATTTGGGGTAAGGGATGTGGGCTTCAAAATATTGTAAGAACATCAGAAATTACTATTTTTTACCCTTGCATTATAGTTAAAAAGGGGTACAGGTATAAGTTTACTTGAAGGTACTGTGTTCAGCAAACACACTGCAGATGTGCAAGCACAATAAGAACAAGAATCAAGTTAAAGATTAATTACTGCTTATGCTGTCTTGATAAACTTGATCTGCACTGTCCCAATACCTAACTGTTTCATACAGTCGAAAAGAAAGTATGGGACAAATTCTTTGACAAAAAAACCCTGAAGCTGTTAATGAATTCCCTCTTCACTGTATGGATTTCTTTCTTAAAAAAAAAACAAAAAAAACCAAAAAAAACAAGAAAGAAAAAGAAAGAAAAAGAAACACACACTTTTAGGACAACATAAGTGGGTAAATAAAATGGAGATCTATTGCGAAGTCATCAGGATTCATTTATATTCCTATCATTACCAGAAGAGAGAGAAAGAAGGAACAAATGTTTGTGGTGAATAAATATTGCCTGAGCCTAAAAACACTTAATTTCAATGGGAAGGCTTTTCTATGTGTTGATGACTCAAAAGCGAAAGCTAGCGTAGTCAGACTGAAACTGAATGCTAATGTTCCCTGGAAAAAATTTAAGACTGAACTCCATTTCATGTTGCATTCCTTGTGTAGTATCCAAAGCCACTAATGAATTGCACGAAGAGTTCTAGTATGTGAGAAATGCATATCATGTAGTGGTTGTCAGAAAACTGACAAATGGAAAACGCCAGTTCATCAAAACGTAAAGTCTCTGTGGTAACACATGTTCTTTCTTCAACAAGGACAGAATTGAAGGTCAAAGTGGAGAGAAGGGAGACACAATCCTTCCCTTGGCATGGAGCAGCCAAGATCTCCAGAGTTAGGACTACTTAGATGTGATAAAATGAATTTCAAATCTGCGTCTCAATCAAATAAATCAGGAAAATGTATTTCAATAAACAGATCCAAACATTCACGAGTCAGACACCTGTCCCAAAAGGAATTGTTTAGGTTTAGTATGACAAACAAACACATTTCAATTAACCCAGCCCGCTGATGAAGTTTCCCATGATATATAAAAGCTATTGATAAAAATATTAAAACGTAAGTTTTTGATATTTGAAAACTTCAATTTCACCTAAACTACACCTTCCTGGAGAACTTTTAGTTTGCATATGTGTATACTATAGAGACAACATTTTAAGTAAATTATGGGGAAAAGAGTGAACAAGAAGAGTCATGAAATCAGAATTTAATATACAGTCAAAAATCTCCCTTGCATACTTGCAACGCTCTAATCCTGCATATCCTTCTATATATGTTCACTTTTATACCTCTGGGTACTTGAGTTTCATTAAAGTTTCCTATCGACTCCCTGGTGCATGAAAGATCAGGTTTAAAATGTGTCTCAAATAATATGACAGTCAGTAGAACTATTAAGTTGCCTGGGATTATGGACTGTAGTCTTAAATGACAGCTTGTGCTCTCTGCTTGTGTTGGAGTAAGCACGAGCGAGATGCCAGAGCCCTCAAAGTTCACCCCGCAGCAGTCCATGTTCAGATAATTAAGTTTGCCTTCCCCTGTACATGTAATTTTATTAAAGTCCAGAGTTCTAGAAATAGACTCTGGTTAAGGAAGAAAAACAAGACAAATTAAGAAGTAAACAAAGACATAATTTTGGATTAATGCAGCCACTTAAAAAATTACCATTAGCGTAGGAAAAAAATCATGTAGATTAGAATTTTTAAGTGCAGGTAGAAAGTCAGCAATGTGCTCTGTTGACTCCCAGGATGCCTATGATAGAGAAGTTACATGAATTTAACAGCTGACAAAAATGCATAAAACCAAAGAGGAGGAAACAGTGACATAGGAGGTGGCAAACATTCACCTTGGCAACCTTCAAGTCCACAGAACACAGAGTGTTAAAAGAGAAGTGGGAGGGGGGGGTGTCTGCATACATTTCTTTATCATTAAGATCATTTTAAGCTACTGTATATAATGTATTCTTTTTATTTGAATTTTTATAAACAAGAAAATATATTAGTTGAAGTTTTGACAGTTTTGCCAGAGCCTTCTGCAAAGTTCTCTTCATGTCAAAGAAACAGGGGGAAAAAAAGAAGAAACAAAAGAAAGAACAGATTTAATGATCTCCACATAACAGGCTGACTTTCCATTAGAACTGAAAAAGCAGACAGTTAAAAAGAAGCTGATTGGCAAAGCAGAGAGCACTTGTCAGAAGAAGCAAACAAGATTATAAGAGGGCATAGATGCCATTGGCAGTGGGAAGAGATGGGAAAACCAGTAAGTTTCATTACAATGAAATTTAAAGATTCCCTCTTTTCCATTAGTTCCTTTTTAACACTTTATACACATGTCAAAATATAAAGGTAGAAATACGAACTGCATCCATCAACAGAAGGGCGTGACTGATGAGCATGAGAGAGAAGTGAGATCTCAAGTTTTAAGTGAAATTCCCATTCTTATGAGACTTCTCATGAAAGAACAGATCTGAAAACATACAGAAACAAGGAAATAAACATACAGGAAGCAAGACGTTAGGTGCTCATCCAGTCCCTCCGGAAGCATGACTTGGGGCCTGGGCCTGGTGAGTGAGTGCGGAATGGAGCCTCTGGTGGTCTATGATTAACCAGGTAACCTGCAAACAAGCTCTTCAGTAGGAATCACTTCCTTTCCTTTTTTTTCTTTGATATTACAAGTTTCTGCACCCGTACACTGTTTTACCTCTGGACATTCTTCCATTTAACCTCAAGTACATTGAATTTCTCACATAAATTCTTTCCCAAACATCCATCTTCTCCAAACAGCTTGTAGAGCCAGATACAGTAGACCAACTGTGTCCAACTTAAATAATGCAGCATCTGAAAATAAGTTAGGCGTTCTGAACTGATCTCTTGTCAGCTCGATAATTAAGGTCCTTGTCAGCCAGTGTAGAAAAAGAAAAGCTGAAATGCTAGCCAGCAGGTACCACCAAGCACGGGGTTAAAATGTTGCTGTACTTAGAGCCCAGGTCCCCCACTGCCCGCTGAATCCTTAAGGTATGTGTACGTATGGCACAGAACGTTAAGACAACTAAAGATTTCATACCATTATTTACAAGACAGAAGCTGTACATAGTACTAGTACTTCTCACCTTTCCCATGAGATCTCGACTGGCTGGGGCACTCACCTCAAGAGTAGGTGAATCAGTTGTTTGGAGGGATTCAAACCCACGTAGGACATGACCCACTTTCTCTTGAAACTGGGCTACTATCAGTTAGAAAGGTAAAACCACTGCAGCTAGAAGAGCGAGTGAGGAGAATGACTGCAGCTCAGAGGTTAGGAATTTCATCTGAAGAAATGGCAGAGGTGTGTTACCATCCTGAGAAAAGGGATAAGGCTGTAAAACCTACTGTACTTACAACATTGTTCAGGTAAGAATAATTCAGAAAAAAACAACTTCTGACAATTGTTATTAACACCAAGAGGGGAACTTCTCCCAGATAATTAGTCTTAAGACATTCACCTGACTTTAAACATTACCTCTTCTTTAATAGCTTCACCTGAGAAAAACAAGCAAAATGAACAGTCCATCAAACAAAAAAAAGAGGCACAGCAGCTGGGGTAGAAGAGAAATCCTAGGAAAGTTTCCAAAATACAAGCATCATTACAAATATAATAAGACAAATAATAATGATAGAATGCTTCATTCAAAATACCCTGCTAAGAAAGCACGCACAGGAGATGCTCTTCTGTGGCAACTGCAAATCACATCACCACGGTATTTCAGCATGTACCAGTGGCTTATTTTACAATAAGCAAAGTAGAAGAATCTGCTTGCAAATGTCATTTTCAGGGAGGAAAATGGGTAAAGAGGGCACAGAATTAATGCAAGATCTTTGCCTTTAGTCATCAGTCTCCAAAACTCTCTTCCTGCATTGGTTCAAACAGCTGATGAACTGATGCACCAAATGAACGCCTCCCTCTATCTCCCCTTCCCTCTTTCCCTCTCCCTCTCCCTCTCCCTCTCCCTCTCCCTCTCCCTCT
>Ga0065711_1009273_pt1 | contig 17518 bp, 20 predicted proteins | sample Hoacrofraction12_FD_59098 | JGI IMG/M metagenome (GOLD analysis project Ga0065711, IMG submission 59098) | Hoatzin crop microbial communities from Cojedes, Venezuela - Epithelial fraction 12 v2 (version 2) | ecosystem: Host-associated > Birds > Digestive system > Esophagus > Crop | place... | reverse complement strand
GAATTAAAAACATCTATTACCGGTTGCAGGATGCTAAGAGGCCCCTGGAGCAGAGACCAGGCTGTAACTCACTGGAGGGGCTCAGCTGATGCCGCAGATGCTCTTACCCGAGGCCCCAGTCTCCGGCGTGCCGGGGCGTTTCACTCTGTACCAACTGTGGGCACAGCAGCACGGTCAGAGCACAGGACTGAGGGTCGTCAGCCGTGCCCACGTCCTTGCCATCCTCCACTGTGCTGGGACACAGATCTCCAGCTGCTCTTTACTGTCCCATTACCATCGTTGCCATTATCAGCTCTGGGATGTTATCCCAAGGCACTGGGACCATATCCCAGTGACAAAGCATCCCAAAATAGGGTCCTTGCTCCGCATCGCTCACAGGCTCAGTGGAAAAGGAGGGAGGAGAGCTGCCGGGGAGAGGCAAGCGTGGAAGCAGGGAGGATCACACCGTAGTGCTGGAACAGAGCCCCAGGTGTTCCCAGCCACGGCCCAGGCAGCATCACCAGCCTGCTAAAAATACCTATTTATCCCCCAAATCTTAAGCCGTAGAGTACACAAGAGCGCTGCCTCGATGCAGACCGTGCCCCAGAATAGTCCCCATCCCTGTTCATGACTTCTGGCAGCTCCGAAATGTTGTTTCTGGAAAAATATTTATCCTGTTAATGAAGCAGAGGCAGCAGCAGAGGCCCCAGAAGGTCAGAGCAGTGCTCGTTGCAATCAGCTCCCTTCACAGCTCCCACTGAATGGGGCTCTGATTGCAGATGCCAATCAGAGCACTCAATTTTGCCTGCCTATTTGGAAATTAAAACATAAAGGCACTTTCCCAGACACTGCATTTAGGGGTGGTTGATATAACATAATCTTGTGGGCAGAAAGCCAGATGGTTTCGAAGGGTGGGATGCCGGAGCCGAGTGACTCAGTGGAGACAGAAAATACATCTTACACGTCTTAAACACATTCCAGCGAGAGAAGACAAGGGGTGGGGGGCTGCTATCCATTGAAACCCCACCACCACCCCCAAGAGCCTCCAGGACACGGGGTTTTCGTGCAGGTCCCATCTCTGCGCCTCAGGACTGTTTCCAGTGGCCGCTAGCCAAACTGCAGGCAGCAGTTTTGGTTCCACTGCCTGTTATTTTTAATTATTATTGGTATTTCTAAGCATCTTTGCGTCTCACCCAAACACTGAGACAGTTGGATGATCAGCAGGCAAGAGGAGAAATGAAAACAAACCCATCCAGTCCTGCAAAAGCTCAGATCGTAAAACGCCCAACGCCCAACTGCTGCGGAGCGGCTGGGCTCGTCCCGCAGCGAGCTCTCACGAGCTCCATTTAAATCATCCGAAATAAAGAGCAGCTCGAGTTCGAGCTAGAGCATCTGCCTCAAGATTTTCATGCCTTCCCGTGCCCCCACGAGCACAGCTGTTTGGATCAGAGGCGGAGGAGCTAGCTGCAAAAGTGCCAGCCGAAGACTGATGGAAATTAGACCCAAGCTGGAAGCTGCCTGCTTGGACATTCCCGGGCGCGCAGGGATGAGAGCTCACCCCGCTGAGCTGCGTCCCAAGGGGAGACTGAGATGACAGCACAAGGAGGACTCGAGTTTTTCCATTTCCAGGGTTTTGCAGAATTTAAGAGAAGCCCAGGTGACTCAGAAGATGCAAGGGAGGAGCTCCAGAGCTGAACAGGCAGCTTCAGTAGAGCAATGCTCATCCCCTGACATCCCGGGGAAGCGAGGAGCTGAACTCAAACCTCTCCCAGGATGGGCAGAGCCGGCCAGGGAGCCAGAGGCAGCACTGTCCACCCCTCGGGACACCTCTGACATGGGACACAGGATGCTCCGGCTCAGCGCCAGGACAACAGTCACCTTGTTGGAAGGAGAAACAACAGCAAATGCCCCGGCAGCTCCCAACGGGGCTGTCTCGGCAAGCCCCACAGCCTGGCCAGCACAAGCCCGTACGGCACCACGGAGATGTGGCAGCCTCCTGTCATCCCCTGCATGTGTAACCCCCAGGGGCACGTCCAACCTGACCATCGTTTCCATCCTCTGCCTCACAAACACAGAGAGGACAACGAGGATGTAACAAGAGAAATTAAAAAAAGAAAAACAACAAAAATAATCCTGCTTTCTCTAGATCAGCCCTTTTTCCCCACATAGCCTCCCTGCCCCGTGCAGGAGCTAATGTTAGCACGTCAGTTATGCAAGCACCTTATAGAAAGCTCCTATTTAAAGCTCTGCTTTGGTGACAGCACGTGACACGGACGTTTCAATCCCCCACGCTCATTCATTCCCTTCGCTCGCATCCCGCCGGAGTACACATCTGCTCCCAGATCTTCTCACCGCATGGAAACACTGTTCTCGAGTGCCTCCATGCCTCTACTCAAGGCTGTACTCCAAAAAAAAGGCTTTAATTACAGGATAGGAGAGCCCATCAGATCTCTTAATTTAGCCTGTCTTTTTATTAATTAAAACATAAGACATTTAAAATACAAAAGTCTCGGTGGGCAACTGAAAGCAAAGCCCCCATGGGTGCTTTGGGACGGTAAGCGACGCACAAGCAGCTGCTGCCCCTGCTCCTTGCTTTCCGCCCCAGGGGCTGCAACAAAGCCAGTTATAACTCAAGCTTTGCAAAAAAAACCCAAATAAGTCATATTACCAACGTGTGGCCGACAGTAGGTCTTTAAAACACTTGGGGAGCATGGGACAGCAGTGGAGAGGTGTCCCCGTCTCCGTGGGAGCTCCAGCGCTTCGTGCCAGCAGCCCTACACCCCCAAGGCTGGTGTCCCCGGCAGAGCTGCGTCTCGCCATGGGAAGGATGCTCAGCCTCAAAGCTCAGCACCTTCTAAGACGGGTGCTGCAGGTGGAGCAGCTATCACGGTGCACAAGGCTGGCTCCCAAAGGTGCAGCGCAAGACGCCGCGACGGCTGCGTGCACCGACACAAAACCCAGGCTTGCACGAGCTGTCAGTGGGGCTCTGGTATCTCTCAGCCAATATTTGTGTGCGGGCACGGGAGCGTTTCTATCTATCCTGGGTACTCGGCCAGCGAGCAAATATCCTCTGCCTAAAGCAGTCTCTGTGTGTGCAGATACCAGCTAGACCTACCAGAAGGAGGGAAAAAAAAATCCAACCTCAAACCCAAAGCCTTCCTCCGGCATTCATCATTTTAATTAGCGGAGCTGTGCCTTGAATCTCAATGGGAGATTATACCATAAAGAGAGCCAGGCGGAAGAGCACAAGTGTCTCCTCTCACTTCAGGAACGAACAGAGCTGTCTGTGAAATTATTAGTAATATTATGTGTCCCATTTACAGCTCAACACGCACGTCCCGGGGTCTCACCCGGCAGCGACAAGCAATCTAATGGCTGGGACGGTTTCAAGCCGACAGCAGCGACCGTTAAGCCGAATGACACTTCTAGCACCAGTGTCCTGCCCAGTCGTTCAATCTCTGGGCTTGATCCTTCATCCCCTTCCCCCTCTTCACCCACCCAAGCATTCCCCAGCCGTCACTCACTGTGCCCCTGGCACGGTAACATCAATGTTGGGAAGCGAAGAAGGCTTCTGGCACAGCCAACCCCGTGGCACCGTGTTGCCTAAACATCACACACACGCACGCCGTGTATGCGCCATCCATACAGATACACCGGGGAAATAAATAGATATACATGCATTAAGTCTTCCGTGCCCCAAATGTCCTCAGGTAACCATAAAAATCATGAGAGTACATAAATGTGCGGTCCTTTTTCTTTGGCCTTTGACAGCAGTCGCCGTACTCTCTCTTATAAGGGTTAAAAACGTCCTCTGGGAAGATGAAAGCCATGGTTGCACATTAAATAGTCCAGGAGCCGGGACTGCACGGCACTGACTGCAGTCGTGTCGAGCACGGGCAGTCCTAAGGGACCACTTCTGCTCACCCCGAGGGAGAAATAACAACGGGGCAGCAGCGAAACCCAGCATCCAGCATTCCCTGTAAACTGTTACGACCCAGCCCACTGCCTGAATAAACAGGTGGCAAGCAGCAAGCTAGAGAACCACCCCAATTTGTCCACCCTAAAAGCCCCCTTGCCATAATCTCATTTCTTTATTAAAGGTGCCTTGGCTTGCAGTACAGGAACACTGCTCTGCCACTGCGACCGGGTTCAGAGCTCCTTCCCCATCATCGAGTTGGAGTTACCCGAGTAAAGAGCATTTCAGCCGCGCCGTGTTATCGCTTGACGCCGAACCGGAGGCTACAAACGTGTTCGCCATCCCCTCAGCGCTCGGATAATAAAATCAAAATAAGGCAGCGCCAACTGGAAACTCAGCCGGGCGCCGAACCAAAGCCCCCTTCCCGAAGTTAAAAATTCAAAAGGCAGCATGCGACGGAGTTCAAGCCGCTCTGCGCGTTTTCACAGGCTCGTGCGGGTCTTCGGGAGCTTGGCTGGCACCTCGGGAAGACGTGCCAACGAGCCTGGTGCTCCGGCAGCGTCCCGGACGGCGGGCTTCGCCGGCTGCACCTCCCTTTCCCTCTTTGCAAGGCGAAGCCACCTCCCTCCGTTAAAAAAAAAAAAGGTGGAAATGCTAATAAGAGCTAGTTATGCTTATTAAAGCAATTCCCCAGCAGCCGACGCAAAGAGGGCATTATAGGAAAGCCGGCTTTCGGAGATGACTAGTGCAATTTGTAGATCGTTATCGCTCAGATGAAATCAGATAACTTTAAAACAATTGGAAATGTTGAGTTTAAACCATCTCCCCTTGGGATATAATATACGCTTTAATGATGCCGCGTGTAAGTAACACTAGAATTGCCAGCAGTGATACATTCCCACCGTGGAGAACAGAGCCAGGATCCGCGACTGTCAAAATAAACCCTCCCAAAGCAAAGGAAAGGCATCATTAGCCGGCGGCAGCGGCGCTTTTATCCTCCCCACGAGCTGAAAAAAGCCACCTCTGTCCCCTCCAGCCCCTCTTTTGGCAGCACCTAACCAGCACTCAGAGACTTTAAAAGACTTACGGGTGGGACGAGAGCCAAACTGGAGGGGTAAAAAGCCTCAGAGAGCTCCCAGGCTAAGGTAAGAGGAAGAGTTTGACCCTAAATTAAGAATGTATTTAAAAAAGCGTCTTGGCACAGGACCTCACCTCCCTCCAACCATTCCTGCTCCGCAGCCAAGCGCTCGCCACGAGCCTCCATCCTCTGCACATCAACAAAAATCGCATCCCCTGGACCCAAGCCAGGCTGGAGCAGTTAAGAGAACTTCAAACCACAGCCCTTTGACTCCGCACACGGTCCCTTGCCCCGAGTAAATCTGTAACACTCGATATTCAGCCGTTGAGAACGCGATTAGTAAGGGCAGGTCGAGGCTTGGCGAGCCCAGCGCTGCGCAGGAATTATAAAGAGGAGGCTGCCCACCTGCCTTCCAAAACACAGGCCCATTAAACCGCAGGGAGGAGGGATGCTCACACACTCGTGGACGATGGCAGTGGTTGTTCTTGCATCATCTCATAAATATTTAACAGCAAGCACTCTGTAAAGAAGAATGTTATTAAGGCTGGTGTAGTCTGTGGCTCCAAATGTGGCCATACATCAGACGTTGCCAGTCTAGTATGCATAACCCTCTTAGAGCAGCCAGTGGCAAATCAGTTTCTTCAGGGTGGGGGAAAAAAAGAAGAAAAGGGAATAAAAAAAGCTAATTCCCGAGTCGCAGAGCCCTGGGGAGATGCGTGCGAGACGTTTGAGGGATGTCCTACCAATAGATCAGGCCTTCACCATCACCTACAGCAATACAGATCTCTCGGAGATGGGGGAAGCAGGGGAGGGCGAAAAGGCAAAAACCCAATAAAACAGAGCGCACTAGATGAAAAGCAATTCCTGGCAGCAATTTTTAGCATAAACACATTGTTGATTTTTTTCTCTTTCCTGCAATAGCAAATTAATCTTTTTATTGCTGCCGAAGATGCTCTAATAATATTTATTCCAACAATTCATGCTTTATTGTGATACTTTTGACTTCTTCTGGGGTTTGTTGTTGTGGTGGTTTTTTTTTTTCCCTGGACTACTGATTTCATTTGCTTCATCATAGCCCTGACAGCCCTGAAGGGAGGGATGGAAGAAAGCCTGCTCCAGCTGAGAGCAAACCTGCCCGCGCCCCTTTCATGCAGGTTAAGGGCCAGGCTGGGCTCCTGCTCACCTTCAGGAGCACCCAGGAGTCACGGAGCGAATTTTTCAGCGAGCTTTAGCAGCTTGTTGAAGCCACCGAGAGGTTTTTCCAACGCCAGGGATCCAGGCCAAGAGCCCAGAGCAGCATCCTGCCCCAAAATCCAAGCCACACAGCCAGGGCACGCACAGCCTGGAGGACCCTGCTTTCGTTTGCATTTCAACCAGCGTCCTGATGCTAAAGTATCACCGCATCCACATGCTGTCCTCCTAAGCTACGCGGTCCCTGCCAGGTATTTACTCCTGTTCCAAAACACTGATAGTTTCTTTTACTGGGCTTCCACAAATTGGTCACTTACTCTCACTGCATTACCAGGAATGGTTATGGTGGCTTTTGCACATTGACCATCTGAGCAACGACATATGAAGTATATTTAAATAGGAAATAGGCCTATTAAGACATTTAGCAATATGGCAGTAGCAAACGCAGCCCACGAGTTCATCATTTGGTTTAAAAAATACTGAAAATTATTTTAATTCCCATATCATAATGAAAACTTGGGGAGAGGACATGTGTGTGGAGCGGAGGGAGGACTGATGGGACAGCAGCAGAGGGGAAGATGGGCAGGGAAGGGGATTTATAAGCCACAGTTCCCCCAAGCAAGCGTTGATACAGCAAGACAGCCCCAGGCCCGAAGGCTAAGGGGATGGATCCTGCACCTCTCCCCCCTAAATATCGGCACAGAAAGCTGTTAGGAGGCAAGCTGCCGCGCGGTACCCGCAGCAAGCAGCCAGTGGGTCCCTGCTCCACGTGGAAATGTCCAGAGCATCCAAGAAACCCTAGGAAGCATCACCAAACGGTGAGGATGGGGTGGATGCAGAGCTTGCTCCGCACACCCCATCCACGCGCCGTCCTCGCCCACTTTCTGCGCGCGCGCCCCGAAACGCCCGCGGGTCCCCAGCCACGCAAGCCTAAGCCGGGCTCAGCAACACCAGAGCGGTCCCTGCTCTGACGGTACTGAGTTCACTTCATCTGGGCATGTGTTTAATTCCCCGCTCTGGCATTTCTCTCCTCTGTCACTTTTCACAGACTGTCAGTCCCGAAACCCTTTACAGAGCGACCGCGGGCCATACCTACTTAGGAATTACGCCAGCTCGGGCAGTCATTAGGCCCTCTCCGCATCCTACGTGCAGCTGGGAACATTCACACTAGCGAGACCTCATCAGACAGCGTATCCACTGCAAGCGGAGCGGGGAGGGAAGCGGGGCTGTCACCCACTGCTCTCCTGTCTTGAAAGCTTTCAAGATGCTATTGGTTTGTTTGGTTTCTTCGTCAGATTTTATAAGTCCCATTTGCTTTTTTTCTGCTCGAGGAGTTTCAGCATCCAAGCAGAGACTCCTCGTCGCCCGTTTTCCCCACTAACACCCCTGCGCACGGCAATTCACTCCTTACCCTGACCTTCTCCGCACACTCCGGGGCAAAATCTCCTTCCCCTTTTCCCTGGGCATCCAGAGGTGCCTGCAACTGCAGACAGGGTCCTGGGCTGGCTGAATTATTGCTCTGATCCCCTCTAGCAGCGATAGAGACACAGATTTGCAAAGGCATTTAGGTACCTACAGACGCAGATCGGTTGCCTGGTGGGATTCTCATGCGCAGGAGCCAGAGGTGCCTATTCCCCATTGAGCCCTGCAGGAGGTAAATGGGAGATTTCTGCGTGTCTGGGCTCCGCTGGCCCCCCTGCAAAACCCCACAGCAGTTCCCAGCTGCCTCTCGCCCAGGAGACTGGGGCTACTCTCGTATTCACCAAGCAGCTATTTGATTTTGGATGCTATCATGGGAGTAAATAAACTTTCCTTCTTTTTGCCCAGCACACATTACCAGTAAATCTTTAAGTGGTTTTCTTTTGTGATTTTTGTTTTTTTAAACAAAGGGCAGTTTAAAACAGGGAAACTGAGGCACACAAAGAGGACAGGACCTGCTCCCCCATCACTCAGCAAAGAGCCGCATCCCTAGCTGGGAACACAACCACTAAAGCCCAACAGAGAGGGCAGTGGGGAGACTTCCCTGTGCTCCAGCACGGCTCAGACCCACATCTCCCCAGCAAACCCAATCCCACGGAAACTTCCATCCCGACAAGTTCTATTTTTCCCCTTGGAGTCATCAGAGAAAGCCACGAGGGTGGCGGGGGAAAGCGGCGCTCGCCCTTCGCAAGGTCAAGAAAAATCCCTCAAAATGTCATAGAGTTTTGAGAGTCCTAAATGAAGAAATTGCTTAATCTACCTGGGGGATTGCAGCTATTATATCCACTGCCGTAAACAAGCTTCAGATCCAGCTCCTAAGGATTGTGCCGACAGTGAGGAGCCGAGGCTAAATTGACAAGTTGTCTCTGCTGCCCTTGAAACTCAATTTGCCATCGCTCACCTCATTTCAAATTAGCACAGAGAGAAGCTTCGCCGGCCGAGGCTGCTCTTTTGGGGCTTGGTTACGCAAGATCCCTGCTACCTGCTTGGCACGCCGGCGGGTCGGGGGCTTTGTCCTGCTGCAAAGAGCTTGGGGAAAAAAGGGAGATCCAACGCAGCCCCTTAGGCAGAGTCAAAGCTGCTTAATTTAGGGAGAAATTCAGCTTTTTGCCAAGAAAAGCCACAAAGGTGTGTACATCCCTTAAATCCTTCCCTGAACGCTTCAAGGGGACGAGCACAAGAGGAGACCTCTGCAGAGAGGTGAAGTTTATACCTGCTCTAAGCCAAGTGTCATCTGGGACCGAACTGAATACTCACAGCGGGGCAGGACGGCTCGAGGAAGAAGAGATCCTCCAGATTTGTGTGCAGCTTTTTAAAAGGGCCCTGAATAAAAACACGCCCAAACCACCTTTACAGCAAATGTGTTCAGCAGCCAGAGAACTCACTTTACCTTTTCAGAAGGGGAATTTTCAACAGCTAAAATTCCAGGTGAGAATTTAGCAACAGTGCTGGATGGATAGTCTAAAAACTCAAAACCAAAAAAATTGTGGGCAATCACTCCCTGGAATTTCACAAGGAAAGCTGAGTCCAAACAGCTCCAATAATGACTTCACAGAATTTGTAACTTCTGGGTGGAAATGGGGGTTGTGTCAGACATCCAGCGTCAGGGATGAGACCTTTTGAATTCGGGAACAGACACCCCATCAGTAGCTTTAATTCAGAAGCCCCACTCAGGTCGATCAGCTGCAGAACACACAGGCAGGAAGACATCTTGTGGCCTTATGCTTCCCAAATCCAATCAGCCTATTATGCTCCCTGATTGCCTACAGTGCATTTAAATTGGGCTGGGCCAACGTGCAGCACCTCAAGTCTCCCTCCAAACATGAGAAAATAGCACAGGAACTAATCCTTGGTGTTAGATGTTATCCTTGAACCCAAACTGGTCTGGCTTTCAGACCTCAAGCTGGATCTGGTGGCAACTGCTGCCACCACTTGTGCATGCTCGATGGTACCTAATGCTAACAGGTCCCTGCCTTCCAAGGGACAGAGCTTATCCACCCGTGCTGGTACAGACCATCACACGCTCACCAGCACCTTTGCAGCATCATCAGGGAATAGGATGAGAGATGGAATTACCAGAAATTAATGAGCAGAGCAAGACTGTAATCAGGCTCACCAGTGCAACCACAGCAAAGCACGAAGCTGTTCTGTCCACAGCAGTCGATTCCCTTCTGTTGCCACTCATATGGACTAGCATTTGCCCATCAATGTGCCTTTCACCAAGGAGGGGTTAACACCTTGACACGGTCTCTCCCAGGAGAGGCACCACCTTTCCTCATCCCCAGGAAGCTCCTGGAGATAGCCAAACCCAGCTCTGCAGCCCCCAGGCAGGGAAGACAATATCCACAGACGCTCCTGAGATGGAAAAGCAGCCCCTAAGACATCACTGAGGCAGCTTTCTGGGACCGCGCAGGGAGCTGGGCAAGCGAGCAAAGGAGGAGAAACACGGTGTTGGGGAGGGATGGAAAATGAGGATGCTGCTGCTGCTTGCTCTTCCTGGCTTGGTTCAGCACCGAACGCAACCAGGACTGCAGGAAACCAGTATAACCAAATCCCTCCAGACCCTACGCTGCAGCAGGGACTGATGTGACAAAGCCACACGGTATTTGGTCACGCAGAGGGGCAGCGGGCTTCGCGTCGCAGCCATCTGCCCTCGCTCCCCGCACAAAGGGCCCGTTGACGGCTCGGTTGACGATAGCCTTTGGCCCGAGCCCGCGGCGGCACTCGAACCGGCTCCTCGGGCGCTGCTGCGAGCGTGACGCACAGCGACAACAGGGCTTGTGTTCTCAGGGCAGGAGGCGGATAAAGAGCCAGTGTTTGCTGCCGCCGGCGTCACCAGCTGACCCACGGCCCCAAACAAGCGCCTGCCTCTCCCCGCGCCCGGATCTGCAACTGCCCTGACCCCCTCTGACACCCCAGCGTCGTGCTGCTGCCCTGCGAGGGGACGGCAAGTGGCACTCGGATGCTCGAAGGAGGCAGGTACCGTGCTCAAGTCCCCGACTTGGGCTCTCCAGGGTGCAGGGAGAGCGATGCCACCAACACAAGTGCTTCCCTTGGGCATCACAGATCTTCCATTCTCCTTCATTTTTTTGGAGCACAACACCAACAGCTTATGCAAAATACAGAGGGGTCCAAGCAAGAGCCAAACTTCAGTTTCCACCCCCCTCCAGCCACTGTATTTGATGGGGAGCCCTGCAGGATGCAGTGGGACAGAGAGCGGCTGTGCCAGCCCCTACCACCCTGCTGACACACAGCCCCTCTGTCCTCCTCTCTGAGGGTGACGGAGCCCTGGCCCAGGCTGCCCAGGAAAGTGGTGGAGTCTCCTTCTCTGGAGATATTCAAGACCGACCTGGACGCGGTCCTGTGCAGCCTGCTCTGGGTGACCCTACTTCGGCAGGGGGTTGGACTGGGTGACCCACAGAGGTCCCTTCCACCCCCGAACATTCTGTGATTCTACCTCCGAGATGCAGCCCTAGGGTCAGCTGGAACGCGGTGGATCACCGAGTGGCACGCAGAGGATGCTCACCTTGACACCTGCAATAAGCTTGCAACTCTTCTAAAAGCATCACGTGTTAAGAAATTTTTGGCAGGTTTAGGTTTCACAGCACCAATTAAATCCCAAAAGTAACCTTTCCTTTCCCCAAAAAAACAACAGAGCATAAAAATATGGAGAAGGAAAAAGGCAGCTAAGAGTTCCCAGTAAATCCCAAGCAATTAGGAGGCGGGTGCCACCGACAGGCCAGTTGCAGCACCCAGACTGCATCCAGTCTGGGTGCAAGGCACAAGTTTAGGCCAGCTGGTGCCTTTTTCTGCTCCCCCCGTTTCACATTAAGCCAGCACAGGCTCACACCAAGCACTCTTACTCCAGCTCCCAAGTTTCAAATGCACCACGCGTGCCACATCCTTTTGACTCCAGCCGTGACCACCAACGCAGCCCAGCTCTTTTGGCACAGAAACCTTTCCCCTGCTCTAATTTACCCCCCAGGCCTGGCCGAGGCACCCAGCGCTTGGCACCGCGACCTGCCTCCGACCCTGTACAGCCTCTGGCGTGACAGTGACGGTGGCCTTCGCTCCCAGCCCGGGGGGTTGTTATCTACATCAGTGACTGCACGAGAAGGCAAAACCCCGCGTGCTTTCGCAGCGGATGGCAACGCTCACCTTTCCGCCACCGTGCCCGCTAACTAAATTCAAGGCCAAGCGCACGAGCAGATGGAGAAGCAGACACGAAGTGGTCCCCCACCGCTTCCATTTGCATCAGCCACAGGAGACGTGGAGCTCGTGGGGCGATGGAACCAAGCAGCGAGGGGGGGGTGGGGATTAGGTCCTGGAGTGGCGGACACCCAAGAAATAACCGAGTGATCCATCACAGAGCATCGAGCGCATTAGCAGAAGCATTTGCCTGAGCAAATTACCTTGAATAGTCATTAGCTCAGAGCTTAATGCTCACGGAGCGGGGAGGGAGCTGCAAGTGCCACCGCAGCCTGGCTAGAAAGAGGCAGAAAGAAAACCCGGGCTCTGCCAAAGCGTGTCATTTCACCATCCCCTGCTTCCTCCTGGGCTTCTGGCCCCAATCCTACATCGAGACACATCGAAACCGTCGCTGACAGAGCACCGCGCACTCACGACCCGCAGCAGCCCTGTGACTGGCTTTCCCCTACAGCAGAGTATCCAAGGCGCAGAAGGAGCATCTCCCAACCCCGCTGAAGCTCCTGCCAATTTAAGTCACCAAGGATCCTCCTCCAACCCGAGCCCGCACCAAAAGCGGTCCTCGGAGAAGCCCTGCGCCTCCCCGAGTCCCTGCTGGCAAAAAGAGCTTTTGACCGCGGCGTGTGATGTAGAATTTGACTTTGAGTGACTATAATAAAGTGTTTTTATTTTTAAGCTGTTTTATCCCCTTTCCCCAGCTCACGAGGAGCACACCTTGGTGTCAACAGGACTCTTTTGTCTTTGTAAGCTATTTTGAGGCAAAATATCTGTAAATTACTTCCCCAAGCCTCCACACAAGCAGATCATGCAGAGAAAATAGGCTTTGCAGGAATGCAGTAAATTGTTTCTGTCACACAAGGAAATATAACCAATAGAAATCATTATGGATGAGTCATTATGAGAGGGACCAAAAAAATTAACCTTCATCCATTTCCTTCATCTCCGTGCGTGTGCGAGGGTGTGCGCGGGAGAAGGAAGGTGGCAAGCGCCCGCTAAGCGAGCGCATCAGCGCCGGGGGAACGGTGGGACATGCGGGCAGGTAGAGAAAGGAAAAACCTGACATGGGGCTGGGGAGAGGGTGCAAGGAGAGGGGCACGCAGGGCTGCTGCTAAAGGAGAGACCCATCAAGGGTATCCCCTGCCCCGAGATACAAAAGGATGCCCCAGGGTGAGAAAAAGCTCCGTTCAGTCCCGTTATGCAGGAGGGGGACTCTCCTCTCCTGCTACCAGACTTTGCTTTTGTCGATCCGTGTCCTCACATCCCTTCTCAGCCCCTGCAAACATCAGGAGGCGAGTGCGTTTAAAGAGGAAGGTGAAGCCAAAGCTCCCCGAGCACCAGCAAGCAGAGGCTCTCCCCCCCCACCTGCTGGCACCAAAACACGTCCCAACACACTGTTTTCTTGCTCGATACTCCGCAACACAGCATCAATACGCAGGGCTGTCTGGTTTTTGGGGTTTTTTTGGTTAAGTACACTGAAAAGATAAAAGAAATGCAGAAGCGTGGGCCTAGGAACGCAGGGATGTCTGCTGCCTGTGTGGGAGAGGTGGCTCTGACAGACAGAAACATCAGATCGAGGAGTATGTGTGAACATGGCAGAGGAAAACATTTATTCCCATTCCTTTGGGATAAGCGCTGTCGGTAGCAGCGCTGCACCATCCCTCGCTCCCATCCCGCAGCCCCTCGCCATTACCCGAGTGCTTCTGCACGTGTGTTTCACTTCCTACCTGTGTGCATTTATTGTAGATGTTTGGAGAAAAAAATAAAAGAGAAAAATCCATTTCCAGAATAGCAGATAACAATTCCTCCAGCCACACCGCGCAAACAACGCGGCGGAAGAGGCTCAAGTGTTAAACGCTCCCTAATGTGCAGTAATTGATTTCCATGTGAGCAGTAATGGATTTGGTCACATCGTGCAACGATGGATTTGACACGGGTTCTCGCTGATATTATAAACATAGTTAAGCCGTTAGCCTTGCGCCCGAGAATTAGGCCTTTAATAGTGCTGACCTCCGTGACCCACGCCGGCTGGCCGGTGCTGCATACACAGCCACCGAAATCTTCAGAGCTGCTCCATAATCAGGATGCAAGTGGCAATTTAACAGCTAAAAGCCCCTCGGAGCTATGTGAAACGCATCCCGAGTTCTACCGTGGCCGTTTGCTTGCCCATACGCAACTCCCATCCAGCCTTTCTCCTTCCCAGCCTCTGTGCACGGTGGTTGCACACCCCAAGATGTTGTTCTCCCACGCCAGGGATGGGCAGGGGGGAGCAGCACAGTCTTTGCCTCCATGAGAAGTGACCTCCCACATCCCATGGCCCAAGCAGCTGCAGGTTCCTGCACCCGCTGCAAACACCGGTGGGAGAAGTCAACCACCATCTCGCCTCCTGCTGTAGGAAACACCAGCTGAAGCCCAGCAATGTCTCCTGTCAGTGTTGGCCTCCTCAGAGGGATGGAGAGGTGGTCAGGGGAGAATTGTTTCTCCTTGGGTATTTACAAGCCTTGTAGTAATGTTAAAAATCTATTATTTTCACTCAGGTGCTGCAGCAGCATCCACCTTCTGTCGAGTAGTGATTGGGCTCCTGTCCATCAGGGATACTGAGAGATCGTGCTGAGAAAATTGCATTAGACACTGGGGGATTTAAGAGGGTGCTTGTCCTCAAACAGGGCTCCAATTCATTAACTCACAGGTAGGGGCTGCTTGGGTGTTGCTTGGTCTTTCCTGTGTTTTCCTCGGTGCATTTAATTTACTGGCGGGTGGATTGTTTTGTTTCCTTCTTGCTTTTCTGTTTAAGACTCTTCGCGGGATGATAAAGCATAAGGAACATATTTACTGGGCAGGGAATTAATTGGCAAACAGGCAGGAGAAATAGCTGGGCCAAGCCCTAAATCTCAGCCCTCACGCTCCAGCTGCCAGCGCCGGGAAATTGAAAAGCCTCCTGGCTGGCCAGCCCGGATTTCGCAGCACAGGGGTGTCAAGGTCCAGTGGAACCAGCACCAGCGAAAGACCTCAGTGACAGGGCTGTCACCGCAATTCTGCCAACCTTACAGGTACCACAAAAAAGAAAAATTAGGGAAAACTAGCAAACACCAGTGGCATGGGCATGAGGGATGTATCAGAACTGGGCCTGTAAAGACTGGGAAAGTCTTGTATTAGGACAGTGGCTTCTCTGAGGTGGCTCAGCGTTGTTTTTCAGCGTACTATATAGGGTTGCAACACCTTCCCCTCCTCCCTTCATGCACTGGTCATCTACTAGACAAGAAATTTCTCAAGACTTGGATAATCTCATTTTTTCAACAACTAGCACAGCAGGGTTTGACCTCACATGGAGTCCTATCACACAGACCAGATCCCAAAAGATCAGATTCTACATTTAAAGAGAATTAGCGATTAATACGGGGAGAGCGTGGTGCACAACCAACAGCACCACAGTTATGGGCTTCAACCGAAGCCCTGTAGAGACTTGGAGAAGCACTACAGGGATATATGGGACTGTGTTGAGAAGAGCAGGTACCCATGGCTCAGTACTGGGATAGGATTTGAAGGGAGCACAGCTGCCAGGATGCCATTCCCAGATTTCCAATGGAAGCACATTTCCCAAGAGCAGATGGAGACCAGGATGCTGGAGGTGCATGCAGGGCTTATGGTGACCCACCACTCCACAGAATCTCTGCTCGCCGGAAACGCACCAGCCCACCACTCCAGACAAGCCCTCCCCAACCACAACCATGAACACGTCCACAACCACCCAGCCCCGCCATTTCCTTCAGACCTCGAGACATTTCACACCACCACTGCCATTTCAAGGGGTGAGAAAGGTCCTAATCTTGCCCTCGGCCCTAATCTTTTAAAGGAATTAATCTTCAAAGCAATCTCGCCCCAGCTACACTGCAGACAAAATTTTGATTTATGAGCTGCAGCGACAGCTGAGCTCCTCTGACACAGGAGATGGGAAAGCATTGGATGCATAAGACCAGCACTAGGAGAAAGCTCAGCAGAAATAGGCACCCAGACCACAGCTGGAGCAAAAACCACTAGGGAAATTCCAACCTGCTGTTTTCTTCATTAACCAGAAAAAACAAGTTTCCCACCTGACCAAAACATCTTTTTTTTTTTTAAGCAAGTTGACCTCAGCAACATCACAGCAATCTCAGAGGCTTTGTTCTCCTCTTTTAATACCGTTTTCTACTACAAACTGCAACATCGCCTACATGCAGACTGATCAGGTGAACCAAGGGGATTTGGCTTCATCGAAATAAAACATTTTGATGAAATTTTAAATGAGAAAATGGTGACGGCCCCACAAAATGATTTGATTTCAGTGAATCCGTAATTTCATTTTGAAAACTGATTCATCAGAAAATTTTTTCAACCAGCTCTAATCAAAGTGCTTCAGGCATTTTTGAAAATTTCAGTCTCGAGCTTCAAAACAACTTAATTTGTATTGTAAAGCAGAGAAGTTTGACAAATACAGCGGATGGAAGCACTTTTTGACTTTGCAAACACTTCAACTTTAAGAAATCAAATTAATTGTAAATGTGGGAGAGTAATTTCAAAAATTTCTTTGCTGAAATACAGAAAGTATATTCCAACTCATCTAAAGGCAGACTTCATAAATATAATATAAGGTTGTCATCTCAACGCTTGCACCTTGTATTTTGCTACCACTTCCATTTAAAATTTCTTAGGGTCATGAGCAAATGAAATAAAAGAGCGAGCTCGTTTCTGCTCAGAGAAACTCATGTGATGGGATCACTCTATAAAGTATTTCCAAAGGAAGAAGGCGACGTCTGGAAGGAAAGGATCGAGAAAAAATAGAGAGTATATAGCAAAAATGGAACGAGAATGAGAACATCACGGGAAATGCTCAATTCAACAAGAGCCCCATTCACCCTGGCTTGTCTTTCCCTCCAGGGTTAGTTCTTGTTTCATTACAGATTAACACAGCATCTCTTCTCTCGAGTCTCACTTGCTGCAGATCGCTACATCCATTTAAATGCATTTCAAAAGCCAGGATTGATCTATGCCAAGTTGTAATTTCGGACGCTAGCATGATGGGTAATGCACTCCAGCCTTTGCAGAGAGCAAAGGAGGTGTGTGAATTGCTTCCTTGATATGATAAATTCATTAGATAAAGGAACACAAGATAACAGGCACAGCACTTGGAAAGCATCTGGTGGCACGAAGCGCAGATGTGCAGGGAAGGGGGTTGCAGCTTGCCTTGCTGGGTTTGGGTTAAAGAGCTGAACAGAAGAGAGTCATACAGGGCACACTGGAAGGCAGTTCTGGGTCAAGCAGCCCTGTTTTTTTCTCCATCAGAGAGCGCCACGTCATATTCTGCTGGATACTTGAATCCATGAACTCTGTAGCATTGGAAGCATCTCGAAACACCAGCCACGCAGACTAGGGGAAAAATGAAATTTCATTCCCTGAAGTCCGAGGGGACCACAGACCTTGTCTGAAACGCTACTACACAAGGCACCTGGCAGAGACATAAAAAATCCCATGCCAGAAATCTGCTCGGCTGTCCAGGCTGGATGCAGGAGCCTGGACAGCAGGTAGTGACACAGCCACGGGCTGTATAATCCCTGCTAACACCCCAGCTCCTGCCACTTCCCCCTGCAAGCACTGGGGACCCGGGTAGCTCGCTGAGCCGACGCTCTCCAGCCTTT
>Ga0065711_1039768_pt1 | contig 17519 bp, 13 predicted proteins | sample Hoacrofraction12_FD_59098 | JGI IMG/M metagenome (GOLD analysis project Ga0065711, IMG submission 59098) | Hoatzin crop microbial communities from Cojedes, Venezuela - Epithelial fraction 12 v2 (version 2) | ecosystem: Host-associated > Birds > Digestive system > Esophagus > Crop | place... | reverse complement strand
AAAAAAAAAAAAAAAAAAAAAAAAAAAAAAAAAAAAAAAAAAAAAAAAAAAAAATCTGTTAGAGGTAGTTGTCACTGTTAACTCATAATTGTTCTGAAAGAATGTGCTGAGACTGAATGTAACAGTTTTGGTACGATTCCTGTTTTTTGTGTAGGGGTTCCGAAATGCTCATGCAGGTTCAAAGTCTGTCATGAACGACATGCTATATAGTCAGTGGCCTGGGTGCACATGACAGGTTTCCACCATAGAAGTTAAACCTGCTAGCCTTGGACAAGGTTGAACGTGAGAGGTCATTCCTTTGGCTTGTGCTGTTTTAGGGATACTCATGACACTTACTTTCTTTTGTAGTTCATCAGTGCAGACGTATATGGAATATGTTCACGTTTGTTTTGTGACTTCGGTGATGAATTTGAAGTGCTGGATACCACAGGAGAGGAACCAAAGGAGATTTTCATTTCAAATATAACACAAGTAAGGGATAGAAGTCATTGTGCTGCTTGAATTTTTTTTTTATAATGGCTTGTTATTGGCTACGTGACCAAGCAGAGTGTTTCACTTCAGCAGCCTGCTAAGAAGTTGAAAATTGGCAGTATAGTAGAGGCAAAGAAAGTTACTTCATTCTTGTGTCTCTATCAAAACCAGTCAGTGATAACATGCTAACACCGTAGAGCATACTGATGCTTCCTGGTCATTACTTACAAAGTAATATCACAATGTTGAGTTTTTTTGAGTTTTTTTTTTTTTGAGAGAGAGAGAAGAAGACGTAGCCTAAGTGTGGGAATAGGTTTAATCTTCTAAGGAAGCCCTGAAATAGGCATGAAAATAGCCCCTTTTTAATGAGAAACTGTAGCACATGTAGAGGAGGACTACTGGAATGATCAAGGGGATTGAGAGCCTGTTTTGAAAGGGAATTTAAGGGTTTGTTTTAACCTACCAAAGCAGCGGTGACAAGAATACTGTAGTATTGATAATACTTCCAGTGCAGAATGTTAGAGAGGATGTCCATTTGATCTTGTATTATTGTTTTATAAATGGAAACAACTTTAGCCGCTTCTCTCAACTCTGGAAGTGCAGACTATAACCTCGCTCATCTAGTAGCAAATCTTTTGTCATATCTCAAGTCTAGATGTAATACTAACCAAACTAGAGAAAGATTTGTATAGCAAGTTGGGTTTGAACTGAATTAAAGCTCATGGTATGGTGGTTTGGGTAGCCTGTTCTTTGATATCTTTAAAAGTGAACAGATGATTATTCTGGTTAATTACATAAAGGGTACACAGTTATGTTTCATGGCTTGTGCTGATTGCCTGCCAAGTCAAGGAATGAATATATATCTGTATATATATATACTGTGATTCATAATCTGATACTTGACCTTAGTTGTATCTTGCTTCCACTATCTGAAGTGTAAAACTGATCAGAATTGCAACTCAATACCAAAACCACCATCAAGTGGCTGTTCTTGTCCTGTGGACAGGGTTGAGGTGGCATTCTGTCCCTAAATCATGGAAGAATTTTCTCTGGTCAACTCATTTGTCATTCTCCATGCCACAGAGAATGTAGTCCACTGTAATTAGATTTTATGCTAATTAACTGAAATCTTTCTAATATTGGGAGCTCAGGAAGGGAAGACAGGAGACTTTACAGGCCAGGCTTGCTTGCAAATCCACTATGTTTACAGCCTGAGCTGCACCACAAGGTCTTGATGAGCTGTCGTCAAACTGAGGAGGGATCTCTGTGTGCATGGGAGGTTGGCATGACATCCTGTAACAGGATTAGATGTTGTCAGAGATTCCTGCAAGTATAAGCTTGCTTGTTTGTGATCCGCTTGAGACTGTGGCTTTCCTGTATTTAAGGATGTCCAGCTTTGTAAACTTCCTAACTTTCAAGAAAGAGTTTAGGGTGTCCTTTTTAAGGAGATCAGATGGAAAGGAAGCATGGAGTTATAAGGACCATTCACAAGACTTTATTTCTTAATGTCTGTGAAAATTTCTTAGTTGTTATTTTTAGTTTGGAAAAAGGACATAAATTTGCAACTACTTCAAAGCAGTCAAATTCCTTGTTCTCTTTTGAACTAACAAATGCAGTTTGCTAACATTCTGAGAACTGTAAAAGGTAAAAATGGGAAAGTCTGGGTTATGAAACCACTGTTAAACTGAAAATAACAGGACTGAAAAAGTTATCATCCATACCTCCCTTGTTATGGAAGAACTGAGGTGCTATAAGTATTAGAGGCTGCAGTTTCAAGAGGCAAAAAGCGATGTGTCTATGATAAAGCGTGACTCCTTTACACAAGATGCTTTCCTCCTTGCTAACTTTGGCCTTTTCACTTTCAGTCAAATCCTGGTATTGTCACTTGCCTTGAAAATCATCCACACAGGCTTGAAACAGGACAGTTTTTAACCTTTCGGGAAGTTAATGGAATGTCATGCTTAAATGGATCCACACACCAAATAACAGGTAAACTGTTGCTGACCCATTTGCAAGATATTTATTTTTTGGCCTGTCTTAGCTCGCTGTGGTGTTAGTTACTGTAGCCAGAGGAGTGCTGGGTTGTGCAGACCTCCAGTGAGCTTGCACAAAAAACATAGCTATCTGGTGCAAAGGTCTTCCTAATGTTATCCTGACTCCATTTCCATTTGGTAAAGTCTTTCCAAACTCATCTTGCTGATTAAGGAACAGTGGAAGCTTTCAGCTAGTAGAAACTAGTTGGCAGCCTCTGAAGTTACTGTCATTGGTTTGCTTACAAAACCCGTTTGTTTTCTGGAGGGTCCCATAATGCCTGTGCTTCGGTCATGTTTTGGACTAAATTAACACTGTTTTGTATGTCACTGTTTGCCTTGTAGTTTTTTGGGTGAAAATTTAAGTGTTCAGGGATACATTGACTACACTCTGTTTCTAAACATGCTTTCGAAGTGATTCTCGTGATTTGGAATCAGAATAGCTGGGGTTGGTAGGGACCTCTAAAGGTCACCGATTCCACGCCCCCTGGCGGTGAGCAGGGGCATCTTCAACTAGATCAGGTTGCTCCGAGCCCCTTCCAGTCTGACATTGGATGTTTCCATGGACGGGGCATCTGCCTCCTCTCTGGGCAACCTGTTCCAGTGTTTCACCACCCTCATTGTGAAAAATTTCTTATATCCAGCCTAAATCTACCCTCTTAGTTTAAAACCATTACCCCTTGTCTTACGAGTCATAGGGTAAGGTAGAGACACCAAGATGTGCTCCCCTGCAGCCTTCTCCAAGCTGAAAAACCCCAACTCTTTCAGCCTTTCTTCGTAGGAGAGGTGTTCTAGCCCTCTGATCATCTTTGTGGCCCTCCTCTGGATCCACTCCAACAGCTCCAGGGCTTTCCTGGGCTGGGGGCTCTAAGGCTGGACACAGGACTCCAGGTGGGGTCTCACCAGAGCTGAGCAGAAGGGCAGAGCCACCTCCGTCGACCTGCTGGCCATGCTTCTTTTGATGCAGCCTGGGATATGGTTGGCCTTCTGGGCTGCGAGTGGAAATTGCCAGCTCATGTCCAGGTTCTCATCAACCAGCGCCCCCAAGTACTTCTTGGCAGGGCTGCTCTCAATCACTCCATTCCCCAGCCTGTATTGATAGCGGGGGTTGCCTCGACCCACAAGAAGGACCCTGCACTTGCCTTGTTGAACCTCATGAAGTTCACATGGGTCCACGTCTCCAGCTTGTCCAGGTCCCTCTGGATGGCATTTGATCCCTCAGGCGTGTCAACTGTACCACTCAGCTTGGTGTCATCTGCCAACTTGCTGAGGGTGCACTCGATCCCGCTTTCTGTATCATTGATGAAAATATTAAATGGTACTGGTCCCCATACTGACCCCTGAAGGACACCACTTGTTGCCAGTCTCCGTCTGGACATTGAGCCATTGACCAATTCCTCATCCACCGAACAGTCCATCCATCAAACTCATATCTCCGCAATTTAGAGAGAAGGATGTTGTGAGGGACTGTGTCAAAGGCCTTATAGAAGTCCAGACAGACGACATCTGTAGCTTTTCCCTTGTGCACTGAAGTGATCACTCCATTGTAGAAGGCCACTAGGTTGGTCAGGCAGGACCTGCCCTTGGTGAAGCCATGCTGGCTGTCTCGAATTGCCTCCCTGTCTTTAGCATGGCTTCTGGGAGGATCTGTTCCATGATCTTCCCAGGCACAGAGGTGAGGCTGAGAGGTGGGTAGTTCCCAGGGCCCTCCTTCCTACCCTTTTAAAAAATGGGTGCAATGTTTCCCTTTTTCCAGTCACCAGGGACTTCGCCTGACTGCTGTGACTTTTCAAATGTGCTGGAGAGTGGCTTGGCAACTACATTGGCCAATTCCCTCAGGACTCTGGGATGCATCTCTTCAGGTCCCACAGACTTATGTATGTTCTGTTTCCTCAGACAGTCACAAACCTGATCTTCTCTTAGAGTGGGAGGGACGTTGCTCCCCCAGTCCCTGTCTTGTGGTCCATCCACTTGAGAGGTGTGGGAAGAGAGGTTGCCAGTGAAGACTGAGGCGAAAAAGCTGTTGAGTACCTCAGCCTTCTCCTCGTCCACTGTTACCGGTTTTCCAGTCGTGTTCAATGGGGGAGTTCACTTTTTTGACCTTCCTTTTCTAGCTGACTTACCTGTAGAAGCCCTTATTGTTATTCTTTGCATCCCTTGCCAAGTTCAGCTCCAGCTTCGCCGTGGCCTTCCTGACATTATCCCCGCATGACCGGGCAGTGTCCCTATACTCTTCCCAGGATACCTGTCTCTGCTTCCCATGTCTGTGCATTTCCTTCTTGCCCTTTAGTTTGACCAGGAGGCCTCAACTCAGCCATGCTGGTCTCTTGCCTTCCTTGCCTGATTTCTTACACCTGGCGTCTGAGAGCTCTTGTGCTCTGTGGAAAGCATCCTTAAAGATCTGCCAGCTCTGTTCTGCTGCCTTGTCCCTGAGGGCAGTTTCCCAGGGGGTCCTATTGCCTAATTCCTTGAACAGCTGGAATTTGGCTTTCCTAAAATTCAGGGTCTGGACTTTACTCTTTTCCTGACCCTCAGGACTGCGAACTCCACCAGTGCGTGATCACTGCAGCCCAGGCTGCCTCCAGCCTTGACCTGTGTGATTAGCTCACTTGTGTTGATGACCATCAGGCCCAATATCGCACCCGTAGGGTAGGGCTGTCTATTAATTGGCTTAAGAAATTGTCATCAGTGAACTCCAGGAGTCTTCTGGATTGCCTACAGCTGGCTGTGCTGCTTTGCCAGCAGATGTTGGAGCACTTGAATTTGTGTTTACACTGCTTTGCTCTGCATCATGCATGTCTCAAGGCATACTACTTGGTTCCTTTTGAATGCTGGGGAATTGTCCACTTCCCAGATCTGAATGCCTGTTTGGAGCAGAAGAGAGAGCAGGTGGGTGTGGGATGGTTGTTTGTTTTTAGCTATTTTGTGGTCTGAGACAAAAACGGTAGCCTTGAAACATGTGGTTGAGTTAGTTTGTTTTCTCTGCACCCTTTTGTTTTGCTAGCGCTGATGCTGTGTTCAGTTGCTTCTGCTTAATCATGACCCAGCTTTTGGTTTCAGTTTTCCATGAATTAACAATTTTTGTGTCTTCTTGCTTTATCTGAATGATGCTCAAGGTGGTATGAGAGGAAAGATGTGACTTAAATGCTCGAACTGCCCTTCTTTATTGCCTATTGTGCTAGTCATGGGACTAAAATCCTACTCGGAGCAGTATACTGGACACTGCTGTACACAGTCTCTAAATAAAGCTGAGAGTGATTTCATTTTTGTTACAGAGCTGTGGTCATCAGAATTCTTGTTAAATCTGCTGCCACTTTGAAAAGCTTATTTCATAATAGATCATGTGAAACTAACACTTTAGCCTAGACACTGGCAGAGAGGGACAATCCTGTTAGCAGGATCAGCTGTGTTTATGCTTTCAGAGCAAGGTTGCATACTACAAAATTACAGCATAAAAGACATTGACAAAACCCCCCTTTGTTGTATACAGAATTGTAGCATCCAGTGACACTTTTAATTATCAGTCATTGTTTATTCTCTTCTGTTTTCAGTGGTGTCACCTTATTCCTTCAGCATTGGCGACACGTCAGATATGGAGCCTTACTTACATGGAGGTATAGCTGTCCAAGTGAAGACGCCCAAGATGTTTTACTTTGTAAGTGTGTGCTTGACCTAACCAGGTTTTTGAGTATTAGTGGTCTGAGCACTGGAAGCAGAGTTCGGCAGACACATGATTTGATTACCCGTGATTTGGGTTTACATTGATTTTATTGGGTAAGAATAGTGATAGCTATTTACTAAACCACAGAGAATAGGAAATAATTCAAAGTTACCTGCCAGTGTAGAGACAAAAAATGTGGGCAGCCTGTCTCTGTACTGCTGGGCACTCCATGAAGGTCTACGAATATGTGGTCTCTTGGCAGCCTTCTGAGAAGAGGCAGTTTGAGTTTTTATAAGAGGGGTTGCAAGCTACATAGTGCTGTGCACCTGTTTGGGCCCACAGAAGGTAGATCCTGACTACCCTCAAACATTCTTCTAAAAAGCTGGGAGCAAGAACCAGCTGCTCGCCCACTCTCTGATCTGAGAATGCACAGCTCCATGTCTTGTCTTTGTAAAGCAGTAGCTTCCTATTCTTCCTGAGTGGGGAAGTTCTACGAGCAAACAGGTAAGTTGCCTATAAAATCTCTGGCAGCCGACCTCAGAGCAGTTTAAGAGATGGGTCTTGCCACTAGGATGTGAAACATCTTTCTGACTTTTTAAGTGAGAAAATTTGCAGTAGATAATTACTTTATGCATCTTTTGTGGTATTAATAATGGAGAGAGTAATAGCAATGCTAGTAAGAAAGGATACTTGGTTCTTAGTCTCTCCAGGAAGAGTATTGTTTTGTCAGGTAGCAGTGACTGTCATGCCCTTAAGTGGGTGTGTTGTTACCATGAATTCTATTTTTCCAGGAACAGTTGGAGAAGCAGATAACTAATCCACTATACCTTGTTGCGGATTTTAGCAAGCCTGAGGTAATTAGCCTGTGGGGATTTGGGCGTAAGTGCTTTAATGTTAAAACTACATGGAATGTAATCTGCAGCTTTATGTGTTGAACAATATAATTTCCTAACTCTATTCTGTAGTAGTTAAATATGAGTTTGAAGTATGAAATAAGAGTGAGGTATCATTTTGCATGGTCACACAGAATATACATTACGGTTTAGATCGCGGTAGAGGCTTGTTATCCATGATTTGCACCAAGTGTATTGTAAATGCATAGCTCAACCACCTCTGCTGTTTAAAATCTCAGTTTTTAATAAGTGTTTAATTCACGTACTGTAAATTTTGCAGGCGATGCAATGATTTTTTTTTTTCCTGTATTTAATGAAGTTTTGTTGATAAAAATCACACTGGCATCAAAGCTGGGATAATCAGAAAAAGGTGATCACTTTTTTTCTTTGAAAAAATGGTTCAGAGGTATTCTTAAAATCTGAGAGGAAGCTAGCTGTATTTGCCTCTAACACAACTTTAGTTAAGTATTATGGACATGCAAGGCATGTAAGTCTCGGGCTCATTAGAATCTTAAACTAAAAAATACTGATCTAGTGATTTTTTTGTTTGTTTGATAACGTAAAGTCTGACTTGCTTGTTCAGATTTTCTGCTTTTGACCCTTAATGCTGGGCTTTGGTATTGAAGTTTGGCAAAATGCAATGCATTATAATGTTTAGTTAAAGAAAGATTGCTGCATCTTCCAATTTCAGCACTAAATTCTGTTGGGAGCTCTTTAGTTGGACTTAGTTGAGGTGGGTGCTGAATGTATGTGAAGGATATTGCATTATTACTATTTATAATCCCAGTTTGTAAAAAAAAAAAAAAAAATAGTGTAAGGTATTTCAAATTCACTTTTTAATTCTATTTAGAAACTTTTTTTGAGTAGTATGGTTAAGAGACAAGGAAGTGAAATGATAACTGAAGAATTCAAATAGTTGCTTTTGTTTCCTTCAATGTTTTCAAGTTTGTAACTGATCAGTTGCTATTGTCTTAACAGGCGCCTTTGCAGATCCATGTTGCCATGCTTGCCTTGAACCACTTCCAGGAGAACTTTGGTCGCGGACCAAACATTGGGTAATGTAGTAGTCTTGTGTTTGCTAAGCCTTGAATCAGAAAGATCTCTCCGTTTACTGTAGTTACTGGTCCGATGTGCAGCAGGTACCTTGTCTCTGTGGTACTTAATAGACAACATAGAAATGATAAGTTGAAATCTAGATGAGAAACGTTATGTAATGTATGGCTGGGTTTGTAACAGGGCTTTCCCAGTATCGCAGTGGCACTTTCTGGGCCCAGGTGGATAGAAAATGCTTCTGGAGGAAGTCCTCCTCTGTTTCAGTTTTTTCACATTGTAGGGTTAATATGGAAAAGTTGTTCAGTGGTTATCCTGTAGCTTATGACATTTTTTTTTTTAATAAAAATGGTCTCAAGGATTTGTATTTCATGCTCAATTTGTTTTTTTCAGCTGTAGTTCTTGATGTGCATAATTTTGAGTTAAACTACTTACAAAGTATAAATCTTAAGACTGGACTTGCACATGAGCTTCTCCACTGAGACTCCTGTTCTTGAGCTAACAATATCATTTAGAAGTGCATCTTTAATGTTCACTTCCAGACTTCCTACTGTATCCAGTGCTTTTCTCTCCATTGATTGTGTTTCTAGAAGGACTCTGGAATGTTTGTCATCATTGTTGTTTCTACCCTGGTGTCTAGATGCCTTCAAGATGCTGAGGAAATGCTGAAAATAGCCATGTCTATAAGTGAAACACTGGAAAACAAAGTGAGTAGGGAATCATCGTCATTCTGAGTCATTTTTGATATGCTCATTTACTTGCCTAAAGGTCATGCTTTAGTTGTTGGTCCTTGTTCTGGTCTTCGTATCCATCTTTAGATGGATCAGCTGGATTTCTAAAGGCCATGCAAGGATACAGAATGGTGTTTCAGCACGGGTTCAACCAAACGTTCACCTGACATGAACATTGAATCCTGTGGCTATATGAGTCCAGATTTTAGATAAATGCATATTACAAGTACAGGGTATACAGTGGGTCTGTCTTGGCTGGACGCCTTTTTGCTAGTCAGAGTGAAATAATTTGTCTATCTTTTACTGAAGAACAATAATCTATGAAACTGTCAAGCACTGACTTGCTTGACTGAAGGGATAAATCTGTTGTTATTTTTATTATTTATCTGTCTGATTTTTCAGCCTCAGGTGAACGGAGATGTAGTGAAATGGTTGTCTAGGACTGCTCAGGGATTTCTAGCTCCTCTGGCTGCAGTATTGGGTGGTGTTGCTAGCCAGGAAGTCTTGAAAGCAGTAACAGGAAAATTTTCTCCGTTACAGCAGTGGGTAAGGATGTTTTTGGTTTTGGATCTTTATTTTGACAGTCATGTTACAAACGTGTGTTTGTGTGTAAATGTTTTATGATCAAAATAGCCTGAACAACTTCTATAACAGGAAAAAAAAAAAAGACTTGAGACTGAATTTAGCAAAAAAACCATGTTTCTATGTAAACAATAAAAATGCAACCAGTTTTAGTCAAGCTTTTCATATTTTGGGGTTCAGACATCGCATTCTTTTGTTTCCACAAGCAAGGAGAGCATTGGCCTGTCAGTGCATGGCTGCAAAGGTGTAATATAGTCCAGCGGCCAACTTAAGCTACTGTACTCAAGAGCACGGCTTTCAGAGTCTCAGGGTATGTGTCAGGATAAAGTTAGATTTTAAAACTTCACGGTCTAATTTGGAAGGGTAACATGTTTCAATGAGTTTTTCTTTCCCTCTGTGCTTTTTCCTGTCCACTAACATTGTGAGGTGAACTGTAGGGAACAGAATGCTGTATAGTCTTCCACTGACACTAAAAACTTGGTGCTTCTGTATTTCTAAGCTGTTGTACATAGAAAGCATTTACTTTATTTTATAAAGGAAAATAACGTGAAAGTTTTTCACAGGTTTTTATTGGTTTTTTTACTTTTTTACAGCTATATATCGACATGTTAGACATTGTAACACCTCTAGAAAAGAGGGGCTCTGAAGAATTTCTCCCACGGTAAATATAACTACAATCTACTGTTTTATGTACTGTTCACGTCTGAGTCTCAGGCAGGCACAGAAGATGTCTTTTAAAGTTAATTCAGTACCATTTGCTGGAGAGACAGGTTTGGGGTTGAGAACATGTGTCCTATTTGAGCGTGGGATAAATAGGAATTATAGGGGACTCAGTCTGATTTTCTTAGTTTGTGTCAAAGTGCAGTTTGGCATCAATGATACGACCGTTATAAATGGCAACTTACTAGTCTTCTGTTTCTGTCCCCTATGCCTGCATAGGGGAGATAGGTATGATGCCTTGAGGGCTTGTATTGGAGACTCTCTGTGCCAGAAGCTGCATGATTTGAATGTTTTCTTGGTGAGTTTGACTGATACTGTTACGCTTTTTGCAAATGCTTTGTCGATACAGCTAACATCCACTGCCTTCAAAATAATGACAGCAGCCCTGATGATGTGTGCCACTGCAGAATAAATGGTCCAAAATTGTAACGGGACTTGTCTTCATGGTTTTCACTTACATTTCTGTCTCTAACAATGTTGTTTTCTTTAGGTTGGCTGTGGAGCGATAGGCTGTGAAATGCTAAAAAACTTCGCACTTCTTGGTGTCGGTACTGGGCAAGACAAAGGCTTGGTAAGTCACCTGTTAACTTCACTTTGTTTATTAAAAAGTAATGTGACAAGGACTAATTATTTAATTAGACTACTTAAAATTGTTAAAAAGTCTAAGCGTTATTTCAGGCTGATCTCTGTGCCGAGGGTAAAATGACCTGAGCATAGAAATAGTGTGCAATTAGAAGCAGAACACACTTGGAGCAGTCTTGCTGTATTTTTATTTTAAAAGAAAATTTAATCAGTCAGTATAGGCAGAGCTATTAGCCACAGCGGGTGCCAACAGGAGTACTTTGTTTTGACAAGTTTCTGTAGAGTTTTCATCAAGATTATTGCTTAGTGCTGCTCTTAAATTGTAACTTCAGCTGTTGCTTTTGCCCCTTCTGACTTAGGTTACAATTACAGATCCAGACTTGATAGAGAAATCCAACCTGAACAGGCAGTTTCTTTTTCGACCTCATCACATACAGGTAGGCTTTCTTGTTCAATAAACTTTCTGTTTCCCTGTCCCGTGTCCTCACCGAGAGTTGAACTTGTGAGTGTATGTATTTCTGTCCAGAAAAGACTTAAAGGCTGTAATGAAATCCAGTATCTTTTAAAACAATACTTAGAACTATGTTGGCATCCCACTTATCACTATTACCAGTTGAGTGAAATTGGCTGGTCTGATCTTAATTTGTGCTGACTTAATTGTGGTGTCCGACTAAGGGAATCTCTCAAGCTTGAGAATCAGATGAGGAACACTGTTTTGCATAAGAAGCTGCAATGGGTTAATATGCCAGAAATGCTTTACTATGCTATGGAAATTCATGGAGAATAGGACAAAAGAACAAAAAATAGACAGCACTGGCAGAAGTGTTCTCAATAGAAGAGCTACTTCTAATGGAACTTGACCAAAGTTGCTGTCTTCTGACTTAATTCAGTCTTCATTAAGCTGGTAAATAGCGTGGCAAAAAGCCATGTATATTTAGTAAATATGTGATATTCCTTAGAAGCAGAGAGAATATCCCTGTACTTGAAACACAGCACAAAATAGAAAAGGTGGCTCAGATCTTGACAGCAATGGGGAAAAGGGATTCCCCTGCCCAAAACCCAGCAGCTGAATTTTCTGCCTCCGGTTTGTGTCTGGCAAATCTGGGAACAGATTACATTTTGGATGGCTAGATAAATGGAAGGTGAATCTGCAAGCTTTCAGAAGCCACACTGTCTCGAGTTGCGCTGTTCTGAGTTCTGATCCCTAGATAATTGAATGTAGTATGGCTAGAAGTGTCAGGTAGGTTAAGAACTCTGTTTCAGTTTAGCTTCTGAAATTGGCTTTGTGTGGGAAGCCTTGCAGTAATGTGATTATTCACAGATGTTTGATGTCTGTACTGCGTAGACATAGTCACAGTAACTAATGGGTTTATCCTCTGACAGTCATGAACTGCTCCTTACGGCATTTTGAGAGCATGAGGCGCAGCACGTGGCATCAGTTTCAGTTACTTGATACAATTCTGCTGCACCATTTAAGCACTTTCACCTTATGGTGTCTGACACACTACTTTAAATAAAACTAAAAACCCCCTAGATTAATAATGTATTTATTAGTGAGGGAGGTATATGATTAAAGAATTTCCTTTATTATATGTTTTGCATACTAACATTTCTGTTGGTGAATTGCTGTCTGATCAGCAAATGAAGTCGATACTTCTGTCCCCCAGATGTTCTTTTTCTGAATGTTGTTCTTATATATACGTATTTATACTTTCAGAAACCCAAAAGCTATACTGCAGCAGAAGCAACTCTGAACATCAATCCTTACTTAAAGATTGACTCATATATTAATAAAGTTTGTCCAGCCACTGAGAACACTTACAGTGATGAATTCTATACCAAGCAAGATGTGATTGTGACTGCTTTGGACAATGTTGAGGCAAGGAGATACATTGATAGGTAGGTTGTGGAAAGGAAGCAAGGGCTGCTTTTCATGTTCTTATGTGAACTCTGCTTTTCTATTTGTAATATTCCTGATCTGCAACTGCTTATAAGATCTGATAGCAAATAGTTCAGATGTGTCTTGCTCCTCTATAGAGATGCTGGCTGGGGGGAGGAAGGGGTTTATACTTGCAGTGGAAACCAGCTCTCCTGTTGTGCAGCTGCTACTGGTCACATGGCAGAGAGCTTTGGAGTGAGTTCTTGAAAATTAATAGCTCTCAAGATCTGATGCGGGGGAGAATGCAGTGGCAGTCTTAAGGCTGAATTATTTATGCATAAGAATATGTATTTAAATTTATAAGTAGGGATGTTTGCATTTAAAAATAATTACTAATGCTCCTAATCCAGGTAGGATCAGGTTTATTGTATCCTGATCTAACCTGAAATGGCTCTTATTTAATCTTTTCTTTTCCCAAGTTTGGTGTAAGCTTTCCACTCTTTCAAAAGTGCCTAGAGTCAATTCTGATTACACTCCGGTAACGTCTGCAAGGCAAGAGTGCAGTGATTGTGCTGTGTTCTGATAGTCTGTGTCTTTCCATGTCAGTCGTTGTGTAGCAAACCTGCGTCCTCTTATAGACTCTGGAACTATGGGAACGAAAGGACACACGGAAGTTATTGTGCCCCATCTAACAGAGTCCTATAATAGTCACGTAAGTGTTTTCAGACTGTCACCCTCCGTAGGTAGTCCCTTAATGCCCTCCAATTCTTTAATCGTTTGTGTATCTATTTGAGTTGCTGAGGATCAGTACTATTAGGAGATCATGAGTTCCTTGGTTTCTGATGAAAAGCTCACAGAAAATATAATTTGAGCAGACTGGAGATATGTCTGCTACCTAGCTGATGATCACACCTAGACCAATAATTAAAAGCAACTGCTATATGAACCATGAAACGCAAGCTTTGGAGAAAGCCCTCATTCTGAAGCGTTTCCAAGGGACTGACTTATTTTTTCCCCCTTGAAAACTCACTTCTAAGTAAGAATCTATTCCCGCAAGGACACTGCAAACTGGTTTTGTACTTGTGGGTTTCTTTCTTAGAACTGCTTTCTTCCTGCTCATTCTGTTCTTGGTGACTATCACCTCCACAGGCAGGCAGGAGAAACACAAGCCTCTGGAGTAGGAATTAGTCTGCCAGTTTCTACAAGCATACACAACTGTTCTGTTTGAATGGGGAAGGGGGAAATGAACCTTCAGACTCTTGCAGTGTTCCTCTGTTTAAGTGCTTGTGAAACTGCCTTTACAAGATAGAAATTCAGTGGTTGAGAACATGATGAAATGGTGCCATGTGGACACAGAGACAGGATTTTGAGCATCCTAACGGTCTTGCTAGGGTCCATAAAGAAAGAATTCTTTCTGGCTTTAAGTGAAAGGGTGTATTTCATGTTGAGAGTGCATGTGAATGCAAACTGCGCATCTTGGAAAAGCTGGCTGGCAATTTCTTCTGTTTGTGTTTTAGAGTTAGGTTTTGCTTTCCAGTGTTGAGTTTAGATTATTCTCCATAAACAGGAAGGGATATGTTAGTGTTCATAAAACAAATTTTGTTCTAAACGTAAATAAGGCACCTTGCATTTTATAACAGTGGAGTTTTAAACTTATATAGTCTAGAAATTCTTGGTGTTATTATTAGCAATAAACTTTAATAAGCCTAAATTTAAATGCAACTCTCCTTAATTACAGCGGGATCCACCAGAAGAAGAAATACCTTTTTGCACCTTGAAGTCTTTCCCAGCTGCCATTGAGCATACGATACAGTGGGCAAGAGATAAGGTAAGGGAATAAGCTTGCTGGTGTTTAGCATAACTTAATGTGTATTTGAAAAGGTGGGGGATCTTACATACTTCTTGCAAAATGCCATATTTGTTCTTTTTATTTTCTAGTTTGAAAGTTCATTTTCTCACAAGCCTTCATTGTTTAACAAATTCTGGCAAACCTATCCATCCGCAGAAGAAGTTCTACAGGTAGGGGAATGATGCCAGGGTAAAATACAGAGTTAAAACTAATGCTTTATGGATTTTATTTCTATTTAAGTTCAGTGAAATTTGGGTTATTTTCTGACTTTATTCAGGAAACCTGAAGACTTATTTGAAATACTGAGGCACTGCTAGCAAGTGTATAGCAGATGTCACACTGATGTGCAACTAGCTGGGAAAAATGAAGGGAAGGCTTAGTTAAATTAGACTCAATTGCTTACTGTCTTTTCTTGTGAGTCTGTAATGGCCTATGGTCTATAGGGCTGGGTGGAAATAAATAAAGTAGGTCACAGCACCTGGGGAAAAACCTGATGGAGAAAATTGGATGAAGGATAATAATTCACAAAGTGACCATCTGTTTCCTTTTGCCTAAAACTTACTAAAAACATATTTACTGCTTGACTGGATTGGCAATAATCTTGGCTGTTTTACTGTTTTCATATTTCCTTCCCTATCTAGAGAATAAAATCAGGGGAGAGCTTAGAAGGCTGCTTTCATGTTATTAAAACGCTCAGTAGAAGACCCCGAAGTTGGACACAGTGTGTGGAACTAGCAAGAGTAAAATTTGAGAAGTATTTTAGCCATAAGGTAGGTATGGCCTGGAAATGAGGTGGCTCTAGACTGATGAGGATTTTAGAAATCTTGGTAGCCCTAATAACTAGGTGTCCAAGTCTTTGCACTCGCTTCCATCTCTTCTTCGTAAATAATGAACTGTACTTGAAACTTAAAAATGCTGCATCCCTTCCTCTTTCTGCTGTAGAGCTTTTAAGTCTGATTTATTAACTTACTCCTAGTGGCTCTGTTCAGTAGTCTCCGTGCAGTTTTCTTGGCATTTTTCCAGCTGACTACATACTGTGTTTTTCCAGAGCAGCAGGATTATTGGATGTCTTTTACTAGAGGACAGTGGCTTTTTGTTTCCTCCACTAAACTTTTGTCACTGAACTCATCTTCATATCCCTGATTTTCTCAAAGATATCACAGAAAGGTTGGCTGAAATAAGTGTCAGTCATTCTGAGAATCTGGTCCATAGTGTTACTTAAAGTATGTGTGTGTGATTTTGTAGGAAAGGTGTGATCATGATGTTGTATATTAATAAACATAATGTGTATCTGTGCGTATGAAAGCCCTGGTGGTAGTTGTCACAGTGAGAAAACATTGCATTCCCAGTTGTGAATCGGTATGCAAGAATCCTAAAGGGACAACGGGGTGGGGGGAACGCTGTGCTTTTTGGATTAAGTGTCTTGCTTGGACTGTGTACAGATGAGGTGACATTGTCCTCTTTGTCCTGTGAATGAATGGGGAAGTCTGTCTTGTAGTACAACTCTCTAAGCTCTCTGTCTTGACATGGGCATCTTAGATTTTCTTAACTCTTTAAATTACTTCAGCTACGTCTTGGAGTGTCTTAAAAGCTGTGTCAAGATTTCACATCATTAGTAAAAAGAAGGCTTGATTTAGTGTGGTTGTGTCAGTCTGTATATGACAAATTACTAAAGCTGCTCTGGGTTTTCCTCTAGGCTCTTCAGCTCCTCCATTCATTTCCCCTTGATACACGATTAAAAGACGGAAGTAAGTACAAGTGCCCCTTTGTGCCTGCTGTGAATTCATGGCATACATCATGCGTTGCTTTTCCTGATTCCTTAGGATTTCATCTGATGCCTGTCTTACCAGGTTTGTTCTGGCAGTCACCAAAGAGGCCACCTTTCCCAGTGAAGTTTGAATTGAATGATCCTTTGTAAGTATGATACTGCTACTGAGGTGTTTTATATCATCCTATAAAACTCGCCCTACAGCAGAAAGTGCAAGGCAGTGGCTTTATAGCACTAGTGGTTGGACTGGTACTTGATAGGTACTACTAGTGCATCGTCTTACGCTGTGGCAGATTTGGTGAGCTGTATCATACTTCCACTGCAGGTAATCTAACTTTCACTGGCATGGGATTGGAGGGTGCTGTGGGAAGTTCTGACGATGTCTAATGTGAGGTGGCTTAGAACAATCCATTTCATTTATTGTGTGACTACGGAATTACTGAGTTGTTGCTGTCATACCCTCCGGCCCCCATTGTGAAACACAGGATGTGCCAAGTTAAATTGGCTACCTAAAATGACCTGGTGGAGGGACCCTTTTTCTTCTTCATCACAATTTGGGTCTGATCTAGATGGCTTGGCTATTACAGATAATTTTAAAAGTTGATGTGGTTGAAGGATTGTAAAGCCTTTATCCGCTGCATATCTACACCTACTTTGAAATACTGTCTGGATCGCCCTTTTTAGTTTGGGTGAAAACTGAGATCATGCCAAATATCAAACTATTTCTGAGGTTAAGCTTTTTATTATCATACTGATGTCATGTGAGCATTTGTAGTTGTTTTCTTGACTGCAGAGGTTATGGAAATATGGTTTTTATTAAATAACTCTTCACTCATCAAAGTTTGCTTAATTTTGGGGATGACTTCTGAGTCCCTCAAAATCTGTCATCTGTTTTGGACTGTGTGCACTGAAGGGTGGAATTTCTGTTTCTCTGTGTGTTTTCAAGACCTTGTTCAATATGATTGCAAACCTTTGGGCAACTCAAATAAAAAAAACAACCAAACAAAAATAATTATCTTCCTCTTTTCTTCAGGCACTACAGTTTCATTGTGAGCGCAGCAAAACTGTTCGCAACAGTGTACTGTGTTCCTTTCACAGAAAAGGTAATCCATACTGCAACAGTGTTCCCATCGCATAACTTGGATGTACATGTTCAGTTTTGGCCTGATGTCCAGTTGCCAATTCTTTCCAGCAACTGATTAAAGTGATTCTTAAAGTAGTCTATCCTTCAGCACTGGCTGTTCAGCAACTGCTTATATTTAGTTGGTTTTTTTTTTTTTTTTTTTTTTTTAATCCCTAACCT
>Ga0065711_1006385_pt1 | contig 17519 bp, 9 predicted proteins | sample Hoacrofraction12_FD_59098 | JGI IMG/M metagenome (GOLD analysis project Ga0065711, IMG submission 59098) | Hoatzin crop microbial communities from Cojedes, Venezuela - Epithelial fraction 12 v2 (version 2) | ecosystem: Host-associated > Birds > Digestive system > Esophagus > Crop | place... | reverse complement strand
GGTCACCTACAGCAGGCTGCACAGGACCTTGTCCAGGTGGGTCTTGAATATCTCCAGAGAAGGAGACTCCACAACCTCCCTGGGCAGCCTGTTCCAGTGCTCTGTCACCCTCAGAGTGAAGAAGTTCTTCGTCACGATGTGGCATCTTGAACTGACATAATTCAGCTAGAGCCCTAAATCAAAGAAAGCTGTCATATAATTCTCCTTTTTATAAAATCATTTTTTTCCACTGATAGGACAATATAGACATACAGTTATTTCACACAAGAGAGAGAGTTCATGTAAGTTTGAACGTGTCTGTGGACAATGTGGTTGGAAAAAATGGAGCAAATAAGAGTACTGGTATATTATTAGTCCTCAGGGTGACAACAAAATGAGATAGCAAGAGTAAGTAATCAAAAATATAGCTAAGCAAAATGTGTTTATGGGGAAAATTAGAGCTCTCTTCCTGATCTGAGCCTGTAATGAGGATGCTGAGTCAGCACTGATAGTAAAGGAAGGCCAGATCAGAGATGGTCATAAAATGAGCAAGGTTTCAGGNNAAAAGACAAAGAAGAAAACAGATAAAAAATATGGTTGCTTACATTTTGCAGCACTGAATTTTTTTCCACAAAGTTTTCTTAATCCATGAAGAATTGCCATAATTTCACACTGAGTCTATTAATGGGTTTTGATTGTTTAGTTTTTCTATCTAGCATTGAACAAGCCTTCTGTGATTGTGAGATCCAATGAGATCATTATGAAAGAGCTTGTATTTATGCCTGTTTTAAAAGAGTGCACTCAACAGACATGGACGTAAGAGGGTCAAATATATCTTGATCAGAGCTTTGGCCACAGCACATCACAGCAGTCTAGCCATAAGGTGGTGAGAGGTAATGTTTCAAAGGTGAGTGAGACTGTGCGCTAACTGCTTTTGTCTTCCAATAGACTACTCTGATTAGAAGACCATTCTTTCACGTTTTGGGTGTAGCGTCTTAGAAAAGAGACTTTTGGTCTGCTTTTCACTGAAATTCTACCAGTAGGAAGAGATGAACGGGTTGGTTTGTATGCTTTCCACTGAGACACGTAAGCACAAGTAGAGCTGGTTTGTAGGTTATTTCAGCTGGTATAGCCTCTCTGTGCTTTCTGTATCAAAAATAGGTTTTTATTACTTGGAAACCCAGTAGAGAGCTGTCCTTTAATCATTTAACTGTGGGATCTGACATGTTATAAAATGCACCTGTTAGAGACTGTGCTGGAATTCAATTAGCTCTCATGTGACTTTTGCAGCTGAACTAATGGGCTGAAAGTTTATACTGGGTAAATACAAGATCCCACATTGATTCACATAGAAGAAGGCTGGAGAAATGTCATGATTTCACTTTGTAAATTTTGGCCAAACCACAATAATCGCATTGTTATTTTGCTTTAAATAGACCATGACTAGAGTGATACTGCTTACGTATTTGGAATTTTAAAAACAACAGTCTTTTAGTTAATACTTCTCAAGTTAAATGTCAGACACTTCTGAGTAAGAAACAAAAATCACTGTACTACAATAGTTACTGTTTTATAAATGGTGGTCATTTCTTTCCACTCGTTTATCATGTTTGGCTAGTATAGCTAGACATAGAGCAAATTCATTAAGAAGCTTACTATGACTTGTTATAAGAGAAAAATTGTTTTAACTAACCTGCTTAATATTAACCTGTATTTGCATTATAACAATTTTATAATAAGATACAATTTTCTTTTATGGCATACCTACTATAGAAAAGATTTTTTGGTGTGTGTGTATCCGCCAAGGATTTTGCAGAATTCTTTTGCTTTTTGTTCTCATTTGACGTTCAATAACGCGGTCTGGTATCAGCTGCCTCATCCATTTCCTACCCTTACATTGAATAAACAGAACGTTTACCGGTTTACTAGCATGAATGATCATAAAACTATGTCTTTGATCAGTTTAATGTAATCTTTTAGAATCTTTGACATTTTGTAAATTTTAGATTTCACACCTTGTAAATTCTAAGTTACACATGCTTGAGCATGTAAAGTGTCCTTACATAGATCTACTCATTAAAGGTATAAAACTGGAATGTGAACAAGATAATATGAAAAGTGTTAGAAATCTATGTTAATACCTACACCGTTTTAATTATCTTGTCCGATTTTGTCTAGTTCTCCATCTGTCAAGATTGAAGCTAACAAACTTTGGTCTCTTGCTCCAACCCTTCTGCTTCCACAGCTCCTTTAACTGTGCATTTTTCATGAGCTATTTCTTTCCTAATCCAGAAACCTGAGATACATTTTGCATTTTACAAAGCCTATGAATAGATCTTGTTTTAGAATGACCATTAAAGTTGACCTTATTTCCAGGTGGGATTCCAAATGTATTTTGTTATAAATAAATAAATACACAGAGGTATAGATATGTAGTTTATGATGTATTAACTTGAAGGTAACTTTGATTTTCCCCTTTTAGGAGAACCAGTGGAGCACTGCACCATCCTGGGGAAGCTGGAGTACTAGGTAGCTGTGATTAAAGCCCTTCCACCGGCTCCTGCTCACCATTCGTCAGCCTCTGTGAGCAAGGAGAGGAGAGAAATGGATCACTACCCTGCCTCCTGACTAAGCTATATTTTCAATAAGCTTGTTCAAACAAACCACCAACCCACTTCAGCTGAAATTTTCAAAATAAATTCAACCTGAGGCAGAGTCCTGGCACAAAAAAGTTCAGCCTAGTGGGCTGAAGTCTGGCAAAGTTGTAAGTGGCTTCTGAGAGGAACATTGGGTGTGCTTCTAAATGAGACAGAAAAAGCCTTAAGTCTAGATAAATACAAAAATAACATCAAGCAGGCTGTTTTGTTACTGTGAACATCCAATATTAGCCGAGTTGATAGCTCTTCTTGTTGTAGCCATGCTGTCCTGTTTTTAGATTGGATTTATTTTGACTTTTCTTTATTTTTTATCACAGTACAAAGCTAAGCTGCAGGAGTAACCTTAGTAATTCTTAGAATGGCTATTGCTCACCACTTCCTTCTCTTTGATTTTTTTGTCATGTTTTCTTTCTTTAACTATTCAAGTGAAAGATGCAACAAATTTTGACAGGCAAATGATGGTAAACTGTGGTTTAGTAGAATGAATGCATCCTTTATGAAGTTTTCTAGTTCTTCAGCAAGAGAAACCTAACATTGCTGCTGTATACTTAATCTGCCTCTAGTCAGTTCTTGGAGAGCTGCCAGTCCCCGCTGGTTGCTGCTGTGGTTAGGAGCCTAAGTGAGAGTAAAGTTATCAGGCGGCTGGGTATAATATCAATCAATATATCTTGAATATGTCTCAGCCCACAGCCTTGGAAGAACTGAGTCTACTTTTCTGTTTGCAAATTTCATAGCACAATGCGCATATATAAGTTAGAGAACATTTTTTTAAAAATAAATTACTTCAGCTTTGAAATTAATCATTGATCTTTCGCTAATAGTTAATATATTTTATTATTTAATCCATGGTGCACTCTGAGATTTTCTGTCTGTAGCACCAGCTGATTACAATACAGATGTCTTGTCTGTCTTGAGGCTGGTACCACACCATCTCAGGCCATGGAGTCCCCTTAAACAAGTCAGAGTATGAACAGTAAGACTGACTGACTCCATAACAGCTTTTGCTGAACTTGAATCAAACGTCTTCCTAGGTGCTACATTAATTCCTACTTAAATAACGAACTTAGAAAGGAAACATAGAATTAAAAAAAGATCAGAGAAGCAGCCGTGGAGTCACTTTGATCAGTTTTACTGTGATGGAAATATTTGTAGTGCAAGAATTCATAACAGAAGAAAGTTCAGGATGTTCACTTACACAACAAAATGAACATAATTTTATCACTGTGAGCCAGACATGCCACCCTCAAAATATGAAACATAATAAATCCTCTTTTTTATAACAGAAGTTATTGAAGATTGACTGATGAATTACAAAATAAAAAAAGACATCTTTCAGTACCTAGGAAGTATATTGATTAAAATCGAAAAATGCAAGTCTTGTATTTCTGTTACAAAAATGCTATCAAATCAGTTTCAGCATTGAAATTGATCTTCCCTCCGCGGTCAGTGAAGATCCAGGAGATATCCTTCTCCTTACCTATTCTTCTTCTTTCTTGATGGTTGTGCTTAATTTGCACTAAGCTACTATGAAGAGAAAGAAGCAAAAGCAGCCTCTTCTAGTTTACTCCAGTTTTAGCCAAAAGCAATCAGTTGCCACCCAAAGCACTGGGCCCAAAGGTACAGCTAGTCAGAAGTTAAGGCGCACCACAGCCCTATGCCTGGCTGTAAACTGCGCCTGATTAAGGGGATATGTGCACACCTACAAGGTGCAGAAAGGCAGACATGGGCAATGGAAGCAGCAGTGAGCATTTCATTGGAATGAAGTCAAGAAAAATAACTTCTTTTGGGCACTGAACTTGTGGTCGTCAGAGGTAGATTTCTGGGCAAGAAATCTGGTTGCTCCTGTTAGTTTCTGTGGAGTGCAGAGAAATAGAGTGTTGCCCGTTTTCCACAGCAGAAGAGAAAGGCACTGAATAAATACTTGGCTTACCTCATCAGTTTGCTCTCTGAACAAACACAGGCCAGCAAGACCCTGAATGGTCTCTGGTCACCTGAGCCAAAAAGGCAGCAGCTCCTCCCTGGGTTGCAGGAGGGCTGGAAAGCCAGGGCGATGGCACCGCGCCTCTTACCATACTCCACAAAATATCATGTGCCCAGTGTGAGCCAAACTGATGGGGCGGCAGCAGGAGGGGGTTCCTCACCTCTCAGAAGCGCAGCTCCCATCTGGGTCCCGCTGTAGCATGCACTGATCTCCCCCACCTGCTCCTGGGCGCAGGGCTCTCCTCCCCTCCAGCTGTCCTGGTGTGCTCGTGGGGCTTTACTGCCTCTGGGCTCACAAATTTACTAAGCCTCCTTCAGCCCACAGCGTAGGAAGGCAGCTACTACCGCCAGCCAGCAAGGGGAGAGCTCTCACGGCAGCCGAGGTTTTCCAGGATATGATCGTGGGCCTGTCTTCAGAGGCTCTAGCGCAGGTCCTCATCTGGTGTAAATTGTCAGCCTTGCTGCAGTCCAGTCAGCAGAGATCTGTCAAATTTGCACCGCCTGAGAAACTGTTTCTCCAGTGACAACCCCATGCGGTTGGGCCTGCTTTATGTTAGGAGCTGACTGGCTTGACCTCTGGAGAGACCTCTGAACGCAGCTCTTGGTTTAGTTTCGGGAAAGTTTCTTTGAGGTTCGTGTTAATGCTGCCACCAGGAGAAACTGTGTCTGACTTCAGGGCAGGAACACATGTTCACCTTTTAAGTCCTCGTCAGGGTTTCTAAGACAGCAGAAAAGTGGCAGGATCTTTTAATATCCAGCGGAAAGGATGGCTTAGCAGCTGCCAAGTAGGAGCAGTTGACATTGCTTGGGAACAGGAGCGAGCCTTCCTTTTGCTCACTCCTCCTACCTCCCTCAGCAGACTGAACATAATAAATATAGTGGTAAGAAACAAATGGTCTCCCCCGCTGCTTTACTAGAAACTGGAGTGTCAAGTCTTCCTCTGCCGAATAAAAAATAGACTGGGCAGGATGTGACAGGATTTCTAAAATAAGCTTTGCAGAAGGTAGAGTGCCTCACAACCAGGATATGAGCAAGAGGGTGGATATGATCTGAGAGGGGCACGACGGCATGATGGAAAGCCCTGAGGAGGAGTGGGAAGAGAAAAACCATGAGCGCTTGGTACAGAGCAGAGTGTTTACAGTACCACTTTGAGGGGCGTTTGTGGTTTCTGAGGTCTGCTGAGGCAGCTGCTGGATGTGTATTAGCGTATTATCACAGTAATGGACTATGTTTTAATTCCCTGTAATGTGCCCAATCCTGCGTCATGCAAAGAAGCAAATTTCGCTTCTGCAGCAAATAGCAAGTTGTGTCGCAGTTTAAGGCATGCTCAGAAGGGTGGCATGACTCCTCAGCACGCACCGTGGGGAACACGAGTCCTGCATGCAGCTCTGGGCCTCCCCTGTCCCAGGTCTTTCTGCAAGAGGAAGGACACCTCCCAGGGAGAAAGAACACTCCCTCCCCTGTCCCTAGCAAATGTCCTTGTTAACAGGAGACAAAACGTGATTGTCTGATTTCATCCTTTAGTTTAGAACCAGACAGGAAAACAGGCTGGAGCAGCCTCGCAGGCTAAGGCAGATGCTCGGCTGGTCCAAGTAGTCAAACTGCCACAGATTGCAGCTAAGCTGTAGTAATTTAACCAGCAGAGGTAAAAATAGCGTGGTAACACCTGTCCCCATGAGAAGAATCTCACTCTTTTCTTCCATACCTACACCTCAAGGACAGCCACCATTTTTGGCAGAAATTACTGTATAGGAGAACTACACTGCCCACAGCTTCAGCATGCAGCAACCAGAGGAGTGATGGCAGAGGTGATGCTGGTCACCACAGAGCATGCTTAAAGAGAAGAGAGAGGAGAAAGAGAGCACTTGCTGTGACCAACAGCACTGTGTCAGCGTTTCAGTTGAAATCGTGATGAGCAAGCTCAGGGTGGATAGCCTGTTCTCAACACTGCAGCCCTGCTCGAAATGTTATTAGCTGTAAATTTAGTAAAAGAAAGTCTCACAGAAAAAAAGAGAGATCGAACAAGAATGCTTAATCAGTGATGCAGTATACACCCCTACCAAGTGCTTTCAGCAAATTCCGAGCTACCAAAGGATAGTACTATTTTGACTATCTGGACTTCAGTGTGTTACCAAAGGCACCAAAATCAACAGGCAGAGAGTTCCTATGGTTACAGCATAATTGCAATATCAAAGGGATTTAAGAAAATACTGTCATATCCCTTAGAGGAAACAGGCAGCTGGGGACCTGATGACAGCATTTGAATGAATTCAAATACCTAAAATCAATTTGGAGAAGCAGTGATAAACAGCAATCCTAATTCAAGCACGGCTGTAGCAAAAAGTGTTTTCCCTCCGGGTGTGGTCCTAGAAACTGCGGAGTGATCCCTGGAGCTGTCAGACATACCCCATGCCTGAGTCAGAAAACAGTTATACAAGCAGATTCTGCGGTCTGTGTTATTTAGCCAAGGAGAGGAGATGTTTAGGTTAGGCAGCAAAGGGCACCTGTCTAGCTGGGTGAAGAAGTTATGTTCTCTCTTCAGCATAGGGAAGTACCTGAGCAGTTACTCTGTGGTGGAAATATTCCCCAAAAATGCTATATTTGTGTCCAACACAGATTTCTAGTTATCAAAAAGAAAAACTTTCTTACATGTATTTTCAAGGCTTTCTGTACAGCATGGGTAAAAAAAGGAAGCTATCAGACGATGCGATAGAATACAGCTAATATCTTTTAACAGCCTCATTGGTTGTAACTGGGATGAGTGACTGGTCAGATAATCCTCTGGACACATATTTTGGAAACTTTTTGGTCAACTGCCACGCAGCCAGCAGATTTAGGGCCAGTGATTAAATTACTGAGGGCTTTTGTTTTGAAGTATGTGCTCCTCGATATATCTTTCAGGGCTAGCCATGTGCCGAGGGGTCTGTAACCAAACTGTGATTCTCTTTTCTGCTTTCAGAGGTCTCATTACAGGCTGCTGGCACCGGCAGCCAGCTCCCTGCTTATTTCAGATGACCACATCACTCAGTAGAGGCTGAACAGGGCAGACAAGTCAGTCAGTGAGTAGGTCATGAGCAGTCAAAATGTACATTTCTTCTTCGAATGCAGAGGTTTTTAGTTGCTACAAAATGGTGGCATGTAACTGTTGTTTTGAGCTTGGAGAGTCGTTGGAGCTCAAGCAATTCTTTGCATAGACACTTCTTCACAGGAGCCAAAGCCAGGATTTGGAAAACAGCAGGGCATTATGTGGAGTTTTTGTGGGTTTTTCTGAGATGCAGGCTGCAGAAAGAATCATCACTTCAGACTTTCAGTTAGGGAACTTTGTGTAGATCTCTTGGCTTCCTTACTGTTTAGCCAGTAGATTTTAGGGCTAGTGATTTAATTGTGGAGTACGTTTTTTGTTTTACGTACGTATTGTGGTTTATTCCTATAATTTGGTTGCCATTCTGCCAGGACTATGCTAAGAAAACCATCGTGGGTTTTGTTGGGTTTTTTTTTTTCCCCTTCTAAACTGCATCAATAATTTTTCCTCCTGAAAACGTTAATATGTACTTACTAAATATGATGTTCAGCTCCTCAAGTCAAAGGACGAGCTGAGGTCAATGGAATTTGCACCAGCAAAGGATCTGGCCCCTAACTTAAAATCAGACAAAAGGAAATACCTTCCAAAGCTGACTTCTCTATTACAGTGCCTCAGCCTATGTGAAATGCTTTGAGGACATGATATTGGAATTTTTTTTTTCAAGAGGATCAAATGCAAGAAATAAATAGGCATGCAAAGTCTGCTTCCCAGGTTATTCGGGTTTCGGAGCTCTGTTGTGCCCTGCTGCAGAGTCTTTCCCTTTAGTTTGGTAAAACATCAGAGTGTAGAGGGTGACCCTGTGCACTTGTTTCAGATGAGTGTAAACAGAAGATGATATTACTTGTCTGAATGAAGTGGACTATCCCATGGAGGAGAATAATAGCTGTCTCCTAGAGCTATTTTTCTCAAAAAGACTAGTGAGAACTTAAAAGTCGAAAGATCCAAGAAGAGGGTGAAAGTTGATTACTTTAAGGATTAAACTGTTACCCTGGTGAAGTCAGCAAATACTGTTTCTAAGCAATGATTTCAGTGTCTCTTGAGCACTGTGAATTTGAACCGTGCGATTGGGAATGCATTTCTTAAAGATATAAATATAACTTTATTAGTTTTTAAAAATGTTATTTGGTATTTTGACTTCAGTAAAATACATTCTGGAGTGGTGTATAAAAATCAGCTTATGCAAAGAATTTCATCTGCACATGCACTTTTAAAATATGTAAAAAGCTAGAAGTATGTCATTAAAAAAAATACACAGTTCTTAAATTTGCATCAATTGCAAAGAATTGTGTTCTGTTAAAAATGTACTTGCGTTTGGTGTAGATTGTTCTCCACTTATCCTTCCTTGGAATTCCTCGGAAGAGGCAGAGGAAAGCACTGTGGCTCTGGTAGTGTCTCATTAGGCAAGGAGCAATTTTTCACGAAGTCTTGATTATTATTTCATCAAGAAAGTAGGTAGATATTAAAGGTTACCCAGATGGTTTATATATTACTATAATAATCTTGTTCATAGAAACTCTCACAAAGAAAATAATTAATCATAAACATACCGTGATCCCCCTAAAGCAGTGACTGTTTTAAGTTGAAATCCCATAATGGCTATGACCTCTAACCCTCATGTAACTGCTTCTATCCTAGCTACTAAAGTGGCTACTCATGAAAGGCCATCAAATACAGAAGTAAATGCAAAGGTTAACAAAGTTAGTGGACCAAACAAACTTGATACTGAGAATGAACTTTCACATGTAGCAAGAAAATAAACACCACTCTCCCAGACTGATCTACACAGGAGGTTTGAAATGCCAAAATATTAAATGTTATTAAGTGCATAATCTCTATTTTACAGATAAATGTTTACTCTGGGGGTTACCATCCTTTCATATTGATAAAAATTCTTCACTCAAATTAAAAATGAAAAAAAAAGGTTCATGCACTAGTGTGTTTTCAGTGGGATGGTTTTTGCTCTAGACTCCAAGCGAGTATTGGTAATTGGTTTGGGGAAGAGAAGAGACTGCATGGAGATGTGTAAATCTTCAGCAGAAGAATAGACTATGGACAGGTTTGTATGTGGGATGTATCATGTGTGCACTAGTAGCTAGTACAAATATACAAATAACGATTTCAGTGTGGAGTTCAACAGTCTGAAATTTATAGCCCTCCCTCATGCTGGCAGAGCAGACACCCACCAGCACCAGGGTGTCAGTGGCTGCTGCCTCGACCTCCAGCTGCCCATGGTGTCCTTCAGTGGGATCCAGCTGTGTCCGCTGACTTCAGCACAGCTGCACCTCCAGCCTTGAAAAGTACTATTCTGTCTCCTCACTCAGAAGTGGTCCTTAGCATTAGGAGGAAAGTTTCATTTTCACCATTATGAGCCTGTGAGCATGCATAAGACTGCCAGGAAGCTAGTCCCAAATGGGAGAAGAAAAAAGGCAAGCCCTTTTTACGAGTTTGGAAAAGAAAAACAAAAGCTTTCCCATTAATTTAATCAACTTGGTATCCTAGGCCCCAGTCAGAAAAGGACATTTTTGGGCTCGCTGCAGAATGAATAATTCGATGATGAAAAGAGAAAGAAATGCTGATTATATATAAAACTTGACAGTTGGGGAAACTATTTCCCTGGCCTACAAAGTCGTTTTTCAGGTAGATCAAAAAGAGTTATTTAGTTCTACACAATTTCCAGTTTTAACAACATTAAATACCTTTTCTCCAGTTAGATATCAGTCTTTGAAGATTTTGAAATTGTTATTCCTGTGGGGAGGAGGATATTGAATAATTCCTACCAGTTATGAAACTCAGTATTCTCCAGATGGTTATTGAGACAAGCTTTTACACACCATTGTAAAATGGATTTAAAATATCCTGTGCCGTGATTGACTAAACAAGTCACATGGCTACTGCATACAAGTTTGAACTTCTTTTTTGACTAAATGATGTTATTAAAACCATAAACAAAAAAGGTACTTATAGGCTGGATTTAAAGCAGTAGCTATAAATCCTAAATTTATTGTAGTACTGTTCTGTTCTTTGTGTTAAAAACACAAAAACTAGGAAGGCTATTCTGGGTATGAAATTATGCCTTTAGTAATTGATTGGTTTAAAAATATATTATTCCATGTGTTTTCACAGCCCTTTAACTTTTTCTTCAAATAACCTAACAAAATTACATACATCCACAACTTAAACAATGTCAGCTCATGTCAGAACTCGAGCCGACAAATGTGAAGGAGCAAAACCCTACAGTAAGGAGGAGTATTTCTCAAGCAACATTCGGTCTTATCTTCCAGGAAAAAACGGGTTGGCCCAGTGTGAGATAGGAAGCACGATTTCTTGTCTGCTAATGCTGTCCCTCTGCTTCTACTGCTCACAGAGGGGTGGCTGCACCTCACTGGGCCAGGTGCAATGCCCCTGCCCTGTCACAACTTCTCCTCCCATTGCACAGAGAGACACTGCAGCACAAGCCAGAGTAAACAGAGCAGAAACAAGAGAATTCCAGAGGAGAAGAAAAATACTTAAGACCTCATCTCCCTGACCAGTGCTTGCACTGCAGAGTTTGCTGCACCTCAGGGGAACAATGGCAGGCACCTTTCACTCTTTAACTCCTGTGACATAAAAACATGCCTACTAAAATGCATTTTTTCTGTATTCATTAAGATGCTGCCCCTGTAAGTTTCCTACCAGAAATGGCTGCATTTCAAAATGACTGAATTATCCCCTTACAGTTTACGTGTTGTTCAGGAGTCCCAGTTTACAAAATTAGTAGTCCCTATTCAAACAAGCACATGATTCAGTTTAGGGATTCTTTGTTGCTCTTTATGGTTCTTCTTTACGGTGAGAGACTACAAAGGTAAATGGTGTGGGGAAAGGCTGTGTAAGTGCAGAGTGTTTTTAACATTGAGAATAGCTCTGTAGCATATTGCTTAAGTGAATGAAACCCTGGCATTTCCTTTGATGGAAACCAGCACTTTTCCTGGTCACTTTTGCATTGCATATGGCTTATGACAATGAAAATAATACAGATTAGCATTAACAGAGAGAGCTGTGATGAAAAACACAGCAATGAGAAACATATTCAGGGATTTGTATTTCTTGAAGAAATACGTTTACATGAAAGGGAAACAGGAAGACCCATAAAGTGGTTGAATCTGGTACTACACTTAATATCAGGCTGCTGAGATTTTTTTAAGTGGTATTACTTTTTCCTCTTCAGCAAATATTCTGGTTGTAGCATAACTCGACTTACTTATCAACACTTATTTTTTTTAGTTTATTTAGTGTGCCTGGGTTTCAGAGTTTCAGTTTAATATTGCTAACAGTCTTAGTAAATACCCCAGGATTTGTAGTGTATTTGAACACCTGCAAACTTCATTTAACGACTGGAATAGCAAATGTTGCAAAATTCAAAATATATTTAACATTTTTGTAGTTTGAATGTTAACCACAGCTGCTTAATGCTGCTCAAGAGTCTTGGAATGTACATATTTTACACATCCCAAGGAATAGCTATGATTGATGTCCTTTCAAGTCAACTGTTTGATTTGCTGAAAGACGGAACCAAAAATACAGCGGAAGGGGGCAAATCTGGGAAGAGCTGCCAGGCCAGCAAACTTGTTTATTTAAAAAAAAAAAAAGTATCCAAGTGTGGTATGCTTCTGGATCTTAATGGATTTCAGTAGGAAATTGGTGGTGTGGAGGGGGGAACAAAAAAGGAAATAAAAAGAAAAAAACAATAAAAGCAGACAAAAAAGACAGAAAAAAAGAAAGAACAATTTTCTTGTTTTACTGATTACATTCATACTGATGAGTTCTCCTATCATTCAGCCATATGGAAGTCTAACAAATTCTTCATACACAGCTAGGAGTACTTGAGGTACATATATTTTACTGTCCTTCCATGGCCAGATTTTTCAAAATATCATTCACAAATGCTTCAGAGAAACAGACTTTTCTATGATCGTTGGCACTGACAATATCATTTTCCATACTAGACTCAATGATTAAGCCAGATACAGTACATCCACTCTTCTTTTTCACTCTGAGGAACTAGTTCTCCTCATATTTATAATAGCTGTGACTACTGCAGCTCAAAAGATTTTACTTGAGTTACTCCTGATTTATTCAGGGGGAGTAAATAAAGCCTGTTAAACATTTCTTTTCAATAGTAGATATAAAGTATTTTTGTCTGGTTTTCAGCCATTTCCAGTTCTAACCAAAACCATCACTATGCACAAATTCTTTAACATTTCATTTTCTAGGAACTTTTGGTCTTCGTCTCTTAACAGACACTGAAGTAACAGGCAGAGATGGAAAGCCTGCAAAGTAAACACCCAATGTACCCTTTTCCCTTTAGCTTTACAGGAGATACTTCATAAATTCTTTGTTAATTAGGAAGTGCCATAGACAGTCAGCTGAATTGTCTGGAAAACAGGGTATATATCTTACATTCCTGTATTTCAAGCATCCTTCTAGAGTAAAGAAAAGTATTATAAAACTTTCAAAAAAACTACAATAGCTATTCACACAAACTTCTTTGGCCCCACGTATCTCAGACAAACTGTTGAACACGCATAAGCTGAAGAGACAGTAGTGTTCACATCCCCTAGTCTAGAATTCCACTGTGTCCAGTGCAAATCACCAACTCATCACACAGAAGAAGCATGCATGAACTAAGTTGAATCTGGGCAGCAGAAAGATTGAAATACTTTGTGGTGTGATCTTGACCACCTAACAGAAGTCTACTGTGGGGAACATTTTAAGAGGAATTGTAACTTTGGTGTCTCTTCAGCCTAAGTAATACTTGGGATAAAAGTCTTCATCTCTTTCTATGACGAATCAGCATACTGTGTCCTATTGTAATGAACATGGGTCTGATCTGGGCATCTTCATTCATTCACAAGTACTTATTTTTTTAACTACAGCTGCTCAATATATTGAGGAAGTCAGTCACACTGAAAAAGCTCTACATTTCAAAATTCAGCATGCCAAGAGCTTAGTAACACAGGTGGCTTACCCTCACACTCTATTCTCTGGTTTCCCTGTGGAATACAATGTCCAGATCAATGTTACTATTCTGATACTCAAAGCCCAGCATGAATTTGGCTACAGTTAGACGACGAATCAGCACTTCCCTTGAGAACAGGACTTCCCACCAACAGCTATGTTTTTCTGGAAGAATGAAACTGTACACATTCCAGAGAGGTGTTTGAGTGCAAATGCTAGGGGGAAAAAAGGACAGTTCAGAATAAAATCAAAAGAAATAACTGTGTGATGTAGTCCTGCTAAGCGAAATCTGGATCACACGAAGTGTTGAATTGTTTGGTTTGAAAAACATAGCCAAAACTCCTTAAAAGTAAGTCTACAACTTTACTTCAAACATGCCACTCAAGTATGTGTTTAATTACTTTTTCCAGGATCTTTCTTTGCCAGCATCTTGAAGCATCAAGCTTTATATTTTTACTTTATCTACCCAAATATGCAGATGCCGAACACACCCACCTAACGCATAGAACAGTCAAACCTTTTGGGGAGGACAAAAGAGGGATATACATAATAATGTTTTATATTTTTTGTTTCTATTTTAATATACTTTGGAGGTGGCTGGATAGTGATACATATATATTCTATTTACTTTTTTCTTTATAAAGTTTATAGAGGTTTTCTTCTGTGTAATACAGTAATTCAATAATATGTTGTCAATACTCTTCTAATTTTTCACAGCAGGAATAAACTGAAAATTGATACTTGCCATTTGCTGGTGCAGGGTCATGTATGTGTACAAGTGTGAGAATTTCAACTATATTAATTAGTAAAGTATATTCTTAGTAAAAAAATATAGTAGTAAAGCATAAATAGTATATTAATAAGTATTGAAAAAAATCTGTTTAAATTCCTGTGTAAACCAACAAATTTTCATTATTTCTGCTTCCTCTGTCTGAGCTACAGCATGCTGCAGAAGTAGAGGTTTTGTTGCCTTTACTCATATCAATGACACTTATGGAATCTGTCTTTTTTGGCCCTAAATATGATACAAGTGTCTAAAAGACCAAGTGAATCATTTATATCTGCAAGTTACTCTTTGCAATTTAGCTCAAAATCAAGTATATGACTATTAAATTATATGTTAACTGTAATCAGTTTGTTTCCTCACTTTTGAGGGCTTGAGTGCATTAGTGTACATTTTTGCATGTAATTGTCTTATTTTATTTTGAAGCTTAGTCTTTGAAGCTCTTTTGAACTGAAACACCCCACCAGCCCTCTTCCAGATAAAAACTTGCAAGTTCCACAATCTGGAACTAATTGTCCAGACACCATCTGGAGGTCCTGTTCCTTGGTAGAAGCTGCTGTAATCCTGTGGCTTTCAGAGCAGAAGTGGCATTTTACCATATCCTTAAGCTCTCAAAATATTTCAAAAATGTTTCAAAATATTTCTAAATATAGCTGCTAGCTGGGGGCACTGGGAAGGTCGCCATGCCTATAAACACTTACACGCCTGTATGCAATATAGCCTATTTCAGGTAAATACTGTCCAAAATGAGAAGCTGGGCGCGTTGGACAGACATACTGAGATGGGAGCAGTGTAGGTGAAATCTCCCGAGTCCGGTTGCACAGTTGTTCTAGGGAGTTGCTTCTTTCGACCTATTTTTAGCACATCTTTTCTTCAGACAAAACGCAGAGATTCTGTGGGTGGCTGATCCTCTCACAAGAACATAGCCCTAATTACGTCCTGCCTTCTGGTATGTGAGGAACCCCCCCAAAATTGTGCTCTTCTCTAAATCCTGGAACTTCCCTTTCATTCCACAGGCCATTAATATTTTTGCAAGAAAACCCTTTATGGGAATGGGTTTGGCCATTAACAAATACCTTACATTACAGGTTTCCAACTTCAACTGTTTCAGCTGCTTGAGCATTATGATGAGAAAGCAGCTAAGGACAATCAGTGGAAGACTTGTGTAGAAAAATGAGGACCTCAGGATTTCTTGCATTATGTTTTGGGTTCAGGAATTCATTGCTTTGGAGAGAAAAGTATTTGATCCAGGAAAGGATGGTCTTTTCTCCCAAGTGCCTCGGTTGCATATAATTTGGAGTTTTCCTAAGGATTACCTCAGTCCTTGTTAAAGTCACAGACTGCTTATTATTTCTGAATGGAACATTTAAACCTGAAGCCAGTGCCCACCAAAACCAGCTAAAGGCTTTGCATTTTCTCTAATGGATTTTTGACTAGCCACTTAATGGTGAGAGGAAAAGTCTTTTCTTCTGTACCATCTACTCATATTTCAAATTTTGGAATGCTTATTACTTGCTCAACTCAAAGTCTGTTTTATCCAGAACAAAGCTATACAGTGCCTCTCAGTGAGAAGTAATTCCAGTTCAAAACGCGATCTACACACATTCAGTTGTTTCTCAGTCTGGAGAGTTTAAAAATTGCACAAGTGCTTTTCTAATACAGAGTTCTCCTGTACAAAAATGTCTAAACTATTTGCATCCAGACTTTCAGAAAGTCGGAGTGGAACACTGTAGTCCAAAAAGTGAATTTCTAGCTAATTTTGTCCATGGGAAAATTGGGGTTTACAATGGAAATAATTTTGTAAGTAACAATAGCAGCAGCTGTTACTTATGTTGCTTCCCCTAATAATAAAATCCTTTAGGAATAATTAACCGTGTTCAAACATGAAAATATTTCAGCCAAGAAAAGAAATCTTGGTTTACTGAGATTTCTTTTACCCCTGAGTAGGTTTGAATCTATCCACGAGAAAATGTCTTGGAAGTGTTTTTGGTTGTTTATTTAAGGTTTTTACTCTTTCATTTGTTCCCTCTACATGCTATAAGGCCAAATGCTGCTCTTGGTCACAAAGGTTTGAATCCAGAATTGCTGTATTAATATCAGCCACATGAAAGCCAGCTCCAGCAACTAGAGATATCTCTCCAAGAGGAGCAGGTGAATGCTGTTTTGACATTTAACACCATTCTTCAAGAAAAGCTGTCTTTCTTGTTTAGTCATTTATGAACAGACTTACTATGATTATTACATTGACAGTAGTCACTGTTTCTTTAACTGTATTGCAGTGTTTTCATATCGATAAAAATCCTCCTCTTTACCCAGAGCCCCTCTATGTTTTTGTGGCAGCCAGCTTTCTTATCCTACTTTCTCACAGCAATTCATCTCATTCAGCAGAAGCCACAGCCCCACCTGTAGGTTCATCTGGACTGAAGATATATCAAAAACTCCACATTAGGAAAAAATTAATATGAATTCTCCAAGGTTTTAAATTATTCTTGATATAAATTACATTCAAATGAAACACTGGAAGTTTAACTAACTAACCAAATTTTCCTAAAAGAAGCTTTGAAGAATTTTGTAACTGGTACAAGACTGGCATTATTTAATCCATTTGAGTATTGCTTAGTAGCTCTGTAATTCTTCTACACTGTCAGTTTCTCTGACCAGTTAGTATGGTAATGTTATAACAATGAAGTGAATATTAATATTTTTATCAGCAATATGATTAGCTGTACTGGAAAATTTACTCTTGGTCCTGTGAATGACATTATTAAGATTTACATTTTTTTTATGATCCTAGTGAGTACAACACCTGAAAACAAAAAATGGTAGTCTGCCACTCATCAGGCTTCCCAGATGTAAAAGTAAGTAGCCAACTTTCATTTGTAGCTTGTTGGAATGTAGAGGAAATATTAATTAACTTAGGACTACATGGAGCAATACAGGCAGTTCTTTCTCTTCCTTCCTTCCTTCCTTCCTTCCTTCCTTCCTTCCTTCCTTCCTTCCTTCCTTCCTTCCTTCCTTCCTTCCTTCCTTCCTTCCTTCCCTT
>Ga0065711_1039767_pt1 | contig 17523 bp, 11 predicted proteins | sample Hoacrofraction12_FD_59098 | JGI IMG/M metagenome (GOLD analysis project Ga0065711, IMG submission 59098) | Hoatzin crop microbial communities from Cojedes, Venezuela - Epithelial fraction 12 v2 (version 2) | ecosystem: Host-associated > Birds > Digestive system > Esophagus > Crop | place... | reverse complement strand
GTGGGGTGAATCCAGGGGCCGGGCCGGGCCGGAGCCCGAGCCCGAGCCTATCCCGCGGTGCAGCGGCCCTGGCACGCTGCGCGGCCCGGAGGGAGAAGTTGAGGGCAGCAGAACGTGAAAGGCTGTTGTCAAGGCTGCTCTGCCGTGGAGGGTTTTTTTTTTGCCTCGCCTCCCTTGAGACGCTGCTGTGGCTTCTCTGAGCTCCCGGTGCCGGGCAGCAGTTCTGAGGGCGCTGGTTGAAGTATTTTCTTTTTTTAATTTCTGACCGTGCAGCGCTCCGTATCTTCCCCAGCTCTGGGCGCTGAGGAGCGGACATCTACAAGCCTGTTACCTGCGGCGTGGTTACGCAGCGGCGCAAATGGTGCAGCCGAAAGGCATCTCCCCCGGGCCGGAGCCGTGCCCGCGGCTGGCCGGCCAGCCCTGCTGCGGGGCCCGGCCCGGCCCGGGCGGCACGGAGAGCTGCCCGCCGCAGGCCTGCTGCCTCCCGTTCGGCCGCTGCTCTGCGGCCGTTGGTTGGTTTGCCTTTTAACTAGACTGTAGAAGTTACAAAGTTAACCAGAGGAGCATTGGGAGAGTAGGAACAAGATGGGGTGGGGGTGTTTTGCACAGCCAGTAACAGAAAATGCACACCGAAGAAGCAGTAATTGTGAGCAGTGAAGACGGAGAAAAGCAACGCTGCTATTATAATGTGCAAAAAGCCAACCTTCTGCAATTACAGGTTTTTTTTTCTCCTCCAGTAAAAGCAAAGCCCCGTTTCTTGCAGAGGGCAGTCAGGCGGCTCTTAAGGCTGGTGGGTTTTGCTGAAGTTCTCTAATTTTCCCAGGGACTGTTAAATACTTAGCACTTCAAGGTTGCCCACTTCTTAGTTTTATTGGTGAGTATTACTGAGTTTCAGTTTTACTCATACAACTGTTTCTCCCCTGTCGGCCACCCAGCTGTTAGTCATGTGAATCGCCCTTTCAAAAAAAGCAGACCCTCAATATTCATAATAATTTATTTTCGAAATAATTGAAAATACTAACTTTTTAAAGTATTTAGTAAGCTTTGTACTTCTGAGTCTGTGTCTTGGAGTGTTTCATGTTAGCATTACTCTTTCCTCCAAGCTGATCCCTCAGAGAAAATCCAAATCTCACAGCGCGCACAACTCTATTTTAAACAACAGGTTTAGCAATAACAGAACCATGCAGTGGTCTTGCACCTGCTATTTCACCATCTTGATAAATTAAAAGTTGTTCAAAAACACTGAGCAATGGGAGTTGTGAAATATCAATTCCATTGTATTGCTTTGGTCCCCTAACATTTATTTACACCATTCTGTAGATGCTCGTTTGGAAGACAGGCATGTATATACACAGCTGTGGTTATCTATCCGTGGCTTTCATCATACTTCAATTCAGCCAAATAATGCCCTGTGCTCAGGTCTGCAGTAGAGGAAAACCTGAAGGCACCCATAATACAGCAGAGTGCTCAGTAAATCATCAGTTGTGTAATTATGCAAAAACATCAACACATACTTAGCTAGGTAGGAAATACTTAAAACACCTACTGTTCCCCATGTCACTTAGTCATAAATATATTCTCTGGGCAAGGCACAGTATCATGCACTGATAAGATAAATTACCCAGCTTACAAGATGTAAGGGGTAAACAGGAGGTAAAAGTCTCAGGATATTTATGAATATATATATATAAATGATAGTACTTGAACCAAGATGACAGTCTAGCAAAAGAAACTCTCTCTTGGCACTGTATTTCTTTACCTTGCATGTTTAGACACAATGGGTAAGGTTTTCAAAAAAAGTAATCAGCTTTGAAAACTTACTGCAAAACTGTATATATCCTAAGTGTGCTAGATGTAAAAGAGGAGCAAATCTTACTCAAATCTCACAGGAAGATTAAGTCACAATTAATATTTTGTACTTGAATTTGAATTTACCCCTACTTCTGCTTCGGATTTGGCAGCCCAACAGCGTGCTAGTCTGGGAAGCACCTTCCATTCTTGTACTGCTGGAATAAACCTACCAATACGTCTACTGAAAACTGTCCCCTGGTTTTACACCTGTCAACATAGTCTTAATATTGTTCCAAAATAGTTATTAATGTTAAAATCCATTGTTCTAATTTTTGGTTAATACCATCTTAACTTCAAAAGGGACAGGTAGTGTAACTGCAACAGCAGGAATGAGGCTGTGAGGAAGGACCGAACCACGCAAAGGTAGCTGAGACAGAGGAGGACGCAGCATTATAAAGGAGAGGCGAGAGGAGCCAGCAGCTTGGAAAGAGTGTGATATGAGGGACTTCTTGAAAAACTAGTCTCCTGGGAGTGGCACAAAGGAGGAGGAGAAAAGAAAGCTGCCCATCACCGAGGAGTTAAACAGTTATGTTGCCTGTTCCCATTCTTGGAATAAACAAAATTTTTTTTTTTTCCTGAGGAGGAGGGTGTTTCTAAATTGGTATGAGCAGGTCTGGAAACAGGGCTTCAACTGTGATTGAAAGGATTATCGATGGTAGGCCAGAAGCATTTGAACACTTACTTGTTTCCCTGAGCCCACATTCGAGTGACACTAACGCTGTTGCACTTGATGAGTCATCCGTAAGAGAGTCATATTCCTTAGATTTTATCCTTGTGCATTTGCTACACATGCAGCTTGGGCCTGGTGGTGCAATGAGCTAGCGTACTTAACAGAAGCGGCGCAGCCCCATCAGCACCCTGCTCATCCAGGCAGAGCAGCACGCTCATTATTTTTCTTGTCACTTCCACAAACCTGCAAACACTCTGTGAAGAACTGTGTTAGGGCAAGTATATATATCTGTAGTCAAATGCAAACCCAGCAGAATGTTTGTGCACCCAGTCCTTAAAATATTCAGAGACTTTCTCATAGCGCTGGGCAAATGCTTAATTCAACTAGGAGTACCTTAATGCTGATGGCTGCAAATACCTTCATATTTATAAGATGACTCCTACTTGTTGCCAAACGTCTTCGTGTTCTTTGCATTTATTACAGTTTTCACCGACTATAAGCAAAGACTTGTCTGATAGTCTAGCTCAATGAATGTTTTGAAATCCCACTACAGACACTGAAAGCTGCGGGGGTATCTACTGAAATTATGGGTGAATGCAGCATTAAAATCTGAAACAGAGCAGGAGGAGACCGGGATAGCACTGGCAGGCTCTACACCCAGAAGTTTATAAAGATTTTTGTGAAGTGAAGCGTAGTGAGCGCACTAAGTTGAGAGGCAGGCTCAGAGACAAAAATACAGTTGTGAGGGGGTGGATGTAGCACACACAGAAGAAGGGGCACAGGCGAGATTTAGCAATAAAAGAGCAACTGTGCCAACTTGCAGTGAAGCACAAAAGAGCGCAAATTATTTTCCAGCCATGAAAGGAGGGCAGTCCCACAACCTAAATAACTTATAGCTCACCAGCTTATGAAAAATGAAATCAGTGACCTAATTGCCATTAAGATAACCTCTGAAACAGCAGTAACCTGCATTTGGAGGGCAAAAGGATACGTTCTCTTGGTGTATGCAAGAAGACAAGTGAAGACTAAGGAAAGCAGAAACGACAGGCAGGGTTGGGGGAGGGACAGGCTGAACGAACGACAGACCAATTTTACTTTACTAAGCAGTTTCATCAGAACAGCTACTAGACTGTTTCTAACTTCATCAGCAAGCCTGAACTTTTGTACCTTTCTCTTTCTCTACAGTCTAGAAAAGATCTTTTGCAGAATTATTTCTGTATACTATAAATTAGCTCTGATTGTCCATAGGCAACTGATGTAAACTGAAGTTTGTCTTCTGTTCTCTCATTTAAGTTGTTTGTAGCTCTGGCAGTATGATTGGAGTTTGCTTAGGTTTGTTTGGTTTGGGATTGTTTTTTTTGGGGGGGAGAGAAGGTGAGGTGGAGGAGGTCTGAAGAATGTGCAGTCATTAAATGTTTCAAGTGTTCAGTCTCATTGTTTAAAAGCAATTCTCTATGGCTGAATTCCACTGCATTTCAAGTAGGATCAGCTGACCCCAAAAGTCTGCACAGCAACATCATTGAAAGGGGAACTCAGAGTATCTTTTGTGTGTGAACTTTGAATACTCTGTTATTTCAGGATGTTGCCTATTCTAAGCTCTTTGGTGTGAGCTGCCTGATCAGAAGTTTTGCTTCTGATCAGGTTCATAACTCTATAATTTCCAGTTAAAGAACTCATTCACTTTCTGATTTCTCAGCATTCACCTGAGATGCAGAATAGACAGAAAATGCAGGAGTATATGTGAAAGGGCCACTCTAGACAATACAGTATGAATGTTGGGCATTAGGTAAATAATTACTGAAGAAGCATCAGGTGTAATTCCTGCTTCATCCTTTGCAATTAGAATGCAATATCTGCCCAGTGTTCATGTTCTCAGAATTGTTTATTGAAGGCTGAAATTTCTTTTAAAGCTTTTGCCAGCTTACATTTCTTCACTGTAGTGAACTTTCTGCTATTCAAACAGCTGTCTCCAGCTAGGACAGACACTGTTTGCCTTAGCAGCTTAACCCTGGTTGTCTAAGCAATTGTTAAAGATAAGCGATACTTCTTAATACAATACAGGAAGGTAACACAGGAAAGCGTCTCAAAATTATACTAGTGTCTCTTTCAGAAGTCTATCATGACATGAGTAGAGTCATCTCAGAATTGTAACATAGCTGTTCGTCATCAGCCGCTTAGCTTCTGGGCATGGATTTTCTGTGAAAATCATGCACACAAGCAGAAGTCTTCCTATGCTATTTGCACACTGCTCCTACAGAGGGGAGAAAGACAGGATACAAAACTCTTTGGAAAAGTCACTTTAATTCTTAAAATTCCTTTGGAAGCAACCAATGCAATTCTTTATCTGGTTGATACACTAATTTGAAGATAAAGCTGTTAAATGGAACGCTTGTTCTACAGTATGGTAAATGATCCCATTCCCTCCTTCCAAGTGGGTCAGGAGTCATGAGAATGTATCTGCGGTTTGAAGATATTTCTGTTCTCTTCAGAGTATTTGCTGTTACCCATGCTTGACCTGATGACAGCAACTACCTGTTGCAAAAGGGTTTGGGTGGTTTCTCTTCCGAGATTTGAACTCTTGAATGTGTCTGGCAGGTAGATCAGCTGAAGTGACAGGCCCACAGGTCTGAAAAGTACCTCATTTTAGTATCTTCTTGAGCATACATATGGCCATTTTTAGAATGTATTGCAAATAACTTGTGTACATGAATTGTAGTTTGTTCGGTGCTGGAGACCCAGCGGACTCAGTTTACTTTTTCTGGTAATGTCGTTATATCATGGTTATCCTTCCAGACATTAGGTGTATGTTACAAGCAGATGAAGTTTGGGCCTGAATTTTCAGGTTACATACTGCTTTAGTGTGATTACAGTGGTACTGATACTGTAATAAAGTGTTACGGTGATACTGAAATTTGCTAGTGACTTAAGACCAAAATGAAGATATCCCATCACATGGAGAACACAAAATGGGTTACATCCAAAACCTTTTGGTGGAAACTACCCACTTAATAAGACTGACAGCTAGCAAAAGACAGACAAGTAAGAAGAAAAGATTTTCACTATGTACTAAAAAATTTAGCTCCATTTACCATATTTGTATTCTGGAAAACTGGGACTGATGGTGTTCTCTTTATATAAACCCAAATGAAGAGATCATCCTGAGAAGTCTGAGAAATCTAACTCCACTGCAGCTAACGCATGATATGAGAGGTTCTTTAATTAGGTAATACATTTAAAAACCAGAAGCTGAGCAGAGGATAAATATCTTTGTAGTTTAGTGCATTATCTTGGGGAGGGTGAGGGGAATTAGAAGTGATTCTAAAACTTTTTCCTTTTTTTTTTTTTTCTTTAAGTGTTATTTTCCCCCGAGTCCTAAATGCGTAATCCATAATCAACAAATTTTCTAAGACAGCTAATCTGCTTCTGGGGGGGTGGATGGAGGGGAGAAAAAGAGAGTAGAATAGCTAAGAGTGAAATAAATATTCTGTTGGCAGTATCAGCAGTCCCAGGTGTTCAGAGCCATTAGCCAAGCTCTAAGAATCATGACATTGGAAATGAAAGTTGTTTACATTTTCCCTGTTTTCTGAACCTCTAAGAAGCAGTCAAGTTGCATTTTCAGGCTTGGCTTTGCAGTCATAAAGGCTACGAACTCTTTTTAAAACTTATTTCTTCTTGCGTTGAACGACGTGGCTCCACAAACTTTAAGAAAGAAGCTAAATATTGTAAGTTACAAAAAATTTGTAGGAATTGACAGAAACTGTGAGGATACTGGAGGGCTTATTATACTTTTCTTCCATTGTGCATCACTGATGTTTGCATCTTCTCTCCATGTGAAGGAGTTTATTAGTATTGCATATGCTCTCAGAGCTGAAGCTCTCACTGCTTAGACCTTCAAGGTCACTTTTTGCAAATTGGCTTCATTCTTCTGGTCGTTTGTTTTGTTGCCCACTTACAGCAGTTTGTTCATAACAAAGACTGATGCAAAAAACCTCTACAAAATGTGGAGATTTAATTTAATCATCGAAAAGAACCACAGAAAATCCAAACTCCTGAAATGAAATGCTGCTTGTAATGCATTAGGAAGAGGACAATACAGAGGAGTACAACAGTCATTACTTATTTGAATGACATTTCCCCTGTTTTTTTTAAAAACAGAGCCAGAATACTCTCTGCTATGTATTTTACAACACAAGACAGTTGCTGTTCACCTGAAGGAGGATTAGAAACTGGTCATATGTTAACTCCAAGTTGTTTTTCATATATTACAAGGACTACCAGCTCCCTCCTTCACCAGAAAAACCTGTTCCACAGGCACTCCTCTTCCTCATAGTTAGACACATAGTCAGAGAGGCCATTATGAAGAATCTTTAACCGAGTGGATTTTATATACAAAACGTTTCCTTGACTAAAGATTTGATACCTCAGAGTGTTTCTATGGTTTGTTTGGTGTATCTCTGAGATTCTGTTTTTCACAAGATGTTTTAATGTTGCTTTTTGAAAGAATGATTCTTTTGGATTGTAACACTCCCTCTACAAGGTAGGAGACCTTCTGCAAGGCCACTACAAGCCATTTAGGATTAAATTAAGGATTATTACACTCTTAACTTCAACTCCTACCCATGTGTTGCCAGTACTCCCCTATCCCTTAACACCCAAGAGCATCTCATCTATCAACCTGAGCCACATAGGCTGGGAGATGTAAGGTGGAGCCCAGCTTTCCTGTGTGGGTTCTTCCTTCACTATACCAGGAGGACTAATTGCCACTTATCCCTTCTTACTATTTACATCCAGTTCCCAGAAGGACAGACAGGTTTCCCCATAGTCTGTTGTGAAAAAATGGGAACAACATATGGCACTGCTGCTGGCATGATGACATCAGCAATACACTTAAGGTCATGAAGGATCAGTAAAGGTGTAATCTTAGATAGGCTTTTGCGGCGTGACTCACACACCTGAGTATTAATCCTTGCAGCAAAGGCATACCCTAAAGTACGACAGTGAAATTCTCCATGTTAAATCCCATAATTTTCTGATAATTCCCATTCTCTCTTGAAATAGTTCCTCTTGAAATGTCGGCTTCAAGAATGCTACAAAAAAGATTTGTAAGCCTAAAATGCATGTTTCTTCCTTTCCTTCCCTTCCTCCTTGATATCAGTGGGTTTAACATAGGGTATCACTTTTTCTTCAGGCTGAGCATACAGTACTTGAGACTTCTTTGTGCCTCATATTACAAGCGGTACAGATGCTACAGTCAAATGATACCCTCACCTTAAACCAACAATACAATCACATAGATTTTATTTGGAAACACTGAATATAAACATCCCTTGACCCAGATTACTCAGGAGTCAAAGCTGAGATTGCAAATTTACAGACTAAGCTAAATTCTCTTAAACAGCCACACACTGGAGTCTGCAATGCAGTTTTGAGTTGAAATTCAGATCTGCTTAGTCATCATACTCATAAGAAATTTTGTATTCACACAAATTGATTAACAGCCTTTTATAAACCTGTTCTTGCTAGATTCCCACAAGTATCACAATTTCACTTCTGAGAGATGAAAAACTGACAGAAAAAGCCTGATTTACTCCAAACTCACCAGTGCTTTGGAATTGAAGAAAGAAAAGAGAAAAGATGTGTTCTGTCCAACTCTGATACGTGACTGCTGGCTTTTAACATTGTTATTTTGAATTTTTATCCATGTATTCAATTAAAAATTTGCTAGTTAAGAACAATCTTAGCTACATCAAGTTCTTCCTCAATATAAGATGCAATTAAGAACTTACTAAATATCTTCAAGTGTTTCCAGAGTTAATACCCAAAGAACAGCTAGTTCTCTAATTTAAGCTCCAAAGTATCTGTCAAGAGCGACAAAGAGCAAGGCTGGAACAGAGATTTTCCAGTTACAAAACATAAATCAACTGCACTAGATCTTTTTTTGCACCTTTCTGGAACACTCTAATAAACACACACTTAGAAAACATATCAGGGAAAAGAAACAAAACCAAGTTAGAATAATATACTTATTGCACAATTTTAAGATAAAAAAAAAAAAAATCACAATCCCATTTACATCCAGCTGTGAAAAACAAACCTCTGTCCTGCAAAGTCTCCTGGTATTCACCTTCATCCATCTGTACTCTCTCTGCTCAGCCAGTGCCATTTTTTTTTGTTCCTCACCATGCAATATCTGGACTTAATACTTCTTCTACTCTTCTTTATTCATCCTGGCAATATGCTTCACTCCTCCTTTCTGCTCCTAGGCCTCTAGTGTGGCAACATCTCCATATTCCTTAGAGAAATACCTCTCTTTCTCACAGCTGGGCATGAATACGGGCTGATGTCTCCTACTTTGCACCTGGGAAGGGTACCGCCCCAGGGGAGTGAGCAAGCTGCCAGGCTTCGTCCATCTTCTGCCTCTCCCTCAAGCCAAAGAGCTTCTGTCTCCGAGAGGAAAGATGCTCTGGGATAAGGCTGCTGTGAGCTACAAAAAGCACTTCTGGATCTAATATATCAGTCATTCTCACTAATGGGGAAAGCAAGTGTCTGTTCTGTAACTTTAAACTATATAGCTTTTCAATAAATGTGAAATAGCTTTAAATGGACGTATTGAATATACATTACAGTTCATCATTATAGGGGCTCCTGTGGCTGGTTTTCCTGTTTCACCTGAAGCTGTCATCTGTGGAGTCATGTATCTGAGCCATGTGAGGATGCAAGATTCTGCTCTAGGCAAGCAAGTTTTCGTCCTTCCTCTTGACACCGAATTGCTTACATATGTGAATCCCAAAGCCTTAGAAAACCAGGGAAGTAGAGAAGATGCATTTCTGTTTTGTGATACAGACGCCCCTTGATTCAAACCCCTCCATCTTTGCTGCTCTTGAAGCTTTAAGCCTTTAAAAACTTTTGTACCTGTTAACTTTGCTAGTGGAATAACTTTTCTAATCACTCTATGCGCAGAACTGAAGCAAACATGTTGAAGTGTCTGTAGGATTGTGACCAAAACACACTTAGATGTCTTCTGACACCTGCCTCCAGTTGGGTCTGTGTAGCTCTATTCCAAACAGCACTCCACAAGCAGATTAATACTCCAAAGGACAAGTCATCAGTATTGTGCTCCAAAATCTGGAGATTTCCAGAACTCAGAAGACCTCTTTATCACTTTGGCATTCTGTACCAAAAATAACTGTAGAGAGACAGAGCTCTGTTCCCCAAGGACGATTATTTCTGGGATAATAAGGAAAAATACCTTTCTTACCTTAGGTAAGAGCTGTGCACAGAATTGCATCAATTCATTGGGATGCACATAGCTAGGATTGGGCTAGTTACACAGAAGCTGTTATAGCTTTGTAAACTCCGTGAATCTATACATCATGTCCGGAGAAAGTTCAATTGTGTAATGAATTACAATGAATTGGAATGAGTCTGGAACGAATTAGATTGCTGCACTGGAGCTAGAGAAAGCGAATTTACATCTGTTTCCATGGAACATTTTCTTTTTTTTCTTTGTACTTAACATTCTCATCATGTATGTAAAGTACACAGCTGCTGATTAAAAGATTGCAAAAAGGATGCAGAAAAAAATCTTTTTAAACATACTGAATGAAATAGTTTGAGTGGCACTTTGTGATTTGTTTTCCAATTAGGAATGACATTTAATTTTAAGAGTTGAGCTGTTTTTAAGATAACATTTTGTTGGTTCAGGTGCATGTGCCTGCTACCGTGATTACCGACTGTAATTTTCAGGATTTTAGGCACAGAGTAGGCTACCTGTTCCCTTGTATCTTTTTCCAGTAGGCTCAGTTTTAATGTGTGAGACTATACTTACTGTTGTGAGTGACACAAACCCCGAATTATTTACGATTTCAGTTTTTATGTATTTCTAGATTATTGAGGAAGCTGTAGGTTTTAGCTCCTCAGTGACTCACAAGTATTTGCGGTAGACTAAGGGAAAACACAGCTTGTTATGCACATCGTAAGTTGTCCTAAGGTCAGTTTGGAGGTGTCTAGGCATTTGCCTTGATTTAACAGTTTTATCATTAAAATCCAGTATTCAAACTAATAAAATGTACTTTCTTCATAATAAATATTTGTAAGTTGTTAGTTAAAAATTACAACTGTTACAAGGAAAATACACGTTTTTAGAGTACCCCAGTTGTATGAAATACTTCATGGAAATAAGTAAAACCACATCTCTACTGCTAACTTGAAAATAAGAGGTCTGCAGCGATAGCTATGTGCTGACATTAACGTGACACAAATTGACCCTGCCTTCCCGTGCACCCAGTTGGTCTCTCCCATCATCTTCCTTGTGCCGGTACCAGCACTGAGGCTTTCAAGAGGCCGCAGTCAGGCAAGTTTGGGAGCGCACGCCACCCCCTTGGCAGCAGCATTTGATCAGCGGGATTTAATCACATGGACTGTGTAATCATGACCTGATTCTGCAAAACCTTAAGCCTGAGTTTTGCATCTTAAAAGACTGCACATTTTAATCATGTTATAACTTATATGACACAAAGCACAAAGCAGTGGACCTATGGCAAAGAAGTCTATTTCCACTTCAGTACAATACAGCTAGCAGTAGTACTGAAGGAAAACTGTGATGAGGGAATTAGTAGGTTGGATATGTGCTTTTTATATAATATCAAAAATAGGTGTGCCACAAAGTAAAAAGAGGAAGGACAGGGAACCAGATTATTTCCTGTTTCGTTTTCAGAAAATTGTTTACTTCGAAATGCTTGCGTGTCTTTAAAAAATTCTTTAAACAAACTGCCTGGATTAAATCAAAACACTAATTATGGTTTCATGAGTTATTCTATGTCTTTCAGGACTGAAGTTTTGATCTCTGACATGCTATCTCATATTAGCATTTATTACAGACCACCATGCTGTTGCTTGACAAACAGGGATCCCTCATTATGCTAGGACTTGCATATAGTTAAAGGAACTTGCTGGGACTATAAAAATAATCTTTTTTTGCTATATAAGCTTAATGCTTATTTCAATTTTGTTTTTCATGAGCGATAGGGAAATTTTCCAAACCAAATAAATAGTCAGCTGTTCTTTATGGTATCTGCTGTTGTATAACATGCAGATTACTGCTGAAGGGTTTGTTTTAAATTGTATTTTTAGATTGATTTTGTGTGGGCACATATGTATGTGTGTGAGTGTGCATGCATGCACACATGCATGTTTATCTCTCTGTCTGTTTTCCATTAATATCTTTGAGCCCTTTGGCTAATTCCAACCAAATTAACTTAGCAGCAGAATTCTAAAATTCAATATGTTCCTACAAGGCTTGGAAAATGGCCAAGTAAAATAAGGAAACCTTATCAGTGTCCCGATTAAAGGAAAAGTTGTAGTGTAAGTGCATACATTATTAGACACTAGAGAATCTACCTTGAGGCCACGCTGTGAAAATATCTCAGATGTGGAAAACAGGGACTTTCTTGGCCTATGCCTAAAATGGGTGGTGCATGTTATGATACATTCAACATGCATAGCTGTCTGGTTTTACGTCTTCTTTATTCACCAACCTTGGGAGGATTTCCAAGGCCTCCGTTCATGTGTAGCCTTTGATGTTACAGATATAATACCCAGCTTCATGAAACTACTTGAAGAGTTTTAAAGGATACCTGTCGCCTCCACCAAGCCTGTGTAGATGTTTGTTGCCTGCAGACAGCACCACCAAGCAGGCAGAGCCATACCTCCAGCCCTGCTACCCTATCTTCCAACCTCTGGGATCCCCCCGTGGTTTGTGGAAATGCTCTGCAATCAGATAGCTAACTGAAATGTCTAAAGATAGATTTGCAAAAGCTTCTCACCCTGTTTTCCCCTGCGAAGCCATAGGCCCATCTCTGCAGACTAGCAGAGCCCTAGTGCTGCCAGCCACCTTCAAAGGGCTCTCGAGCACTAGATCACGCAGCTTACAGGAACTGAAAGTGTGCGAAACTTGGCAGGATTTGCCCCACTTGATACTCTACAACTGGGATTTTTTCCCACTTATCTGGCACTTCCAAACAAAATACTGCATGGCAGTATAAAAGTTTATCCTTTCTCATGAGTCTCACATGTGCCTCGGGTACTTCTGTCAAAGGTCTTAAACTTACTTATTTTTACATGATCTTGATTTTATTTAACAAAAACACATAAAACATGTTTCTTAATTTTGTGGTTGGAGAGAAAACTTTAAGAAGTGATGTAATGATGAAAAAGCAAATCAAAAGAAATAAAAAACCCACAACCCCGCACTTACAAAAACAATCTCAGATTGTAGACTGGTCTCATGATTTTGACTCACGATTTTGAATGTCTTTGTATTGTCCTTGTATATTACTAGTGTGTCTTAACTGGACAAAGAAGTCACAGAGGACATGCAGAACACCCATAGCAGCAGCAGTACTACAGTTACATACTACTTTTAGATTTTTTTCTTTGCTATAACCTAGAAAAGGCGCTCTCCATTTGGCGTAGGCTATAACTCTACTATAAAAATGTGTTGTAATTTGGTCTTTTCTGGTTATTCTATATGCAAATATATTCAAAATGTTTGATGAAGTACTAAAGTTTTCTTTGTGAAACTGCATTTAGTATAGAAACTGGGAGGAGAAGAGACTGGTTTATTGTTACTCTTATTTTAATTGACAGGCATTTGATTTGGCAACAGATTTTCCAGCTTCTAAAAGGCTAAGAAAATATGACAACTATTTACCTCTTTTAAATTAATTATGGAGGACGTTATTTTGGGAAATAATCATCATCCCTGCATGAAACTATTGCTTTAAGGGCAAACAGCAGTCAAAAAAAAGTGGATTATTTAACTTTTTCATGTAGCGGTGTACACATATAGTAAGAATTTAGAAGCTTTTATGGAGTTTATGATATTTTATGGAGCTTGTTGGGAATGTTGGTACTTCTAAAATATTTTACTGTAGAAACTCATATGGAAGACCACTGATGATACATAAACCAGAGTCCAATTAAAAACTTTAAGTATCTATGAATGCATTCCATAGTTCAATCATAAAAATATATATAGCCAAGCTGTTTTATAACTAAATATACACTTACTTAAATCCAAAGGCTAAAATGCACAATGAAGAAAAGTTATATTATTAAAGATACAGCTTCTTGCTATTTCAGTTAAGGTATGAGATGTCAAAACAAAATAGTTAAGGCTCCTGTAATGTCTTTCCACAAGACCTAGAATTACAAAACTTAACATTCTTGATAATTTTAAGTTTAAAAATATTTTCAAACCCTAGTTATGAATGATAAAGAGCAAAATAAACTTCTTTAAATACTGAAAATTAATATTAAAGTTTAGTTTCCTGTGGATTTATGACCTAGTCCTGTATATACTCTCGCAATAATCACATGTTGCCCCAGGTCCGTATAGCAGACCCACTGCAGAACTCCAAGACCTTTGCTGACGTCCTCCCTAGCAATATCTCTAATGCCCACCATGACTTGCAAATAAAACCAATTACCTCAGCACCCAGCATATCCTAATTTTATCTTATTTTACCTGCTGGCTGTACAAGACAAAGCACATAGTACGACTAGCTCAGCTATGCATATGCTTGCCAACTGGCCAGTGTCAGTAGATCAGCCAAGCACTTCTGTTGAATAGAATGTAAAACACCTGCATGCTTCATGTCTTTCTTTTAGTGGACATTAGTAGCAGCTCTCTTCTCTCTCTAGGTGTCATTTTTTTTCACTGAACTTGAGGATATATACCAACTGTGAAACCTCAGTGCTTTTGTTGTCGCTCATGCTGCTAGGTTCCAAGTTACCAGAAGAGGAACCTGCAGAAACAGCACCATTTGATAACCCTCATTTATGGAGGAAAGCACTCAGAAAAGAGCCAATTCAAGTTTTAGAAAGTCACATTATCTTCTGACTCTCTTCCACAATTTTTCATACTGGTTTTAATATAGAAACACAAGTAATAATCATATACAAGTAATTCTGTTCTTTTTGAAGCCCATGCATTTCAGCATAATGTATTGGCTTTGAAAGTGGTATTGAGTTAATTACTGAGCTACTACAAAAGTGGAACACCAACAAATGCTGAAGAAGAATGAGCTTCTGGGTCAATATGCCTCATGAAGTCAAATCATGTTCCCTGGATATATATTCAGGGATGACCCTACAATGTGTGGCTCCCCCCGTATAACGCACTAGGCCTGCCATTTCCACAGTACTTTTGCCATCCCTAGGTTTTGAGTACAGGGTGTCACTGATGAGCATTTTAGTTGTGAGGCTCATTCTGCATTGTCTCTGTCAATCCAATTATAATTATGTTTATTCATGAAAATCTGTAGTAGTTTCTGATGCCCTCCCAAGCTTCTAACATTAGTGCAGGAATACCTTAAGATTCTTTATTTTGCCAACTTTATAACAATCTGTCTGAATTTTGTCTTAATCACATTCTCTTCTTTCTTTTTCCCATATAAGCCCCAGGAGACCTAATTTAGTGCATTATATCTTCCAGAGTGATGGCTCTACCTTTATGCTTAGCTGAATAACTGACTAAAAATTAAAAATAAAAACCTCTACAATCAAATGAGGAAGCTAGTAATAGGTGTATAAAATCACAAAATTATTTAAAAGTCAGAACGTATATCTAATACAGTTGCTATCTGTCAAACAGACAACAATGCCAAAAAACACACTTATAAATTTTGTGACAAAATGTTTTCAAGAGTTACTGTCTTTTATTCATCACCACAATTGCTTGGTACAAAGTCTCTTGAAGACTAAAAATTGCATTCTCTGCTACAATGCAGATAATAACTAATGGGAAATAAGCGAGTATTTTCTCCACAGTCTTTGTCCCAGCTGAAGTTGCTAACTTTTATAAACGTATACCTATATTCAGTTATCTTTTTAGGATAATTCTCGTTCTGAGAGGATGTTGGACGCTGTCTGACTGTTTAATTACATCAGCTGAGCCATTCAAGGCAATATTTTTGAGTTAATTTTTTTCAGCAGGATAACTGTAATTCTGTAATCAGAGCAATTCTCCTGGTGAATGAGGACTGGTGGTTCATTGTCAGGGCCCTGAGTGCACGAAGATGCTGCAGTTGCCGTGGGAGGCCTCACCTGGGACCTTCACCCACATAGCCACTGCCGTTGTCCCAGGACCTTCATTTAAGCTCTGGCCCAGGCCATTAATCTCTGTTTGAGCTCTGCTGTACGCGTGCTTCTTTTTAGCTCTGTTTGTTGGGGTGTTGTTTAGTTTAGATTTTCTGGGTTAAACTTGGGTTTGTTATGTTGTCTTTGCCTGATGATGGCTGGATAGTCGGTGGGACCTGTTGCCATCACTGTGCCTGCTCTGCTTGCCTGGCTGTGGTGTGGTGGGACAGTGCCCTGTGGGTGAGGTCCTGCCTGTGTTGTGCTCCTCTTTGGCTCCCTTTCCTTTCTGGAGCAGCCCTCCTCTTCTTGATACTTAATAACTTCTGGCTCCGTCTGCTGGCTGCCTTAACTTCCCAGCTTGGATTTTCTTTGTTTCTTCAAATACAAAGTCCATCTATAAAAGGAGAACATGGTGAGTCTTCATCTTAGGTTTCACTGTACCAATTAAAAATGGGGAGAGGGACATGCTCCTAATTTCGGAAGAGTGTTGGGAGATCTCTGCTAATCTGCAAAGTTGCTGATACATAGAGAAATATTAGCAAACTTACCTAATTACTTTTCTGTCCTGGCTATAACTATTAGTTACTTATCTACTGAAGTGTCAGCATAATATACTGAATGTTGTTCTTTCAAGCCTATTACCATATATTAAACAAACTGGAAAATGTTTTGTAGTGGAGGAATTGCGTAATGTACTATTCCTATAGCCAGAAAAAACACATTTTTCAGTTTGGCCTGCTGAGTTTTATTAAGAGTATAACGCTAAGGAAAAAGTTGGCATAACCTTGTCTTGGCTCTCATGTGAAACTTAAGTCCCTTACCATTGACTGTAACGGATGCAGAGCTATGCCAAAACCATCAGGTTGCCCTGCATGCTACCAGCCTGTTTCTTCTGAAGCCTTCTTGCTTGACACCCCAGAGTAGAGCTAATAAAACAAGTTCCCTGTCTAGAAGTCTGCAGCTAATTTATTGAGTGTTCTAAGTTTCTACAGTAGCATGTGAGAAAACGGGGGAAGGAGGGACAGGGAAAGCAGGATGAATAAAATAAACACGAACATGCTTTCCTAAGAGAATCAAAGGTACTGGATGATTCTTTGTATTTTAAAATGTCTTGGGTGGTTTTTCAGTCATCTGACATGTTGGTTTTATACTGGGGCTATGAATTGTCATGCTGATCTGTTTACCATGTGTAATTCTGCGTGAAGTGTTGGAAAACCTAGTGAAACATTTTGTTTTGGAATGCACTAGAACATAAGATGAATTTTCCACTTCAATAGAGCAAGTCAAGTCATGGAACCTAATTACAGATTCTGAGAGTAGGGCTCTGCTTCCCGCAGAAGAGCTTTATGGGTGCCAAAGGTATTTTGGGTTAGCAAAAGTAATTTCTGTCAAAGAGGGATCACTTCAGCCTGAAACCTGAAGGCTGCAAGACGAGTGTGGAAGGAATGCTCTCCTGGGGAGCCGGTGAGAACTGCAGCTGCATATCCAAGAAGTATAATGCATTTTATAACTCACTTCTCTGTTGACAAGTGTAACTCCAGATAATGCTTTGGTTTTGTTTGATTTGTGGCAGTTGTACACAGGAACTCTGAACCTATGAAGTGTCGGATGCAAGCAGAAAAAAATGGCTCCTCTGTTGCTAAGACATCTAGTTTAAAGTTTTAGAATTTTTGAAGAAGGACCATGAAGAAAATTTTCTATGTGTTTGGGTACTGTGTGTTCTTATCATAGCATGCTTTGGACTGGAAGGAACCTTTAGAGGCCATCTAGCCCAACTCCCCTGCAGCGAGCAGGGACAGCTTCAACTACACCAGGTTGCTCAGAGCTTTGTCCAACCTGGCCTGGAATGTTTCCAGGGTGGG
>Ga0065711_1039766_pt1 | contig 17523 bp, 11 predicted proteins | sample Hoacrofraction12_FD_59098 | JGI IMG/M metagenome (GOLD analysis project Ga0065711, IMG submission 59098) | Hoatzin crop microbial communities from Cojedes, Venezuela - Epithelial fraction 12 v2 (version 2) | ecosystem: Host-associated > Birds > Digestive system > Esophagus > Crop | place... | reverse complement strand
GAGAGCAGCTCTGTGGAGAGGGACCTGGGTGTCCTGGTGGATGACAGGTTAACCATGAGCCAGCAGTGTGCCCTGGCTGCCAAGAAAGCCAATGGGATCCTAGGGTGCATTAGGAGGAGTGTGGCCAGCAGGTCGAGGGAGGTTCTCCTTCCCCTCTACACTGCCCTGGTGAGGCCTCATCTGAAGTACTGTGTCCAGTTCTGAGCTCCCCAGTTCAAGAAAGATGAAGAGCTACTGGAGAGAGTCCAGCGGAGGGCTACGAGAATGATGAGGGGACTGGAACATCTCTCCTACGAGTAGAGGCTGAGGGAGTTGGCCTTGTTCAGCCTGAAGAAGGGAAGGCTGCGAAGGGACCTAATAAATTCTTATAAATATCTGAAGGGTGGGTGTCAGGAGGATGGGGCCAAGCTCTTTTCAGTGGTGCCCAGTGACAGGACAAGGGGCAATGGGAACAAACTGAGGGACAGGAAGTTCTGTCTGAACTTGAGGAAGCACTTCTTCCCTCTGAGGGTGACGGGGCACTGGAACAGGCTGCCCAGGGAGGTTGTGGAGTCTCCTTCTCTGGAGATATTCAAGGCCCGCCTGGACAAGTTCCTGTGCAGCCTGCTGTAGGTGACCCTGCTTCGGCAGGGTGGTTGGACTAGATGACACACAGAAGTCCCTTCCTACCCCTACTATTCTGTGATTCTGTAGGAAAGGAATGCAGAAAAAGGCCCCTGTTTATAATTATCACTATAGCAGCCAAGACCACTGACAGAACTCTTATGTCCCGCAACTGAGGAGACAGAAAGGATCGCACTTGTGGGGAGAGGTGGACAGGACAGGTGACCCAGTATTGACCAACGAGGTATTCCATACCATGCACGTCATACTCAGCTTATAGCTGGGGGATCACGAGAGTCTCGCTTTCTTCATCCATGACCGGCTTCTGAAGAGGACTGTACTTGTTGTTCTGCCTGCGATCCTGATCCAGATTCCAATCCGTGCATTCCTGAGTCCAGTTCCTGTCTGCTGCTGAGGCCAATGGAGGACTGCCTGGTGCTGCCCAGCAGCTGCTGGTGGGATGCCAGGTCCCTGGCACTCAACTCCAGGAAACTCAGTATCGTTTTTTGGTATTTTGCATTAGTTCTCTTATTAAGAGTATTATAAGTGTTACTAGTAAATCTTTTTTATATTTATTTAGTAACTCTCTCTCCCTTTTCCTCCTTTTCCCTTCCTCTGGTGGGAGGGTGGGGATTAGTAGAGAGTTTATTGATGCCCTGCTTTTAACCTGTGACAGTATGTGATTATTTAAACGAAAACTATGTCACAACACACACAAAGTTAATACATGTCAGGTTGCAAAGCTATAATTATCATTGAAAGAGTTACCTGAACATTGATAACTTCTTATTTTTGATTCCTCACATGCTTTTTTGTAAGAAAATTTATTTAAATGTTTGTGGTTTTTTTGTGTAGCTAGACACATGAAGTTTGAAAAGAGCATAAGGAAGTTGCCCACCTGACTCTACTAATAGAGTTTGAACATTAATAGAGTGCCTTTGAAAATTACAGTAACAAATAAATAATACAATGAATTTTACCATAACTCTTTCTAGTCAATGCTAGTTTCAATAATTCTACTTTTAGCTGTTTCATTTTTCCATGATTAAACATTATTTCACTTTTCTGCCCTTCATTCTAACAATAGATAACATAAAACTTAATTTTTACTCACTGTTCTTAAGAAGCTCAACATTGTTCTTCCTAATTTGCCCTTGTCATCTTTGTACTTACTGTCATGCATGAGTTCTTTCCTGTGTCTTCATACTACCAAAGGCCTTTGTCCTTTTAGATCTAACTTCAAATGTCAGATATGAGCTTCACACTGTTCACATTTAATTGCTGTTATTGTTTTATTGTTTTTGAAACGATGGTATTTCTAATAAGCACTTTGATTTCTTCACAACCCTCTCCCAAACCTTTACCTTTTAATTTCTTCTTTTTTACTCTATTCTGTTTTACTTCTAGAGAATATACAGGATAAAGTAATTGTTAATGGCAAATAGGATATTTTTTTTTTACATTGGCCACAACTTGCTCAAAGCCAAAATAATCTACATATTCATGTCCATTCTGAAGTTCCTGGAGTCTCCCTGGAACATTGTAAACAGACCTGCATTCCTGATGTTGAATTTGGCATGTTTGTGCTTAATATATTAGAGACTTCTTTTTTTTTTTTTTTTTTCTTTTCAGGTTTAACCTTGTTAAAATAACCTGTAATACTGGCAAGCTCAGGGAAAAATATTGGTTATTTGCTCTGTAGGTGCTGGACAGGCAACCTAAATCTCCCTAGAGTCTCTTCTAATGTGTCTAACCAGGTTTTCAGAAACAAATATAGTTCTTTTTTTTTTCTTCTCATAAATCCACAGGCTCTGTGGTTCATGGCATTCTGACCCTTTGCCAACTAGCAGCTCCTTGAGTGAATAAGCTATACTTAGGATTTGTGGGATCTTTTCTCCTTGTCTGTACTGTGTATGTTTCTAATGAGAATCATATTTGCTTTTCAGAGCTGTGTACCTGTGAATCTTTAAGCAAGAGAAAGCTGAATATGACATAACCTGTGTGGTTTCTTTTCTATGCTTCCTACACAGCTTTGTTTGAACCTGATACAATAGTACAGATGTCCTCCATTTCCATTTTAAAAGCTAACAGATGTGATCAAGCACTATTACCAGTCTGTTTCTTGTTGGCCATATAAAGGGAGTGTTCAGTGCTGATCCTAGATACTGAAGGAGAAGCAGCACAGTTAATGGGACAGATCTTCAAGCAGATTTGTATCTCCTGAAGATTTTTCCTCGTAGCCCTCTCTCCTTTCTCTTTACAGATTCTCCTTAGTTAAATACGGATTTTAAAGGTCACTATTTAATGAAATAAATTCCAGAGGCAGAGGTTGGTCCATATTCCTGTGTGTTTTCCCTCTCACATCACCTTCCTCTCCATGACGGGTCCTTGGATTTCTTTTAACTATAGCTTATTAACAAAATGTTCCAATTTTAGATGGAAACTCTCTTCCACTAAAGTAGCAATATATAATACTTCTGTGGCTTCTACTCTAAAATGGTACTCAAACAAGTTATACTTTTCTCAGTCCAGTCCTTCTGTATTTTTCCCCTTCATTCTTCTCACTAAAGGCATTCACACCCGCCCCATACACTCCTCTTCCAGGTGCTCTTCGTGGATTTCACTGGGATAGCCTTTCTTGTGTGATGCTGCTCATTGGCAGGTGATGTCTGGTATACACAATCCTAGAAGTCAAAGGACTCGGCTGTAATCTAGCTTTTCAACCTGATTAATTATCCCATATGTAGAGGAAATTATAGGGTTAAGTGAACCAGGCCAGAATTCCTGCTGGAGAGAATGTTTGGGGTTTGGTTTTTCATGCTAACCTCTGAAAATAAAACTGAGAGGAGAACTGAGTACTCTCTCTGCAAAGCTTTGTTTTCATTCCCTGTAATGGTCAGTGCAGTCTGAGAGGTATCAGGTGCTTAAGATGGTAAAAGAAATAGAACAGAGTAGAATCATAGAATGACAGAATCATTAAGGTTGGAAAACACCTCTAAGATCATCAAGTACAACCATCAACCCAACACCACCATGCCTCCTTAACCATGGCCCAAAGTGCCATTTCTACAGGTTTTTTAAACACCTCCGGGGATGGTGACTCAGCCACCTCCCTGGGAAGCCTATTCTAATGTCTGACCACTCTTTCAGGAAGGAAATATTTCCTAATATCCAATCTAGACCTCCCCTGAAGCAACTTGAGGCCACTGCCTCTCATCCTATCACTAGTTACCTGGGAGAAGAGACCAACACCTGCCTCACTACAACCTCCTTTAGGGTACAGAGAGCAATAAGGTCTCCCCTTAGACTCTTTTTCTGCAGACTAAACAGCCCCAGCTCCCTCAGCCAGTTGTCATAAGACTTGTGCTCTAGATCCTTTACCAACCTCATTGCCCTTCTCTGGACACATTGTAGCAACCCAGTGTCCTTCTTATAGTCAGAGGCCCAAAACTGAACAGAGTACTTGAGGTGAGCCCTCAACAGTGCCGAGCACAGGGAGACTATCACTTCCCTACTGCTGGTGGCCACACTATTCCTGAAACAAGCCAGGATGTCGTTGGCCTTCTTGGCCACCTGGGCACACTGCTGGCTCATGTTCAGCCAGCTGTCAACCAACACCCTAAGGTCACCAAAATATGGGACGCAGCACTTGGCCTTCTTGAACCTCATACAGTTGGCCTTGGCCCATCAATCTAGCCTGTCCAAATCCCTCTGCAGAGCCTTCCTACCCTTGAGCAGATCAACACTTCCACCCAACTTGGTGTCATCTGCAAACTTACCGAGGGAGCACTCAATGCCCTAATCCAGATCATTAATAAAGATGTTAAACAAGACCAGACCCCCTGGATGGACCTTTGCCCACATCCTCATTTGCCTGGCCCTCACATTCCCAAGCTCCATATGAAGGAAGGGGTTAAAAGGGATTTTAATACAAGTGGCATTATCTAATAGTTGCTGTGCATTTAAAAAACTGATTGTGCCTATCTATTGTCTAAATTAACTGAAGCAGAGAGTCTTGCATCTCCACGCAAAGGGGTTAGTTCCTGATAGGGGCTGGGAGTCGCCTAGAACCGGTCAAGACCGACCCTGCTGTATGGATGAGAGCCAGGAGAGAACTGAGTTTGCGCAGAAACAAAGGTCAATCAGCGGACACCGTGATGAAGAGGATGGGCCTTCATCTTGGGACCCCGACAATCACCACTAGGAGGAACTGCGCAAGTGCAACTGGGAGGGGTCTATAGAAATTATTTCTTGGAACTAATTTTGATATGCAATGAGGATAGATGCATATGTATAGGTGTATTGGGAAATCTAAAGCATATGTAATATTTGATTGTATAAATTGAAGAGACACTTTGCTGCTCGGCGCGCACGACTACGGTGGGACTACCCCCTGTGTCTCCCGGCGCCGAATAAACATACCTACTTTACAATCTTACAGATTGTGGAGTCTGCTTTCCACACGTCACATATCTATTGTGTAAGGGCAACTGAGGAGGTGAGGGAGTCCGGCAGGGGATTTGCCTGCTGCCCTGAGCAGGGACGTGTCTTCATTCCCCTCAGTCTCTTAGGTCCCCTCCTTATGCTTGGTAATAAGAGGGTAGAGGGTCCTCTGCTTCTTGTGGAGCTGCCTCCTGCTGCCTTGGATTCAGGGATGGCAAGGAGCAGCTCCACCTGTTGGTCTCCCTCTCACACTCCCTCATACTCCTTAACCTTTACTTTTTCTCTTTCATCTCTGCCACCAGGCTGAGCAGATCATTTACCTGGTCACACCAAGCACATCTGTTGTCTCTGCTGTCCTCCAGTACAAGTGCCAGGCTCAGGCACGCTCTGCAGCCAGAGACATGCACAACAGTGTGTTTGTGTGGGACCTCCATCTGGGTTGCCACACTTCTCCTGGTGACAGCTTTCGTGTGGGTGGAAACCATGGCTAGAACATCTCCTGGGAGGGTGATGTCTGCTAGTCGAGTTGCTAGGAAGGGGGACTGCACCTTGCCCGCATGCCTTCCCCCCGTGCGCTGCCTTCGTCAATGCCCAGTCTGCGGGCCCTGTTCACCACACTGCTTGTTGCCCATGCTTCCCAGGGGCCGCTCTTTTACGCGAGAGGGTTTGGCTGCTGTCACACTCATCCCCGCCCACGCTGAGTCAGACCCGGCACTTAGCCATCTTGAGCCTCATACAACTGGCCTTGGGCCATCAATCCAGCCTGCCCAGATCCCTTTGCAGAGCCTTCCTACCCTCAGGCAGATCAACACTCCCACCCAGCTTGGTGTCATCTGCAACCTTACTGAGCGTGCACTTGATCCCTTCCTCCAGATAACTGATAAAGATACTAAACAGAGCTGGCCCCTGTACTGAACCGTGGGGAACACCACTTGTGACCAGCCACCAGCTGATTTTAACTCCTTTTAACTCCTTTCATAACTTCTCTTTGGGTCCGGCCATCCAGTCAATTTTTTACCCAGGAAGAGTCAATGTCTGGCAAATGAAGTGCACACAAGCTGCTGGTTAGTAACAACACAAAACATCCAAGTTGTGATTTTTAAATAAAAGCCATTTGAATATCTATTATTCCAGAAAAAGAAATCTGAAAGAACATTCTTTTCAAAAGAACTTCATTATATTTACCTTTGGTATAGGAAAATTAAATTTAGGAAAATTGGACTTGCACTTCATGAATAACTCAAAAGGTATAACAGGTGTAATGTCCTGTAAAATTTGTTAGGATCCTACCTGCTGTCAAAGTTCCACATCTGGAAGTAATTAAGCACTCATATGATGACTGTACTGTAGTCTATGGGAAGCGAGTTTCTGTTTTTCTCTTCAATGTCAAAATGGTTATTCTCCATAATACTGATGAAAGTATCACGACTGCCAGTTATTGACACTCTTTACTGATTTAGTAGAAAAGGCACAGGCAATGGTGATTGAACTAACTAATATTGCACCATGAAGCTGTCTCTCAGGAAAAGCGTCATGGTGGAATTGCTGGAAGCAACACACTGCCTGTCTTGTGGATAAATTGGGAAATTTTGGTCCTGGAAATGAAAAAAGAGAAGTTATATAGAAAACTCTGAGGTAGTGGATTGTTTAGGAAAGACAGATATATCGTGGCAAAGGTCTATTTCTAACAAAAGGGGAAAAAAACTTGTATGTGTTCTGAAGCAATTAAAAACAACATAGAATATTTAATTTTTCATAATCATGAATTACAATATTCTGAAATGGCTCAGCCTGGTCCATATGAGCACATAGATGGAAATTTCTTGCTTTCTATTACTAATGCTTTGGTGGCACGGCTTTCAGAGTCTTAAGGTGATGCTTAGCTTAACACCGTTAATACTCCCATAATGTGTTCTTTCAGAAACATCATAGAAAGGTAGTCTTCAGACTAAATGTGTGTATATACTAAACTGGTTATCTAGACATTTTTTCATATCATTGGAGGGAAATAAGTACTTCTAGTGCCCAATTAATTCATTATGTAGATTTGTAATAAGACCATTTTTTCTCCACGTGCTAAGAAGGGATACTACGATTATGAATTTAATTTCATAAATATTTGAAGTCAGGTGAAACACCTCTCTTTCAGACAGCCTAGGACTCATATGCATCATCTTTTGAACAATCAAACCAGTTAAAGTCTAATCTCTGGGTCTTTTACAAAGAGCTTCTGGTCACATTGCTTAACCTATAACATCTTTGTCTCTTGCATGGGAAAGTCTGAAATCAGAGCATTCTCTGGTCTCTGAAAATGTGCTCCAGTTCACACCAAAGTCGAAGGAAACATTTCCATTGGCTTTAACGAAAGGTGACTTGGATTCCTCATGCACTGCAAAAATAAACGTCTGAATTCTAGGTCCAATCTTTTTGGCTTATTTCTCTACATCCATTTAGAGAGCTATGGATCACTACATTCTCCATTATTAGCTAAGAGAACTCAAATAAATGGAACATAGGGAATTTCTTGCTTGGAGGTCATAGCTCATTCGAGGACAAAGAGTTAGGAGAAAAAGCTGAGCGTGGTTAATGCTGACAGAGTTTCCTGCAGAGAGCATGCTACAGCCGTGGATTCTACCAGACCTATTGTGTGATCATGTGTTTGAGACCCACAGCCAACAAGTGCCAGATCCTGACAAGAAGATTTGCTATAAGCATTAACCTCCTACAAATAAGTGACTAGAGAAACTGTCAGTCACATTCTAACATGTAGAAGCAAGTTTATCTTCCATATATATCTTTCAGCTGTCTAAAATTCATGCCCGTTTTCATGTTTCTGGAATATTTTCAATCCATATGAAATGTACTGTAATGTATGGATGGTACTTCCTACGTCAAGGGACTTTTGGTAAAATTCTGGGCACTCCAAATCTCAATCCACACTGCCTTTTTGGTTTTAAATACAAGGTAAAATAGTTACAGAGCTTACATACCCTGAGGCATTGCTTCAGCAGCAATTTTCAGTTGTGCACTAAATTGTAATATCTCATTTGAGATACAAATCTTTGTGGATATTCGACAAATGGTAGTAGATCTGACAGCCTGCTCACTGTAGTTCAGGATATCACATATTGACTAAGCTGAAATTTTCCACAAATGCTGGGGTTCATTGTCAAATAATAGTCAGTGGGTTCAGGTATTTATCTTTTAGAAACTAGCCTTGTTCCAATGAGTTTTTTAGGAAGGCTGATTTACGCTTGCTGGGATCTAAACCAGGTCCTTCACTATCTGCCAGAAAAGGAAAGGGGCAGAGAAGCCCTGTGAACTCGCAAAGGGGAATTGCTTCAGAGCATCAAAATCACACACACAGCAAACATGGGTATTCTGTAATGAAATGGCAAAGCCACCCCTTTTTTTGCTGACTTGATCTATCCCATTGTATTACAGATCGCCTAGGAAACCCCAACACTTCCACAAATGTATTTCAAGCTTCTTATATAATGGAACATGTTGTTTAACATATAGATTTAGAAAAAAAATAAGAAAAAATCTGAAATCAGAAATGAAATAAGGTTGGTTGAGCAGTGGAGAAGCAGTGGAGGAGAGAAGTGAAGAACATTTATAACAGTTTTTTTGCTGTGAAAACTTAAATTCAGAAGAGAGGAAATGACGGCACTCTTTTTAATTTGAAGAAAAAGTAAGAGCGTTTGATGAGTATAGCCTAATTCTCGGTGAATGTACATCAACTTCATAAAGCCTAATTCCAAAGCCTCATGGACATCCTTCAAGCAGCAATACTTTCAGTAAGTTTCCACTAAGTATATTACTCTGGTGCCACGGAGAATGTCTTAGAGTTTGCTACAAAACTGCAATGCATCAATGCACACCTTCAAATGAACCCTGAGAGATAGAAGGGAAAGCTTAAAGATGGAAATCTTTTTGTTACTAAAGGACTACTTGGACCCAGATGCTCCCTTGGAAGTCAGTTAGATACACACACTGAAGACCTCAGTTCTCCCTTTTAACCAGGAACAAACAAGTAATTTCCAGTAATTAATATATTTGAGAAAAGCAATTGCCTCTGTTCTAGCAGAGAAGTAAAAAACAAAAAAAGGTCTATAATTATTCTAAAGTAAAATAAAAAGAATTTGCTACTTTGAACACTGCAATGGGTTTTCACTAAGTCAATGAAAAAAATGTGTATTAACTAAAGGGTTTTCTTCTGAGGGCTCAGATACGATACATTTCTATAATCAGGTTTTCCTGAGATCATGATGACAACTGGATTTGGCTGGTAAACTTCTGTTTAACAGGACATCAGATTCTTAAAGGTTATCTTCACATTTGAGGACTAGAAAGGTCACTAAACTGATTTAAGGTTTTACCTCTGCAGTTTTCCTTCCCATGCAATACTCATCACTATTTAAGTCAAATGACAACTCATACCTCATTATCCTCTGTTCATATATTTTGTGGTTTTTGGACTCACTTCTAGTATTGTGACTATTAGCATCTTATTATCACTATTTCTTTAGCATTAAGGGGTTATATATAGGTAACACACAAAATCAGAACAATTTTTACTCTCAGTTCTTCATAACTTTCAAACACATGACACACAGAAAAAAATAAAATGAAACGTAAAACTAAATCACTACTTACATTAGTAAGTAACTCACCCATATTCAAAGGTGATATCCAAGGAGGAGATGGAAGCTTCATCCAGATGAGAAGCTAGTTTCAGTTATTTTCCTGAAACACAAAAGCAGAAGTGAAGTCCTGGCCTTATTAAGGCTACTGGCTACTTAGCCTTTGGGTTTAAGTGGTTAAGATTGAAAGCCACCTTTCCCTTCCAGATCTTTATTCTTTCTTTTTTTTTTCTTTTTCTTTCCTGGTTTTTTTTTCCTGGTTTTTTGGGGGGTTTGTTGGGTGTTTTTTTCACTTTGCAGCTATGCTTTAGCAAATCCATCGGAACTATTTGGTGTAGATTCAGACTCCACAAACGAGGATCAAAAAGATGTGTACGTGGTACTGAGCAAATCTGATGTGTTGCTTCTGTGAACTACAAAGTCCAAGATTCTGTAACAGTTAACTTTGAAAGGAACAGAAGGTTTGGTTTCACAAAGTAGCTTTCTTCAATTAAAACAGCAAAAGGAAACATATTGGGGGAGGGGAGGGAAGACTCATCTTTAGCTGACAGGTTGGAGTCAACTCAAAACCTTCAAACCAGCTGTACTGATACAGCTACAGAGAGAAAGAGAGATTTCCTTTCCAGGCTGGAATCTCTCCAGGGACCTGGAGGTGATGCAGTCTTTTTCTTTCCCGTGTCTCTCTATTTTTTTATTTGCCCTACAGTCTCACAAAGTGGGAACACATGAAGTTAAAAGGAATAATCTTGTCTAACATCTAATAAGAGAAGAATCTGTCACTGCCAGTGATGTGAATGGGAATAGAAAAGCTGTAGGCATGTATATTCCTTTGACAGCGAAAGCACAACAAGGCAAAAGGTTAGCCTAAGATCTGCTCTCAGTTGCTTTGGAAGGTCTGTTTAATTGTTAGTCACGATGCACTGTGGGCAGAACAATTAGTTGTATCTATATTAGATCTAAGCTGTAATTATTTGTTACATTAATCATGACTAGAGTGAGAATTTAATTAGTCACGAATATTAAGTGATTTTTTTTTTCTTCCTTTTTTTAGAAGAGAGGGAAATGTCCAGTTGTCTTACTAAATACATCTTATTAAAGTGAGTCTTGGATGTCTGTGAGCCAGCATCATGCCAGGGTCTTTTCACCTGCTAAACATGCAGGATTTCCGTCCCAACAGCAGAGCTTAGCACTGATTTGTGTTTACAAAGCCACGTATCAGAGACAGGGCTGGATTCAGACAGTGAGCATAGGAGGGGTGGGAGAATGAGTTTCAGGGTGGTTACAACAGTGTCTCATTACTTACAGTCCTTTAAAGTGTGTTAAGGAGGGTGAGGTGGCTCCCTCAGTCATGCTTCCTCTACTCCAGGTAAACTGGTACCCAAACAGAACAATTTGCGTCCCTCTTTGTATCCAGTGTGGGATAAGCCAATGGTGTTTTGTTCTCATTTCCCTGCACTAGCAACATTTATCACAGGGCACCACTGCTGCGAGACCTTCCCCAATGCTGGGGCTTCCCTGTTGCCATGCATGGCAGTATTTTGGCTCCTTTGCTCCTCTGAGCAGCTGCCAATTCAGAGGGAAGCAACAAATGCTGGGAGAACAGCTGGGACTGCTGCCTCGCTCCTGGGGTGTGGGGGCAATCACGACTGAACGGTTTCTTGAGCCACTCTTCTCTCCTTACTATCGCTGTCACGGCTACCATAGTACCTTGATTCCTAATTGCTCGCTAGCCCTATGCAGTGTGAGCTGCTGTCCAAACACAGAGGCAAACTGCCATAGCTGCTGTCCCAAAAAGTTAAAAAGAAAGTAAAACATAAATGATGGACCTTGGATCCATGAGACGAGAAGGGAGTGTGAGAAAAGAGGATGTTACCACCTCCAAACAGGCTACTTCATGCATGTCCCTGCCTCCTGAACATTACTGAGTGTTTTGCAGAATTAACAGCAGAGGGAAGAACTGATGAAGCTTCAGGAAAAAGAAAGCAAGGTATATTTTCAGATGTTTCTAGGGAGTTTCTTCTCTAATGCAAGGGACAGTGTAAGCAGAAGTGTGAAGGAGTTATTCTGAATGGGTTACGAGAGAGGGGGAAAACAAGGCTGGTATAATGCGGTGGTTGAAGGAGAAGCCATTTTGACAACAAAAGAGAGATGACTGTTTCTGTTCCTGGGACAGACTGTGTGACTTGTCCTGCGGTTCACTTGCCTGCATGTGTGTGCCCACGTCTGTGCTGTGTGTGCACATCTCCTCATCAATGTGAGTAGGGCTTTGTGCTGCTGAGTCACATTTCTCTTCACAGGAATGGGACCTACATTACAAAATCCACTGATTTTGATCCACAGAAACAGTCCCACCACAGGTGTTGAGAGTATTTGTATGAGTAAGTGCTCTCTCTGACATGACAGTTTGCCTGAAGCTGCAGGATAATTTTCAGACATCCGCTCCTTGCAGAAGGGGTTTTTTCTCCCACAGACCAGATTTCAGCATTTGGGAGTTCGCTTACTGTGCTTTCCAAGGTGAATTCATGTGTTATAGTCTGGGTAGCAATTTGCCAGATGGATTTGAGTGTGTAACGGCAATCCAGAAAAATAATAAAGTTCATATAATAGTTGATTATTCTTTATGTGCCTAAGGTTTTATTATTTCTTTCTGTTGCTAACTAGGAGTGCAAATAAAAGTTGGGACAATTCTACACTTGAAGTTTTAGGCCCTAAAACTTGTCTTGTTACTGAGCTGCTTCTATGACCTATCGTCACTCTACCTAACACTGATGAGATCTGTCAAATAAAATATAACTTTAGCAATGTATTTTTCTGAGGTATTTTTAAATTGTTTTTGGTTTTGAGGGTTTTGTTGTTGTTGTCATTTTTCCCCCCAGGTTATATTGTAAGGAATATGGTTAGACTTGTTTGAAGTTCTTTTATTATTTTTCTCATTTGTATGTGGATGGCTGGAATACTACCAAAGTAAAGCTGAATTGTCAGGACAAGTAACATCTTTGTTGTCTTAGCAGCTCCTCCTGTCACATGCGAAGTACGAAGAGAGATAATGTTTTGAAAATCTAGTCCGTAATGCGTCTGGCTAGAACACCTTTTGGGAATAAGAGTTGTTTCTTAATTGTGAACTCATCTTGGCACTGCCGCACACATGTGTGAAGCAGATATCTATAGGAAAAATGCCTCTCATTTTTTTCTCCCAGTGCTATTTGAGGACTGAGTAACCCATCATGTCCCCATGAAGTGAACAGGAACAGGAACAGTCATATCTATTTCCAATGACAACAGTGTCTTGATGCACTGACAGATGGTTGAATATTTTATTTCTATTTATTTATTTAATTACAGATCTGCTTTAATGGAAAATAAAAGTAAGAAATGATAGAAAATAAGTCATGAGTTCTTTTCTATATTTCAATCAGCCCTAAATAAATTCCAGTAACTCAAACAAGGCAGTTAGTTGAGAATTTTCCTATTTAGATACTTAGCTCAAAAAGTTTCTAAATGCCTCATTATCACACCCTTTCTGTGCATTTAGTAAAACATTTTGCAATGTTTTCAAAAGTTACTGAGCAAAGGTTTAGCCTTTGAGAAATTAAGTACTAGCTCCAAGTCTAAAGTAACAGACAAGTCTCTGAGAATTGCCACCCAAATTGAACAGCACCAGCCCTTGACACCCCCATCTTTTTTATATTTTTTTTTCCTCTTAGATTTTTCTTCATGTCACCTCATAGGTGTAAGATACATTGTTCCCTTTTGCTGAGAGGTCAGTGCTCAAATGTTACTTTCTGTGCTCAAGAAGAAGGAAGAGGATGTTAGTCTAATAATCGCACCATACCATGAATCAAACCTATGACCTTATAGTCTGAAAGTTCAGACTTGAAAATCTCTGCTAAAGGATTAACACATTTAAGCAGTTGGTAACCTTACCAGCAGAGGGAGATATGGCTTTAGGCAGTGCATCACTCTAGTACATAATTTGTCTATTAGAAAACCTAGTTCTGAGTATCCTATACTATGTAGGGTTGGGCTTGCTCTAGGATAATATACACCTGGGTCTGTTCCTGAGTAGGTAGGTGGACACTTTAGCACAGGGAAGGGTGTTTGGTATAATATCAAACCCAATTATAAGTAGAAATATATTAATGCAACAAAAACAATGGAGCAGATTAGGTAATAAAGTATCATTAAATTCACATTATTATCTATGAAAATTGCATCAAGGTGCTTGAGATCAGTGAACAAACTATTCAGGGACTACCACAACAGCTAAAGAGACTTCCCATCACAACAAGTAAATATGAGACTCTTATAATCCTTGTACTCCAGTAAAGCTGGCATCATATTGGCTGTCTGTATTCGTAGCACTCATACAGCTGTGGATGTGTATGCCTTGCCTTCAAGCATAACCAATCTTAAGGCTTATAACTGCTTAGTTGTTGTTTCCATCTCCCTTTCCATGTATTCAAAACATGAAGTATTCCCCCTCCATGTTTTAAGGGGCTCTGTCTTAACGCAACTCAATTTCCCTAAAATTCTGTAGTCACAGTTCTACAAGTGGAGCTATGGATTTGTTTTCTTTGGTCCTCCTGGTACTATAATGCACATTTATTGCACCATTGCCCTTTAGATTGTCATGTTTATATTATATCTCCTTATTTATAGTGGATTGCCAGGCATATGTCCCTGAAAGTAATTTTATTTAGTTGCGTTTAGATATTTCTGAAATATGTCAGATATTCGGGATATTATTGCTGGTTTAGACACTACAAGGAAATCATCAGACATATGTTCAGTAAGCAATCTCTTAACAACAACAAAAAAGTTCTACTCTTTTAAGCTCCTTTTCCAGGAAAAATCTTCATGAAAATTACTCCTAATTTAAAGGAAACTAAGGTATTTCTCAACCCGCCAACAGGGCAAATATAGCTCTTTTTGGCCAAATCATAGAAATGAGCTTCCTTAAGTGCATTGCATCTTACACCTGACATTACTGCAGAACAGCATATACAGCACCTTGTCAGCATGGAATAACTGGGCTCGGCCAAGTTGTCATATCTGACAGGTTGGTGTAACGAGCAAGAGAGTGCTGAGATGGTGGAAAAGTTTTTTTACTTGTTGTTGATGCGGTTTTTTTTACCCGAATCAGCAGGGTAGAGCTGTTTGGGGTGATAAGACCACATATATTTCTTGTTATGAGCTCTACATTATCAAGTTTTTGTCACCCATGATATTGCACTTAGCCACATTTGTATCTGTGCAATTTCTTCGCATTTCTAACCTGGGAACAGTAGAAAATCTGATTCTCTGAAGCATTAGACATTACTAGCGGGACTGTCCTTGCATGTTAAGTCTACATGCACTTGCAAAATCACTAATAATGAGAAGCGTTAATTGAATCAGAATTTTTGTTTTGCACTCATACTTTCTCAAAAGTTCTTAAAACATGTATTTACAATGAAAACTATGAAAAAGAGGGAAAAAAGGGAAATACTAAGTTGGTGGCAATAGATAGGAAAAAGAAAGGAAGATTTTTTGATTACAATTCTAAGTACTATGGTGATATTTTTCAAAACCTTAAAGGAAAGTTATAAAGCAGAGTGGACAGGGAAGGTTCTCAGGAATGCTGGAATTTATTTCAACACTGGTTTGCCTTGTTTATTTTTGCATATGACCCTTCAATTCTCTGTGCCTTAGTTCCTCAGCATGTCAAGTTAGAATAGTGTTTCCAGTCTCCTCTGTGAAGCATTTTAAGATGTACAGATGAGAAGCACTTTATAAGACCTAAGGATTAGTAAAAGCACAACAATAAAAAAGATGAAAGGGATCAGAGGTTAGAATTTAATACACTAATAATAATCACACTGGCACAGAATTAAGATCATCAAAAATAAATCCTTTTGAGCTGCAGCTTGAATAGCTGGGGACAGGGAAGCAACAAGAAGAACAGAGAAACAAAAGCTGCTTTTAGCCAGTTGTCAATATCATCAGTACAAAACCACACATAAATACTTTGTGATGCCATTTGAATTGTATAAGAAAACTTGAAATAGGACAGGAAATAGAAGCTATTCATGTACAGAGAAAGATCAGATAAGTAAATTGAACTGTATGTTGAATTCTACTCTAAGCAGATATCCCGTAAGGCTACAAAAATAATGATTTGATTATCAAAGCTGTCGAATGTGTGGCTCATCTGCTTTTGTGTTACAAGAAGCCTTTCCATTAAATTTGTTGGTAAGCAAAATGTCTGCGGGAGACTCATTCTGGATACTGATTATGCTCTCTTAGGAGAGGAGCTCTTTGCCTTCCTTCTGCGTGCTAGATTTACATTCCAGCCAGGAGCTGCAAAGTCAAGTCATCAACCCCATTTCTTCGATATACCTGGAATGAGTACATTCTGCCAGCATATTCAATAAAGCAATTACAATAGAATTAATACAAATGACCAACGCATCAGACACAACGTAGGAGTAGAAGACAAAAGCATTTTAGCGTATTCTGCCACAAATTTTAGAAGATGATTTATTTCACATGGCTATTTATTTCACCATAATGAAGCTCAGCCAAACAGGAAACTTACTCAAGAGGCCTGTAGCAGTGACATGAAGCAAAGAGTGGGCTAGTCAAGGTTGTCTTGATTGCTTTGACTCAGCACTTCAAGGCAGTCTGTTTCATTTATTTTCCAGGGCACTAGATCAGCACTGATGAGGTGAAGATTTTAAATGGAGATAAGAAATTGCTCTCCTTTCCTGTCTGATGAAAACGCTACCCCTAATAGCAAAATCACAGAATAACAGAATGGTAGGGGTTGGAAGGGACCTCTGTGGGTCATCTAGTCCAACCTTCCTGCCAAAGCAGGGTCACCTACAGCAGGCTGCACAGGAACTGGTCCAAGAGGGACTTGAGTATCTCCAGAGAAGCAGACTCCACCAACTCCTGGGCAGCCTGTTACAGTGCTCCGTCACTCTCAGAGGGAAGAAGTTCTTCCTCATGTTCAGACAGAACTTCCTGTGCTTCAGTTTGTGCCCATTGCCTCTTGTCCTGTCACTGGGCACCACTGAAAAAAGTTTGGCCCCATTCTCCTGACACCCACCCTTGAGACATTTGTAAGCATTTATAAGATCCCCTCGCAGCGTTTTCTTCTTCAGGCTAAACAAGCCCAGCTCCCTCAGCCTCTCCTCGTAGCAGAGATGCTCCAGTCCCCTCACCATCCTTGTAGCCCTCCGCTGGACTCTCTCCAGTAGCTCCTCAAATTTCTTGAAGTGGGGAGCCCAGAACTGAACAGAGTACTTCAGATGGGGCCTCACCAGGGCAGAGCAGAGTGGGAGGAGAACCTCCCTCGACCTGCTGGCTGCACTCCTCTTAATGCACCCTAGGATCCCATTGGCCTTCTTGGCAGCCAGGGCACACTGCTGGCTCATGGTTAACCTGTCGTCCACCAGGACACACAGGTCCCTCTCCACAGAGCTGCTCTCCAGCAGGTCCACCCCAAACCTGTACTGATGCATGGGGATGTTCCTTCCCAGGTGCAGGACCCTGAATTTGCCATGTTGTACCTCATCAGGTTCCTCTCTGCCCAACTATCCAGCCTGTCCAAGTCATGCTGAATGGCAGCACAGCCTTCTGATGTATCCACTACTCCTCCCAGTTTGGTGTCATCAGTAAACTTACTGAGGGTACATTCTAACTCTTCATCCAGGTCGTTGATGAGGAAGTTGAACAAGACTGGGCCCAGTACTGACCCCTGAGGGACACCACTAGTTACCAGCCTCCAACTAGACTCAGCGCCGCTGATGACAACCCTCTGAGTTCTACCATTCAGCCAGTCTCCATC
>Ga0065711_1039765_pt1 | contig 17523 bp, 9 predicted proteins | sample Hoacrofraction12_FD_59098 | JGI IMG/M metagenome (GOLD analysis project Ga0065711, IMG submission 59098) | Hoatzin crop microbial communities from Cojedes, Venezuela - Epithelial fraction 12 v2 (version 2) | ecosystem: Host-associated > Birds > Digestive system > Esophagus > Crop | place... | reverse complement strand
AAATTTTAAATTAATGGCCTGTCTCCCTTGGGGGGGGGGGGTGGTGGTGTCTGGTTTTCAGCCACTTCGGTGCAAAGTCATAGAAGTTTGATCAGTGCATATTAGATGATTTGCATTATTGACATTTCAATTTAAAAATAAAATTTAAAAAAGCACAGGGAAAAATAGTTCCTGCTGAGTTGGTTCATCCCTAGACCCCTGATTCCTAAGTAACTCTTCTGAGTGTTAATTAGCAGCCAATATTTTACAAACCGACTAAGAAATGCACCCTGCTCCTCTCCAGCCAGGTTGTTCTAGCTCAGATAAATTTCCCTAAGAAAGCACGGAAAAGAGAAGCTAAAGAAAAACAGAATCGAGACATTGCCCCTGTAAAATTCTAGCAAAACCTTCAATAATTTATACTCACTTTTTCTTTTTTGTTTAATTAAATGAAACTATGGTGGGGGTGGTTTATGCTTTTTGAGGGACTTCTTTTCTCCATAAACTTTCTAGCCCAAATCCATTCTTTGCTTTTCATTTCTTTGAGTCCCGAAGTAGTTGCTAGTCATTTTAAGACAGTTACTTATCCGGAGAATGAAGGAGTATCGGCTGCATTTCAATTAGAGTAGGAAAAAAGATAAAGACTTGGAACGTAACCGAAAAATGCAAAGTGACATATTAGGATGAGAATTTTCAGCTGTTGCTGTATAAATATTTTAATAAAAGTTCTAAAATAATGTGTCTGCCTCCTGTTCTATAAAAGAGAGGAGATTATGGAGTGCAAACGATGCAGCTTAGATGTATAGATACAACTGGGATTTTTCACCATTAAAGAGTCTCATCGTGCCTCTCCTCCAGAAGTTGGTTTTCGAGCTGTTGCAGACCCCAAAAAGTATAAATCTAGTAAGTATAAATAAAACATGACCGGCGAGTGGCTTCAATCACTAATATTTTTTGCAAACTAACGTTCAGCTGATGCAACTTGATTTTGTTTTGCATCACATTAGTGTCACAGCCGCAATGACTGGCCTTTATTCACCAACCCTTTGAGTCAGCACTTTGAGACATCTTTCAAATTAGGTCATACTGCAAATTTGCCGCTGATACAAAGGTTGATTAAGAGAGCTTCACAATTTTAAAGGGATGTCGTGTGAGGAGAATTAAGGTCTGGATGATAGTTCCAGGAAATGCGAGGCCCCGTCACTAAATGGAAATAATGTATGGGCTCTATGGGGAAAGAACATATTTCCTCGGAGCGCTTGAAGTAATATTCATTTACAATTTAACCAAGTCCTCCCCCCCGTCATGGAAGAAATCGTATATAGGCCTCAAAAACAAGTCATGAATTACAGCACGGAGGCAGCAAGGCAAGCCCTGTTCTCCTGTCGCCAAAAGTCAGTCCCCTTCCTCTCCACTCCTTGGATCGTCTCGGGAAAGACCTGTTCCTCCCCCCTCCACTGCTGAAGCATCTCAGCTCCTGCTTTTCCCCCCTAAAAATAACCCTGTGTCACAATGGGACCCTTTGCCCACCTTGTAGCAACTCCAAGGCAAAGCTGAATTGAGGTGTAAACCTCCCTGGAAGAACTGGAGTGGATGATTAGACGTGACCACCAAACATGGTGACCAGGGCCAAGCTTGCAAATGAGTTCAAGCCTGATTTAGGCATGTTAATGAAGTGGTCTAATATTTTTCCTCTCTGAATGTGCAGAAGAGAGAGCAGCTCCTTTTGCCCTGAGGTCAGAGCACACAGAAGCAAGGATCTTGAAGGGAGTTGCTGGCTGCCGAGCACCTGGAAATCTGGCCGCTTTCTTTTTGGTGGCTAAGTGGGAAGAGAGATGAATAATCTCTTTCAAGGGAAGGCTGCTGTTTGTTGGGAGGTCGGACTCAAACCTAACATTTTTGTGGCACTCAAGGATTTTTATTTTCCAAACTTTCTCTCTTTGCAGAGAAGAACAACTGATGAGGAGCCGAGAGTTCCTCTTAATTGAATGTAAGTGGATAAAAGTCAACTGCCAGCTTCATTTTGGTTTAACTTTTTGGCTCACTTGATAAGGCAAGAAGCTGTTATTATCCCTCAGTTTGCCTAATGCATCAATCCTCAGGATGGGGAAAAAAAAAGGAAGGATTTTGGCTGCTGCTATGATAAAACCAGCATTTAACTCTCCTGCCACTGAAACTAGAGTCCCTCAAGTTATCTTTTCTACGCTCAGGAATATTACCATGATTTAAGGGTATATGAGCAGTGAAATAAAACATAAACAATTTAAAACCAGAACCCAAAGAGAGATTTCTCATGGTATGAATAGCCATGAAAGCCAGAGAAATGTTTCAGGTTCCCTTTTGTATTTCCCTTAGTTTGATTGCAGTGGAGTCCCTGAACTTGCATTTCTACTGCGGGCAGCTGACTTTATTTCATGTTTTTGATGTTATGATCACCCGCAGACCTTTCCGTTCTCCATATGTTTCTGGATTCAGTCACTTCACGCACAGCCCTCCCTCACAGTACAACACCTCAAATCCCTCCACACGGCAAAGTCTATTTTATTCCCAGTCACTTTCAATTTGCCTCCAGTGTTTCTCTGAAGGGTTTAGTTGAATGTGATTTCTAGGACCAAAAGCAAAGGAGGTAGAAAGTGGCAGGCCACAAATGAGAAGGTGGCCTGTGCCACTGCCAGGAGTCACTGGAAGCACGAGGTTTGAAGAGAACTAAGATAGCTTTATTTTAATATTTCAAGCTACATTTGTACTTCAGTTCCCTTAACTCTGTTCTATGAGGTAAGAGAAAAATTGCTATTAAATCCTAAAAATATGGATAGTAAATGATATATAAAGATGGAAACAACCACAATGAAAGGTGTGTGTCTACCATGTCAGCCCAAAATCCTCTGCAGACCTAATTCAGTAGTACCCCCCTACCTCCTGCCCTGCAGAGCTCAGCAGGAGCTGTTCGGAGGTAGCGGCTGCTGCTTCTGGTACTCCTGCCCACCTCCAGCATCCATGAATCAGGCAAGAAAGGAAATGAACTCGTGCCAGAGTGACTTCGACCAATTGTGGGAAAACAAACTGGGGGTTCCTTTAAAAAAAAAAAAAAAAAGACAAAAAATCCTACTGCCTTTTGAGTTTTTGTGGGGACACTGAGAACAAGCTTCTAAGCTCTTTTGTTCTGCCCTAAGGGATGGAAAGCTGCTCTTAATACAAAAAAACAAAGCTCTCCACTGCCACTACCAACAACAAAAAAAGCTGAAACGCTTATGAACACTTTACTCCAGGCACTGTGGCAGTAAGGAAAAATTGCAACCGTCACAGGACTTGGCAACACCAGGGCCATGCCAGCAGAGCGCTCTTCCCCATTACTGTAAATCGCAGGCTGAGCCCAGTTTGTTGCGAAACATCCAGTTGTGGCTCCTTGAATACGATAAATAAAACCACCGTCCCTTGGTGCACTTGACTAGTGTTTCTGGAAGTGAGAGGAAAATTTACACTTCTGCCCAGGGTCAGAACGGAGGCCAGCTGATGCTTCAGTGTTAGCTCAGTAGGGACGATTCACAAAGCGGAGCTGCAAATAGATATGGAACCTTCTATGCTTCCATCCCCATTTGCACAATTGCTACGACTGAGACGACCAGTTTATTCACGTTAAGCATTACAGTATGAAGTATTCTGAGAGGCTGGGCTAGGGCTCATTTTGTGTTGGGTTTTGGGTTTTTTTCGGATAGCAATGTCCACACTTGTACCAAAGCCAAACACACACAGTCAAAGCAAAGCTGAAGTGGTCCCTGGGCTGGGGTGGTGCTGAGGCAGGTCACATCGGGTAAAATTCACCTTAAGCCAAGGAACCAAGAGCCCGTATTGCAGCTACCAGCCCTTCAACACGCACTTTCAGTGCTGCAGGGCCCTGCTTCAGCCCAGCAAGGATAGTATTGCTCAAGCCTCTCCTCTGGGAATACTTCAACAGGCACATTTAAGACTCAACTTCTGCAAGCTGTCAGCCACCAGCCCTTGTGCCAGGAAAACTCACACGGACACTAATGGAAACAGGACACAACCAGGGAGTAAAGCTGTGTGGGTTTAGATCAAACCATGCATGTATTTCTCAGTGCTACTCCTACCCCACTGTTGCTTTGCCTGTATTTTCTGCCACGCAGAGACCCGGCAGAGGGGGAGCATGATGGAGCCAGAGGCAAAACAGCTCTGTAAATAAGACCAGCTCTAAAATCTGCCAAGCAATCCTTGGGCACAGCAGGCAGTATACCGCAGGGCTCATTTCCTATGGGGCATGGCTGAAAAATATTCCAAAATAATCAATTTGAAGCCATCTTTTACTTAAAGCCGCTCTCCTTTTGTGCCTACCAGATCAGCTGAATATTTATAGAGAAGGTTGGAGGTCAAACCATTTCATTCGTCGCTTCAGCCCCCTTGGCCATCTTTCACTTGGCCAGGTCGCCAGCTGGCAGGTAGCACCTGTCCCTGCCACACCGGGAGCACAGCATCCTCCGAGCACCAGCTGGCTTTCAGGGACACCGGCGGTGAGAGACCAACAGTAAACCAAGTCAGTCTGACCCCCAGAGTCATTGAGCTGAAATTAAAATGGGCCCTTGCATGGTGATATTTAGGCAGAGCTCTATTTTGCAGAGGATAAAATCTGTAGTTTATGTCCTTTTGTTCTTCCCCATCTCCCCATCAGCTTCACAACTCTAAAGTCCCCTTTGATATAATTGCTCCCACCAAGCCTTACAGGCTAGAATGCTATATACAAATCTATATGATAAGCTCTACATCTTCGCCACAAAAGGTCTTGCCTGGAAATAAGCTTAAACATCACATAAGATGAGGAAGAGCCAAGTGGTTAGGGGCAGCCAGTTTGCTCCACCAGCTCTGTTGAGCAGATGAGAAAAAGCACATAATTAGCTAAATTTATTAATATATTGCCCTTTTTTTCAGAGAGGATACAGCTACATTAAAGAGGTGAAACATGACTTTTGATGATCAAGCAAGCAGTGATTAAATAAGGTTAATCCTCATTTTATATGCTAATAGGATATTTATAATCTCAACTGCATATCCAATTTAGCTATTTTATTTTCTGTTGTTAAGAAAGTATTTCTTATTAGTGAAAGAGAATACCCCTACGTTCACTGCAGATGCTATTTTAATTGGGCTCAAGTGCATTGTGTGTAATTAGTCCACTTCTCTAATATTTCATCTATAATTACATCATGAACAATGTGCTTAAATTTCAGAAGGGCTGCCAGTTTAGGGTTTTTTTTAAATAAAACTACTAATTAATTGGTGACCCTTCCCACGGACAAACGATTTGTGTTATAGCCCAGCCCCAGGGCTCTCAAAGGACCGTCTTTTCAGAAGTTTGAACACCGTGTTTTGACATGCCGCCTCTGATCTGATAAACATGAAAGCACCCACACCACCCACCTGGCTTCACCAGGACCACCATTACAAACCTCCTCCCAAGGTACTGTGGGGCAGGCGTGCCGTCAGTAGTAATTTTAGACAATGCTGGCTACTGAGAACGGCCAAAGACAATGAAACAACTGGATGTTGTTTCATCTCATCCACCTAATAAATTGTCTCCTTGGTTTTAGAGAGAACAGCGATGTGGCAGCTAGGGGAGGGCTCCCATTCTCCATCACCATGGCACAGTTCCGTAAGAGCAAAGAGAACGAAACAGCACCGAACACGGTGGAGGTGAATGTGTTGTGATGGTATCAGCAGGACTGAAAGGTCAACTCTAAAATACATCCTCCTGAAAATGTCAGGACAAGGTGCTGCTCAGAGGCTGGAGATCAAGCTGAGCTGTCTCGGAGGAAGGTAGCATAAAGTGCAAGACAGCACATGGGGAAAATGTTTCCCTCTGTAAAATACCTGTATTAATTTCACTGGTTGCACACTCTGCTACCTAGCTTACTGTCTTTCATGGAAGATCAAATGGAAAACTGAAGATACAGCACAGGGACACAACGGTGGCCCTAAAAGTAGAACCACCGTCCCACGTCACACTTTCACTCCCCCTAAATGACAGCAAACCATTGGGTAGCACACATGTGCATATATTTTTATCTATGTATGCACTAAGTCATACCTGGTCACATTGAGCGTGAATGATCTTCATCTCTCATGCACCTCAGACAACCATTTTGTAAATGCTGCTTCACAGCTTTTCTTCTGGAAGGGCAGCCCAAGTCCAACCCAGTATTAACAGGGAAACTGCGGCAGCTCTGAGGTTAGCTGTCCCACTGCTGCCCCAGCAAACTGTCACCACTGCCTACGTCCGTCCTTGGTTAGCCCATTGAGGGGCTTCCAGCCAAAGGGGCCTCGTTACTGCTAGGGTCTAATGATTTACGACAACCACATAGAAAGAGTGCTAGAAAGAAACAGAGGACACCCAAGACTAGCCTTCCTACTTTTGCTTCTCTCAAAACAACCTCAGTTTAGGGATTAAAAAATATTGAATCACTTGATCGAAGGAGCTAAATTCTGCTGTCATTCTGCAGGACTGCAGGATAATTACATTGACAAAAGACCCCTGCCCCAGAGGACAGAAACCTTCCTCGCCTTTTCATAGTTTCCATCCCAAAAGGTAAACATTTTTCACGGGCAGTGGAGTAGGCAACTGAGCTGGAAGAATAGGCAGGAAAAGAGAAATGCCTTTATCACTATGAAAGCGTCTCAACATGTGGTGGTGGGCCAACACATCCCCAGCAGCAGACAGAGGTGAGGATGAGACAAAGCCACTCTCCCTGGCACTGGAGACCATGGTAAGTCGGAGACACCCTTTGAGGTGTCCCAGGACCACATTGCATGCATGCTACTGTGCCCTCCTTCCCAAAGCACCCCTGTGAAGAGCCAGCACTTGGCTTCAGGCTTTTCTTCTCCCTGGGGGGGCGTGAAATCCTAGCTATTATTTTGGGAAGAGAGACTTTTGTTTTCCCCCAAAAGAAGCCTGACCTCTTCCCATTTGCTGAGGAAAGCCAAATCGCTACCAGTCTGGCTCTGATGTGAACTAGCTCCTTCTGCCCAGAAGTTTATTTTTGAAAACAAGCGTGCCTGCAAAACACTGTTTATTTAAAACACAGTCTAAATGCCAGTAACCCAACATGCACAGGGAACAACACCCAGAGGTCTCCTGCTTAGCGCTTGAGAGCTATAAAGTAAATCAGGGGAAAATTCCTCAGGAAATGATGGGGTTAGGCCTGATGGGCATCCCCATGTGATTAAATGCAACTTAATGAGGTCATGGGTGACAGGTTTGTTTAAACAGTTCTGCACCCAATGTGCAAAAAAAAAAAAAAAATTTCATAGCACACGGGGGACAGGAATCAAGGCTGGCTGTGTTACCCTGTGGTGCAAAAACAACCCAAAAAGGGTGGCCTTTGTTCTGACGAGCACCCACTCAAACAGCAAAGCACAAGGGCATGGGAGACTGTGACAAAACAGATGGCCATGAGAGAGGAACAAGCTCACCTTGGCCAACACAGAAAAAGTGGTAGCTAAAAAGTAAACAGTTTCAGTGTTCTGGAGTTTCTATCTTTTAAAGTCAGAAAACTACAGAAAAACCATGATGATGTGGTTTCAGAGACCAGAAGGGACTGAAAAAATTACATTCCAGCACACACAAGCTTTTCACATCCTTCCTAAACATCACACACCATTGAGCAAATATTACAGGGGCTCTCAGCTAGGAATGGTCTGGACAGTGTCATGAGTCAAGGATGGCCCAGCATCACTTTGATTTCTTAGAGGTTAGAGAGGAGGATTTAGGTCACAACGCTTTATTTCTGCCCCACCCCCTCAACATCGCTAATAGAAAATTGTTGCCTTGATCGAAGGAGCTAAATTCTGCTGTCATTCTGCAAGACTGCAGGATAATTACATTGACTTCATCCGAGCACTCCAGTTTTGCTGATGCATCTGTCAAGGACGGGAGAGGATTCGTGGTGTCTCGTGGCCCCTGAAGCACTTGCTCAAATACCACTTCAACATTCACACGAGGGGATCTTCTTACACCCCCCCAGATTGAATCGCCAGGGAAAGAGGGTCCTGGCTGGCATCCCACCAGCAATGGGGCATCTTTGTGGAGTGATGAAAGGGAATTTTTGCTTTTGTCAGCCTTAGTTCATGCCCAAAAAGGCTTTCCATCGTGCTCTGTTGGCCAAGAGTGACCCATTTTTTCTTCCCAAATAGTAAATGGATGCTTACAGGTTTTCATGAGTAGTCAACAATGATGCAATATATCCTCTCAGCTGGCAGCAGCCCTCCTTCTCTATTTATTGTGCTATATTATTAGTCATACAATTCACCTGGTAGAGTGACTTGCATTCACTTGTGAAGAATGAAGATTTTACCAGCTGACTATTTTTTTAAAAAACTAGAACCCATATTAGTAGTAAAGGGAAAGGCCAAAGGGAAATTATTGCTATTTTAGACAGCAGCATAAATTTTCTTCCTATTTTTAACCTAGCTTTTAATTTAATAAGTTTTATGACCCTTATATTAAGTACATATGTTTTACAAGACATTGTGTCCCTTGAGTCACCCTGAATTTGCTCTACTATAGCAGAGTTAAATGAATGAATACTGTGTTTCTGATTTCAGCTTACCCCTTATTTGATCCTTATATAGTCATTAAACCTTCATAGAAGCATGGAGCAACTGAATTGAGCAGTGTGCCAAAGCTGCGTTTGGAAACTCTGTGTTAGTCTTTAAAAGGGAATTAGTAAATTGCTATTCTCTTATTCAGAACCTACTACAACACTGTCAGGTTTCCCATGCTGTTTACAAGAAATGCATGGTGATACCGTAAGACTCTTGAAGCTATGTCGTATCAGTTCAATTTTCCATGTGACAACTTAAAAGGAGGGTTAAGTTTTGCTTTGTGCCTCCCAGCCCCCAAAAGCTCACTTATTTCTTCTATTTCTCTCTGGAAACTTGGAAAAACAGAAAGCATTTAATCAGCCCTGCACAGGTTATGGACTATTCCCAAGCAAATGCAGTTTTGGAAGGAAGGTAAGAGATCTTTTCAGAATATAATCATTTAAACGTAGGCTAATTCTGCTTTCCCAATATAAGTAATCCTTTCATCGAAACTGGGGCATATATGGGTTAGTTGGTGACTACAGAATCGTGCCAATAAAATTTAATTCCTGCTACAAATGGAATATAAGCAAAGGGGAAGATCAGTTGAATTACCTGCAGTAGATCTCTTTTCAAAACTAAGACTCCCCCTCATACTCAGCACCTGTAGAGAAAATAAGCATGTACTGAGATTATTCTTGTTTGGGTACATTTACACTGTTTGCTAAGGAATGCACCAGGGCAGCTTTTTACAACAGGTTTGTAATGATGGCAAAACACAAAGATTAGAAAGGGATAGTTGATATTTGCTCCACAGTGGGAAGCATGAGCTATTGATTGGCTTTGTATCAGCCTAGTGTTCCTTTTGGATATAATAAGATTGGTTTAGAAGGGTGTTTTATAAATTGGGTGGTTCTAATTTGTTTTGAGTACTGGCTCTTAGTTACTTGCCAAAGTTCAGTAAATATGCAGAGTATAGTATTTGCACTTTATCTCTGTGTATTAGCTATGACATAAACACAGAGGGGAAAAGTCAAATTTTATACATCAGAAAATGAGTTTGTTGCCAGACATTATAACAGTGCGTATTTAATTTAACTGATGTATGTTAAAATGGGAAACCAAATTCAATGAGCTGTTTGTTTCTTTCTACAAATACACTTACATCAATGACCTCTGAGGACATGACCTTAAAATGTAACTAGATGTTTAAAAGAACCTCAAAGACCTATACAAGACATTAATGTTTGTGTCAGAGGGCAGTATACAAGCATGTATATACTCAGCGGTCTATATGTCGACTGCTATATTTTTTATTGTTACAGGAAACCAGCCAAAGTCCCAAACAGGAAAATTATCAGCTCTTTTTTTTTTTTCTTTTTTTGGCATGGTCCCGTTTAAGACTGAAGGCATGACCTTAAGGTAGAACATAGTTTAGGCCTATTCAGTAACTATTTTGGCACCTTGTGCATGCTTTTCAATGCTGACCTGTGCTGAGCAGCCCCTGCAGAGATATGCATTGGGCATGGTGCGTGGAGGCGCATGCACAGCCCTGTGTTTGAGGATTGGTATGGAGCTCCTCAAAAAGAAGGAATGACCATTTTAGCCAGGCACGGGGAACTCCTGGTCACCTCTTCAGGGACAAACTGATGTCAAGTTCTGCTGTCCGTCAGGATTAAGTGTCTGTTTGCGTTTTCACTAACATGTGGTTTGAGAACAAAGCAGATCAAATCTCCTCCATTCTTAACAAAGCATCTCAAATTGCTGAGTAAAATTCCTTAATCCCCTGTCTTAATCTGAAAACACCAATGCCACACAGTAACACTGAGATCTCTTTTTGTCCACCATTGAGCGCCATTGACATCAATGTTTGACTTGGAGCTAACTTTTTCTGCAGCAGCCAATTATCAGAGGGAAACTCCAGGTGCTTTGTTCTCAGAGCAGGTCTGTCCAAGTAATTTTTCTTCCTTATCTTTCGATTCCAAACGAGAAACTAAATACAAAGCAAGAAGAGAACAAACTGGCATTGTTTTTCACCTCCATAAACACGAATGGTAAAACATAAGGTGAGCTTTCCCATCATGAGAACCATGAGAAGGGATGCAGCAGCTGTTTGCCTGAATTGTTGACTGCATGCTCCAGATGCCAGGCTAGAAGAGACAGCAGCCTGAAGTTAACTGCAACATGCACTCCCACCAGTACAAGCAAGGAAAATGGGTCTAGAAAGCAAGGAAGCAAAACACCTGACCTGAAGAGGATTGCATTGTTGTGACCTGGTGCAGTAAAGAAGTTTAAACACCAAGTGTTGACAAAAATGCTTATCTGTAGCCATCATTCTTACGTAAAACTCAGCTGTCCTCATGGTCGGTATTTTCCTGCTATCATTTAATCAACAACAATGAAAATCAAGTCCCAATTTCTGCTAGAAAAGTTGTAAAAATTATATTTACTTTCTCTTTGACCATTCCTCCTACTATTACTACTGCTCTCCTATCACTTTTTTTTTTCCTACTGTATTGCCAGTGTCAGTTTTAATTGCCCTGTCCCGACTTCAATCAGTAGTAGAAACAGCCCAGAGGGGGTGAGATCAAAGGTCTGTCTGGCCAGCAGTAGTCAGAAATGGTTGGCCAGGGAAGTGCAGCAGTGTAGGACAGCAGCAACGGTTTCCCCATGCACTCTCCCAGTCCACCATGTCTGAGGGGGGATGAGATATAGGCAAAGTTCTTAAGGCATCACCCAATCAAAAATGCAAAATTTCACCATATAAAACTCAGGAAGACAGGGAAAACAAGAGGTAGTTTTCACTTTAGTAGACTTTATTCCTTTTCTTCTTGCTGATTTCAATCAATTCCTTTGAGGTTTAGCTGTAGAGGTCCATAAATTGAATTGTATGCACTGTTACCTAGTCCTACTTCGATCTATATTTGCCAAAAATTAGTAAGTAGTCTGTGTTCTCCTTCATTTCTGACCTCGGCAAAGTGCATGCTTTCATTCAAGATTTGCTTCCTGGAAGAGCTCCAGAGGATTCAGTGTAGCCCCTCTAATCAAGGCCAGGTCAGCAGCAGAGTCTGGACTTTTATCCTAAAAGCCATAAGGGCTCTGTAAGGAGCAGCAACTGACTCCCTGTAAGGAAACTTCTGACATGTTTTCTTCCTCCCATCATCAGGTAAGACACCAAAAGCAGCCTTTAGAAGGTCTGCCTATGAAAAATAACTCAAGGTTTATAACCAGCAGTAGTCAGCTAGAAAGCATAACTCATTGCTAAGCTGTTTTTGCGCAGCTGGAGCAGACTGGTGGGGAGCAAAGTGCGCAGGGCAGGTGGGCACAAGGATGCACAATATTCATTTCTATATATCCTTCTGGTTGACTGCTTGAGAGCAGAAGGGATGATCGGGGTCATACCCTTTCAAGATGCCAAAGGCAGAGGCTGCAAATATCAAGAAAAACCACTATCTAGGCTATGGTATTTGCGAAAAGAACATGTAGCCTTTCCCAGCCCCATGCTGCAAAGCTTGGTCATGTAAGAGGTTTTCTTGGCATAAGAGATGGCTCTTCAGACTGGAGATGTAAAAGCTGTGGAATATTTTCCTCACCTATCACATCTCCAAAAAACATTGCTTAAACTGTCTCAAAAGTCTTCCAGCTTTCCTGCTTGCAGGAGGCAGCAAGTTAAAAGAAATACTTAAAGCCTCTGAGGGAACAAAGTGTGCATTCTATGTCCACCAAGGATGCTAGAAAAGGTCTCTGCAATTCTTTGCTAGTAAGGATAAAGCTTGAGGATCTAATTTGTTGAATTAAATGATGACAGTGACTTTGCAGGTAGACAGAAAGTGTCCAGGACAGCCTTTTCCACACAAAAATCATGAACTGGGAGTTACAGAGTAGCATCATCTCTGAGGCTACCCTGCAGAGGTGGCTGCAAATAAAGCTGTAAGGTTAAAAAAAAGGGAGCAAGTTGCATCCGCACAGATGGAGCTCAGGGACCGGAATGGATGGGAGCCAACAGAGCTCAGGAAGGACCAAAGACCTTTTAGCATGGATGGGGGTGACTGATCTTACACAGAGTGAGCACAGGTCAAAGTCTTGGAAAAACCTGGATTATTAGGGAATGGAATCCTTCAGAAATACTTCCACATTATTCCTGCAGTCAATGAGACTGCACACTTGAAGTATGAGCTAATGGCAGGACTTTAATCAAACCATTCCAGCAGAAATGCTAAGACACTTGAAACACAACTTGTTAGCCAAAATTCCTCCACACCAAGGTGGAAAATGAGCCTTGAAAGACATAACCACAAAGCAGACATTTCTCAGCCGATGACGAACAGGCAGCTGCCTCTGCTGTATGCTGCTCTTAACCTGCGCGGTAACAGCTGCTGGCCTGAAGAACTGGTTAGCTCTCATTTATATCAGTGGAAAGCAGTGTCTCCACCGAAGTCAATATAGTTGCACTGGGGTAAGTGCCATCAAATTAGGCTCGATGTCCACAGACCTGAGTGTATTACTTGCCTTAGGGCAGGGGAATGAGAACAAAGGGCTCATATACTGGTATCTGTGTTTGGTCTGTAAAGTATTGCTTTCTCTTGCCCACCACATCTTTTAGCAATGGGCTATGTGGAGTCATACAATTAAAAAGTCATTTATGTTCAGGATTTCCATGTCTCTGATATATGCCTTGTCACAGCAGAAGAGTTTAGCTCTACACCAGAGAGATTCTAGTGTTGTGAAAATATGGCTACAAGCAAAAATCACTCTTAGGTGAAAAAGGACTGGAAAAAGAGAGATACCTACACACAGAAACCTGAAGATGTTACAAGAGCTCCATCAGAGCTGGCTCTGGGTACAAGCAAAGCTGGTAGCTGCCCAAAACAGCAGGGAGACAAAGACATAGGGGCATTTCCCCAGGTGTCCTTCCCCCTTGCATGGCAGCAAAGCCTGGCTGATAGCCCCACTGGTGACAGCTGGAGTCAGGGACTTCAGGTGCCAACCTTCAAAGCCACCTTCAGGACTCGTATCAGTAGCCACAAACATCAAAGGCTTTTTGTTTGCAGTGCTCCAACCCAGAGTGTAAAATCTCCTGGGTGGTTCCGGTACTGGAGGCAGAGTCCCAGGAAAAGGCTGGTGAGCCTGGAAGTGGACAACCACCACCCACAGGGATCTCGATACCTGGCCCTGGGAAAAGCCCACCTTCTGTTGGAGCCGGATGGTTGCCCGTTTCTATTTTTCCCCACATTTGGACTTTTATATGATTATCATCACACCATCCCCACTAGCTGTGGGGCAAAGCGCACAGCTGAACTTGTATCTAGGAACACACACACGTACAAACCTGCATCCCTTTTGTCTGCTGTAGCATTTTATAGCCCATGGGTGAGTAATAAGCCAGGGCTCAGTATCAGCCTTACAGTATGATATAACTTTCAATCATGATAATTAAATTAATATGGCCCATGCTAATGAAAACCACAAAATACTATTTCGGTATCCATGAGCACATACGTTTTGATAATATCAGCTTGTCATTCTGATGTTGCTTTCTACACCAAATACTAGCAATGTAAACATATCTAACAATGCTTTCATCATAACAAAGGAAATTCTGCATCAGCACCAGACTGACTGCAGACAGACTTGTATAAGCAGCAAGCTCCAGAAATATCCAGCCATACTAGGGCTCATCGAGTGCTCTACAAATGCTCCTCCTATCTAATCTTTTTAATCTACTTTTAAGGTATATTTTTGGCTCACATTTTGTTTTAGGTTGGGGGGGGGGTGTTATTACTATTGTTCTTTCCCTGCGTGATTAGCCATCCAGGAAATGTTTAAATTACAAAATCATAAGGTTTAAAAGATTTATAGATCAAATTATATTAACCTAATGCAATAGGCCAGCCATACGGAAATTAGAAGTCTTTATATTATATTTTGGTTATTAAATTGCTCTCTTTAAACTGTTTAGTTTGTTTGTAACAGCAAGGTTTTTCTGTCTGATGTCAGAACCTGCAGAGTAACCACACAAAAACAAATGACTTAGTCCTTGGTTCAAAGAAATAATAGGTTACTAGCATAATTAATTTTATGTTTAATTACTGCAGAATGAAACAATTCAACAATATCCAATCAATCCTCAGAATGACAGAACAGAAGGTCAGCAGTTGCTAAGTCAATTGTTTTGAAAGAGAAATTTATGTCAGGTTCGCTTTTATGTGCTGGAGAAAGAAATTGGATAAAAGTGGTCAAGCAAACGTTAATTAATTGTGTAAATGTAATCCTGTTGTCATGCAAAAATCACAGAGACTCCAGGCACAGCATTCAAAACACTGGGTATGCATTAGTCAAGAACATCTAGAAATGGCATCCTTGACTTAAAACAATAGTAATGAGAGGAAGGAGACCAAACAGGAATGTTTGAAAACAAGACTGGTTTTCAAACTGGCCTTCAGAAACACAGGTGTAGGAGCTGACAGGCTCAGTCCGGTGCCTACAGAGACAGGTCCACATCACCGTGAATTCTGACCCTGCTTGGCTCCTTAGTGGCAAATCTCATCAGAAGTGGCTCTTTCTGCCCTCCTTGTCTTTCCTCAGATTAGAAAGACAAGCCATCTAGAAAAGGATTTCATACAAACCAAAAGTGGCATCCTCTCACCCTGTGCAAGTTAATCAGGTTCAGAATTGCCAGCTCCCGTAATTATTTTTTCTTTGAGCCTCCGGGTATTCAGCAAGGTTTTATTTTCCTGCAGCACTAGCTTTTAGGGTTACATGACTACACATTCCCATTTTGCCTTGAAATATCCGCTCCTGCTCCTTCACTCCCAGCAAAGCCTTGCATCTCAGAAGCCTCACCTTAAGTTTCCATCATTTTCCAAGGATTGCTGATCAGGTGTATCCAAGACCAGGATTGCCTAGCGGCTTCAGCCATCCTCTGACCCAAAGTTTCTTTTTTGCTGTATCACTCTCCTCCTCAAGCCTTACTGATAGCACCAGGGGCTACTCTATCACCACCTGCTCTTTAAAAACAGTGCCATAACTGGAGCTGGTTATGAGATCTGTGAAAGTTTGCTGTGTTGGCTCTGATGTCTTCTTAAGGCAGGTCTGTATCAACATCTGGTGTTCTTTATCCTGGTTCTTGTTGTGCTAATGGTATGTGCCACAGAAGTATTGGAGATCGTTGACCTATTCGTCATCGTGCCATATTTACTTCCAGTGTCCCAGACTCTTTGAATCCATTTTTGCACAAAAACCAGCTGGGTAGTTGGCCACATGTAAAGCATGGGAGCACCAGGCTTTCTGCCTGTAGAAGACCTCCTTTAGCCCACCAGCCAAGGACAAGTTATCGCTGACAGGCAGGGAAGAACAGTGCTTTATTGTTGAGCGTGGAAATTAAGATGCAATCTTATAGGAAACCAGATAAGGAAGGAGGAGTGAATGATGAACTCTGCAGCACTGCATTGGCATTCCTAAGCCTCATCCAGGGTTTGGCCCTTATTTTTCCATGGGAGGTGCCAAAACATTTCCAGATTAAGCAAATACACATCTGTATACTTGTTTTAAATACATATATATTACAGGAGGACCCAAAAGATGGCAACAAGTGGGAAGAGTACACCATCCAAGAGCCCTGGCATGGACCCTTGTGATGTTACTATGGTTATGCGTGGTAAACAACGCTACAGAAAAAGTTACTGAGCTTGAGCAGGGGCTGATTTTTAAATCTTAGCAAGGCAGCCAGTTTAAACTTCTGAGATGCAACTGCTTTAATGGTGTAACGACAATACAAAGGTCTACACAGTTTCCTTCTTTCAACTGTTACTTTGCAACAGAGGCTGAATGCAACAGCTTTGTGTGCAGAATGATGCTTAATGTAAAAGCCAAAGGCGTTGAAAACAATCGTTTAAAAACGTGCTCCTAGAAAGGTTATTTCATGGTTTTGCTATGCTCAAGTCTGGACCGATGATGCCAGCATTACTAATCTTTGAAATGAGGGGGTTTACATTGGGAATGTTGACATAACCTTAGCTACAGCAGGAAGAAAGGGTACGAGAAGATGGAAATGTATATTTTTGGAAATAGATTTCATTCTGACAACCCTATAACAAACAAGTGAAATCTTAATACTCTGCTTCGATGAAAAATGAGCTGCTGAATAAACACCAGACTAATTCATAAAGAGCAAACTCAGCCTGTTTAATATTTCTTGAACTGTCCCAAAAATTCCATTGATCACCAATGATGCTGTAAATAGAAAATTCCTGCCATTTTCAAAGGAGCCAGGAGAATCTCATTGGGGTTTGCCTATCAAACTCTTAGGCACTTTTGAAGCTCCCAGGCTAAAACATAATAAATCAAATATGAAACTGTATAGTGTTGGGCTGAGCTGGAACCTATGATTATGTGGTCTATTCCTGGGATTGTTTTAGTTTTTGTGAAGTACTTTGTTTCTACTTAATTACCTTGTCCTCCATCAAAAAGTCAAACATCCCTCCCTTGATCAATCAGCTATTTGGTTAGAAGTGCACAAATAATTCAAATATTAGCAATTAGACTGTTCTCCAGTTTAGTACCGATGTACGATAGTGCATTTTGCTTCTTGGAAAGGAAAATTAAATCAATGTCATGACCAATGTTAAAATAAAATGTCATATTCTTGGAGCTAGGTCCCCTCACGGGTTCTTCCTCCCTGCCCCCTGTTATTCTTTGTAATTTCTTAGACAGAGTTATGAAAACAGCAAGTTCTCAGATATACTGCATCAAGTACATCCTAAGGCAAAAGATCAAATAGATATTTAACAAGCATTTATATAACCCTGAAAGATGAGGATCCTTCACTATATTTTTCTGCTGATAATTTCTGCTGCATTGTCAAGTTGATAACTTTTGCCCATTTTCCCTAGTGTCAATCCCACTCCATTCCTAGCCAAGAAGCACGGAGGCTTCTCAACATTCCCCCCCCCCCCC
>Ga0065711_1006384_pt1 | contig 17524 bp, 8 predicted proteins | sample Hoacrofraction12_FD_59098 | JGI IMG/M metagenome (GOLD analysis project Ga0065711, IMG submission 59098) | Hoatzin crop microbial communities from Cojedes, Venezuela - Epithelial fraction 12 v2 (version 2) | ecosystem: Host-associated > Birds > Digestive system > Esophagus > Crop | place... | reverse complement strand
CCTCGCCCGCTCCCCTCAGCCCGGCCCCGCTCCCCTCAGCCCTCGCCCGGCCCCGCTCCCCTCGGCCCTCGCCCGGCCCCGCTCCTCCCAGCCCTCGCCCGGCCCCGCTCCCCTCAGCCCTCACCCAGCCCCTGCGGTCCCGCAGCAGCCGCGGCCCCGCGCGCAGCAGCAGCCTCCCCATCGCCATGGCAAAGCCGCCACCGTCCCCCTCGCCTCCACCCGCCCCCGGCCCAGACGGTCCCGGCGCGGACGGCAGGCGGGCCCCTCTCTAGCCGGCCCTCTCTGTGGTGCCGGCTGCTCCCTGGCGGGGCCGGCACCGGAAGTGGAGGCGCTCTGCTCGCTGGCGGAGTCGCTCGATGGCGGGGCCTGGGCCCGGCGGCGTGGCCATGGCTGAGGTGCCCGAGGCGGAGCGGCTCTTCCTGCGGCAGCACCCGCTCCTCAGCCTGGCCGAGCCGGGCAAGGTGGGGCTGGAGCCGAGCCGTGCGGGGCTGAGAGGGGGCCAGGAGGGCCGGGGCCGCCCCCGGAGGGGGGCCGGGAGGGGGACGGGGGCCTCCCCGAGGGGTTCGTGAGGGAAGGCCGGGGCCGCGGCCGCTGAGGGGGCCGTCGGGGGCGCGAGGGCGGCTGGGAGCAGCGCGGGCAGGGTACCCCGGGGGTGGGCTCGGCCCCCGTGAGCTCCCTGGCCCGGAGGTCTTTCTCCCGCTGTGGCGGTGGGGTCTCCCCTGCCCTCCGCAGCTCTGGGACGCTCCCCTGGGCTTCCCCGACCTGGCGTCGTTTCTCCTCAGGTGAGATGCAGGCTGACAGGCCACGAGATGCCATGTCGGCTGCCGGAGCTGCAGGCGTATACGAACGGCAAGAAGTATCAGCGGCTGATCAAGACAGCCAGAGAGTTCGACTATGGCAAGTTTGAGCCCCATATAGTGCCCAGCACAAAGAACCTGTACGTATTGCTCCTCTTGTGTGTTATGCTTCACACTTTGTTCGATCTCAGACATAAAGTGGTTGAGTTTTATAAAGTTCTTGAGTGTTTATGGGTTTTGGGAGACTGGGAAAGTCTTTATGAAGTATTGATCAACTTTGAGCATGGTGCTTCTAAGTGAAAAGTTCTTAAGTAATAGCATACTTAAACTCTGTTGCTGGCTTTTTCTTTCTTTCTGTGTCTGTCAGGCACCAGCTGTTTTGCAAGCTCACTCTCAGACACATCAACAAGTTTCCAGAGCACGTGCTGCGTCATGTCCAAGGGAAGCGCTACCAGAAGGCTCTAAAAACATGTAAGTGGCTTTTCTGAAGATATAACCAGACAACTTTTTTCCCTGGGTTGTTGAGATTCCAGTAGCTCTACACGAAGGAAGGGAGTAAATTTTCTTTAGCTTGACAGTAATGTTGTGCTGTTGCTGTGTGCACTTCCCAGCTAGGAAGGAAGATCTTAGGTATAGGGAGCAACAGGCCTCCAGCAAATACCTCGCAACATCCTTACGTGAGAGGAGAGGTTCTAAAACTTCCCCAGAGAGGGTGGTTCACGCGTCCAGCACAGTCTCTGTGTTAACATCTTTCCCATCTTTCATGGTCTGTAGTATTGCTGTAGATTATGTGAATGTATCTTAGAGCTGGAGCTCAATGTGCTTTTGAGTTGTGTTTAATATAAGCTAGAGCTTATATATGGAAATGAAAAGGACCTGGGTGACTGGGTGGCCTGGCTAAGTGCTGCCCGCCCCCTTGCACTGTCAGATGAGGAGTGCCAGAAGGAAGGAGTGGAGTACGTCCCTGCCTGCTTGCGACAGAGGAAGCAGCGGACGCAGCACCCTGATGACCAAAAGAACGGGAGCAGGCAGCCTTACAGAAAAGAGGAATTCTGGGAGCCAAAATCCAGCGATGAGGACGGAGAGGAGACGGATGACAGCATGAGCGACCTGTACCCACGTGAGTCAGAGCTTTGGTATCATCTGTGTCCTGAAGGGAGTTTGTTGGCTAATTTTCTCCTGGCTTGTTTATACTGATCCCCGCTGCTCGTGTGCCGGAGGCGTCTGACTTCCATCCAGGCTGGGGTTCTTGGGTTTTGGCAAAGCTTGCCAGCGCCAAATAAGAAATGGCAGTTATCACTAAGTAATAACCAGAGCTGGATCGCAGAAGTGAGGGGAGGGATACAAGATCCACTGGGATTTGCTGCTTTAGGTGTCTCTGCTTTCCTCGTTTCCCAGCAAGCCCTTGAGTCTGACAGCAGCTGGTCAGGCCGTTCTGACGCCTGGCGCGCTGCCTTGCCATAGGCGAGCAGAGGTGTAACGCCACAGACCCGCCGGTGCTGAGCGGTTCCCAGGCAGGGCACCAGGCTCATTCCTAATAAAACACCAGTGTGTTTATTTCCCAGGTATTTCAGTAGTGACATGTGTATGCTTGGGGACTGGAATCAGCTTGGCAAACCGCCTTTGATGCCCTTGAAGTAAAGTTCGGGGGAGGCAGAGCCTGTGTGCACAGGGAACTGATCCTGAGCTAAATCTTTTTATTTTAGCTGCACTCTTCCCAGAAAAAAGCCCAGCAGCTCCACAAACCACAAAGGGCAGCGACGACTTTGCAACAGACAGTGAGGATGACGGGGCCAAGCAGAATGGCGACGTGAACGGAGAGGACGGTGGAAGAGCAGTTGGCAACAAAAGGGGAAAGGTGGGAGTCGCAGGGCCGCATGCAGCAGTGGGGGAGCGTGGAACTGGGATCCCATCCTGTAGGTGTTCATGTGGTTCCTGTCTGGGAACCAGCAGAAGGTGCAAAGCTGTTCAGGGGCACAGACGTCCCCCACGTGCCAGCCACTGACTCGCATCCTGAGGTGCGAATTACTCCCAGTAAGCGTTTATCCTGCCTGCGCTGACTGGGATGTTCCTGCCTGTAGAAGCAGCTCATCTTTGGTGGGATCCTGCGGCACATCATCTTCACAGGGGAGACTGAAGCGTGCCTTGTGGGTTCTGTCATCTTCTTCCCCATACGCATACACGAGTTAAACCCTTTTGAAGTCACAGGGTTCTTCTAGACCCTTTTTCTGCCTCTTTCGAGAAGCTGGCTGGGTCCTGCCTTACAGGATACAACTGATCCTTCTCAGTCTGGGAAGCAGGTAGATGTCAATTCATAAAGATGGAGAAACCTTTAACTCTCCAAAGCAGCCCCTGAGGAAGGAGCTGCATCCTTTCTAACTGTATCAAACTGGAAAGTGAAGGCTGGATGAAGTTTAGGCTTGTTTCTGTGAGGGGACCATCACTGTTTGTACCCAGAGAAACCAGATGCCTGTCGGAGAAAGGGATGCTGACTTGTGGGATAGGGCCTGGAGACATCCTGGCTGGCTCTGTCACCGGGGCTGCGCTCGTTCTGTCTCTGGTTGGTGAAGGAGACCACACTTGGTTTCTCTTCTTTAAGCTATCTTGAGCAGGGCTGGATTTGGGTCTTGGAAATAAGCTGATTAACTTTTTTTTTTTTCCTCTACAGCAACAGTCAGGCCCTTTAAAGAAGAAATTCAAGAGTCATCATCGAAAACCCAAGAACTTCAAGAAAGCGACCAATGGCAAATAAATTTTATGATAAATATGTGGCCTGAAGCCTGTTTAATGGTTCTAGAGGATGCAGAAGACTGTAGCATTTGGCTATTCCAGTTAACCGTTACAGCTGGGGAGCGGAATAGCGGGGTGGAATTAAGTTGTATGCCAACAGCCTCGAGCCACCCCCCACCACCAAGGGAAGGAGGATGACTACTGCAGCCCAGTGCTCAGAGCTCTTTATGGAAAGATGGTTTTCAGCAGGTGGGAGACAGCATTTCCAGGTAGCCTATCCCTGGAGTGTCACTAGCCACACACGCCAAGTGGATACAAAGATGCCATTGTTTTATTTTGATTGTTTCCAAAAATCAAAACATTTTCAAACACAACTAAGGTACAAAATACAGCATAAAATGAGAATTTATACTTATTTCTTTTTCCACATAGAAAGCAAAAATATACTCAGAATGAATTCCAGAACACTTTGCAGAGCCAATTGATAGCTGACATCCTGGTTGTGAGAGCTTCTCAGCCAGAGAGAGGTCACTGTATCTGGGGGAGATGCATGAATACAGCAGTGTGCAGGAAACCACAATCTTCTGCATCAGGACTCACAGTTAGTAAGTCTGCATATTGCGCTGCCTAGAAATATCTGATAATGCCCTCCACCTAACCATGCCCCTTAAGTACAGAAATATTTCTGCTGCAAGGGACAGTATCAGTTCCTTTTCTGGGGTCTTTTGTTGGAAAGGGGACTTGATTTTCACAGAGGAAACCGGTCAGTATTTCAGACTAGTCCATCATCCAGCTCATCAGACAGGACACATGTAAGCTGAAAAAGCCAACTTAAGGGCTAACTGTTTCTATTGTTCCATTTATAAATACTATGAACATCAACAGCAGTTAAGATAACTGAGAATGGCTCCCTCAATGTAGTCTAAAACCATTCTAGGACCTGCAGTGAAACCGAGCGAAAGCATCCTGTGCTGCATATCCGTAACTGAAAGAACCAGTTTGTTTTGCTGTGAAGAGACAGGCACAGTGAACGCTTGAGGTGAAAGCTTCTCTTGCAAAACCTATTTAAAAAGAAAGCCTTCTTTGTGACCTGAACTAAAATGCTGGCTCCCCCTCCCATCTACCCCCACATACCAACTCATTTTCTCCAGCAGCACATCTTGCTATTACACAGGCTATTTTCCCCTTAAGATGATGAAATCGCTGGTTTAACATTCAACAGTGCTCTTCTATTTGTCATCAGTTCTTTCGTTTTCTCTCCTAAAATGCAACCGTTCAGCTGAGCTGTCCAGGTTAGTGTCCTTACCAGGAGACCCTGGTAAACAGCTCCTGCCTGAGGTATTCAGCAGAATTACTCCTCGAGCAGCTTTCTTAAGGGAGAGAACAGTGCAAGGAACCAATGTGATGTTAGCAAGTCAGCAGGGCTCATGCTTTCTAGAATTCTTTCATGATCTAGTGAAACAGGTTCGCCTGGTTTACTAGTGGAGGACAAAACGCCTCCTCTGAGCAGCACTGAGCATGTTCATGGCACAGAGGTTGTGGCACTGAGAGGGGAAGACAGGGCCTTCCTCCCTCCTCACCATTATGCTGAGGAGTTCCTCCCTCTGAACGCGCACATTACATCCCTGGCTGCTTTTTCACTGTGCAGGCTTTGCACTTGCATTCTTCAGCTGTAGCTGCATACAGAGCTGAGAACCGGGACTATGGCAGCACACAGCAGACTGCCACATCTTCTCCCTGCACACCTCTCATGTGGGCCCAGATGGCAGAGAGAAGGGGCTGCACCCAAGAGTTCAGCACCCCGGCTCTCCCGCTGTTCAGACCAGTGGGACTGTCACAGCTGAGAGACTGACAGAAGTGAATCTACAAAACAAAGACTACAGATCAGAAGACTGACTGCTCTCATCTTGCATGTACCGAATGCAGGGAAAAAGGGGGGTTTCTGTGATTCTGAAGACACTTTCACCAATAACCTGCAATTCAGATATGAATTTGGGGCATATATGGATGGAAGCTGGTTAATAGTAGGAAGGAGCTTTTATCACGGAACCTGCAGCACAACTTGGCTCCCTTCTTGGGAATACAGGAAGGGCAACTTTGGGGAACAAATGCTGAATATAGTTCTTTTGGCACAGAATTTTAACAGAATCTAACATTCTGTCTCTGCAGGAGTATCTCCCCTCCTTCCTTCTTGAAATCAAATCAGCCATACAGGATTCTCCCTTGTTCCCCTCAAGAGCAGAACTGGGACATGTTAGAAAACCCTCTCCCTTTTCTTACCTAGAGAGGGGTACAACTACTTTCAGGGTTTTCTTTTTGCCTTCTATTTGGGGGCAGGAAAGATCACCCCTCTTGTTAAACAAAAATTGAGTTACAGGCCTCTGAGCAGCAAAGTAACAGTGTTTTTTTTTTTTTAATGCTGCTTTCCACCTTGAGAAGCAATGCTATAACCAGCAATGGAACTCATTATGCACAAGACAGTTTTGGTGAAGGCGAGAAAGGGGATCCACTTTTTTAGTTATAGCTAGAATCCAACAGCACGCTGAATGATAGAGCTGTATCTGCTCACAGTACTTCAAATTTTAAAACACTGCTGACATTAAAGACAGCAACTGTTCTACTGCAACTCGCTGAAGTGTCAGCAAAATGCAGGTTCCTTGGGTTAGTTCCAAATCTAGGAAGTTAGCATAAACCTAGGCAACATTTCCTTGAAGAAATAGGGTTTCATCTATTATACCACTGGTGCCACTGTAAATCAAATTTGAAACATCTGTGCCTTTAATAGGAAGGGGGCATGTACGTGTAAAATGCTGGCAGTTTTTGTTGAATCCATACAGAATCAGTTCTGGACTTAATACGTTATGTCCCAAGAAGCGTTGCTATTCCTGTTACCACTCTTTTTTCTTCTCATCCATGGAGACTCCACCAGGGCCCAGTGCAACCACGAGAAGGAGCCCTCCAATTACAGACATGGTCTGGAAGAAATCGTATTTGAGGAAGTCATGCATGGGCTTGTAGGCTGGGACGGTCCAGAAGGCATTGAAGTAGATGTTGATGCCAAACAGCCAGATGACTAGAGTCAAGGCAGCCAGCTTAGTCTTGAAGCCAATTGCCACCAAGATAATCAGGGCTGTGCCCACAATGTTCTGCAGAATCTGCAAAGAAAAAAAGCCCACAAGCTTACATATTGTTCTTAAAGAGATACACAAACAACAGAGCATGGACAAGTTCAGCAGAACAGACTGTCATGGCACAGATGATTTATCAACTTTTCTCAATATTAATTCTACTAAAAAACAGATTTAAATGATAAGCATTGAGTAGGTCCTGCAGCCAATTTGGGAGTTGGTACTAGATTCTAGTTCCTTAACTCATTAACTCCACGTTTATACTCAGATACTTACTGAAAAGAAGTTCATATCAAAATGTAGCAGTGTCATGAACATGAGGACCAGCAGCACACGGCCCCCCAGCTGCATGTACTGCTTAGGAGAGCTTTCCCGCATGGTTGGGACACCAGCAAACATGCTCTTCCCCTCCGAGCGCGACTCAGCCAAAAGCAGCAGCAAGCCTCCCCCAAGGGCAAGGTTCCTACAGAAACATAGAAATGGAGGAAGAAAAAAATAAAATCAGTTTGTTACGGTTTGCACAGGTATGTGGATTTAAAGTCCTGTCTGACAATTCCAACTCAGTAAGAATCTGCACGCTAGGGAGGAGTGACCCACTCTGCACCTTGCGATGTGCATCTGCGTTACACTTCACAGCTGCAACAGCAGCACTGTACACAACAATAATTTACACAAGCCTGCGTAGACACCTACAGCCTGCCAGAGAAGGCCAGCACCCGCAGCTCAGGCACAGTTGCTTAGCATCTGTTACAGCCTGAATTTAGTTGTGTTGAAGTTATTCTGTACCTCAGGTTTAGCCATATATGGCCAAGTAGTTCAGAGGTTGCTTTGAGAAAACAGAACAGCAGTACTGCTGAGAAGTTACACATTTACAGGGTTGTAGTAAACCCACAGTAGAGCTCCTGTGCTGCTCCCACCCTCCCCCCAGAGGAGAGGGGTGAAAAGGTAACAGCCAGTCATCACTCAGGATTTGACAACAAAGCTTATCTTTAAGAACCCTGTCTTCTACTTCGAGAATTAGTCAGAGATTTAAAATCTCAGAAACCACTTCAACATCTACATGCTTTAGTTTTCTTGGAAAATGGCTTCAGTCATGCATAAGCACAGTTGCTATTTTAGCCATTTAGGAAATAATAGCAGCTCACTGTTCCAGTCCAGACAGTTGTTTGTGAGCTCTCAGCAAGGAGGTTAGCAGCAGAAGCACTTGGATCTAAGTGAGTTAGAATTAGTCTTTCCCTTCTACAGCACTGAGCCTGCTGTCTATGGTTTAACACAGATAAAAAAAGAACTGATACTTTTTTCTTAAGTGCTGTCATTTATTGTTTAACATAAATGCATCATCTGTAAACTCTTTCTAGAAATACTATGTACAAAGATCACCTCCTCTGTCAGCAAGTAGCAGCAACAGACAGAAGTGTTCATTCTGCTTTGATTAAAACTTTAAGAAGCAGGCATACCTCATCAAGAATTTCAGGTCCCATAGAATGCTGTATGCAATAGTCTAGGCAAAGAAGAAAAGAGGTTAAAACACCATATAAATTACACCGAAGTTCTAAGCTTATGTTATAATCTCAAGCCTGTGCTATCCATAGCAGAAGTCAATTAGAAGTATGTTATACTGAAGGAAATAAGGTAGGTTACATCAATGTGGTCCAGTGAGTCACTGTAAAACAGGGAACAGAAGCCAGAATTTGACCTGTGCTTTAGCCCCCACAAAAATTCATCAGTTTTGAAGAGGCAGGATGCTCCTAGCTAGAATCCTCTGTGATGGGGACAGTCCTTTATAAAAGCTGTGTGCTGAAGGCCAAAGCAACTCCGAGTTCCACATTTGGCACGTTACTAACATGCAGGTAAACTGCAAGTTACTTCTGCTAAATTGGTCAAGGTCAAGTATTGAATCAGCATCTGCAGCTGACTAATTGCAATTACAGCCAAGGATCTATACGGGATGTCAGCAGAACAGAAGCAGCAAAATAGTTCAATGCCTTTGAGGACTGGCACTAGGCCAGGGCGGAGGAAAATTCCAGGGTTGCGAGTTGTGTTTAGATATGTTGGTAGTACAGGGGCTAAGAGAGAAGATGTGAAAGATACCATTTAGAAGGGCTGAAGACTTAAGCCTCCTACCTGTAATGCTATAATTCCAAACAGTCCAAAGCAGGCATATTGCACAAAGTTCCTACTCAGCACCAGGATACAGCCGCCTGAGTTGGGGAAAGTGAACACAGTTACACTTCTGGCTTGCACAGAAAAAGATGCTGCAGGAATGCTAACTTGTTTTGAACTGAGCAGACTCAATTTCTTTCAACTGTTCCACAGAGAACATCAGGCAGGAAATTTTAACAGCATGTTGGCACAAATCACTTTGAGACCAAGAAGTTTTAGTGTCATTTTAAAGTATTTTATCATTCCAGAAGTATCTTTTATTTTACAAAGGGTAAGCACATGCTGAATGCAGTCCCCAACACACAGCACTGTACGGCAGCTATCAGTGTTAAGGCATTAAAAGAAGTTAAAAAGAAACTCAACTCCTCATGAATTTTCTTTTTAATCAGATAACTGTTAGGGCAAACATGCTGCACTCTTTTTCCATGAAAGCTTTTGTTTTATACCCTTCCTCAAGTCTTCTGTCACAAAGCACTGACAGCCTTCGCCACAAGGACTGGTAACTACATTAAATTAAACGGACTCTCTACACAAAAATGAGAGTAAAAATCTAAACCCAGACACAAGACAAGAAACTGGCAGAGCAATCAAGAACAGCAGATCAGGGACATTAATATAAACAGAAAAGAATTTTACTTCTCTCCATTTCTGATACCCTAAGTCCACCTAGCACATGCAGAGAAGCTCTGCTTCTGGGCCTATTTTGATTCCTGCGCTCTGAAAATCTCCGACACAAGCATCTCTCTCAGGCTTAAGTGTACCAACTGCAGGATAAGGGGTTTATGGGTTAATACCCATAAAAACAGCAGGCTGAGAAAGTCTTAACACTGCCCTGTTTAAGAAAACATAAGTATTTCATTTAGAGAATCCAGGGACTGTGGGTTATGTGTTTACAGATGCACGTACAGAACTGAAAACAGATTCTCCTAATGAACTCCTGGCATCTCTGACTCAGAGATAGTGTGTCAAAAAATTCTCGAAGACTGCTGCCAGGAAAGGCTGGAGCAGGTCAGTTAAGAGTTCCTTCCATTCAGCCCATGTAGTACTATAAGTCCTACGCTGTCAATGGCTATTAAGAAATCAGTGAGGCGTCCCATGCTTACATGATTCACAGTGCTTACATGAGCCAGGGTGGCAGACACACTGGAGTGCTCTGGCATCCACCTAAACAGCCTTAGAGCCACTTACTGAGCTGTCCGAAGAGATTTATGAATACAAAGATGGAGGCCAGGAAATAGCCACAGTTCCACGTGCCATCAATGTAATCCCTCTGCTCACTCCACTGGAACCACATGCGGATGCCATCCTCCAGGAAGGTGCTGATCAGGCACAGGCGGGCCACGTGAGGGAGGTACTGCTTCGTCACCCTCAGGAACTGCATGGGCAGACAGCATCGTTAGCAGGGAAGGAAGGGAGGCAAGGTGATATTCAAGGCATAACAGATCCATGCACTTTGCAGACTGAGGTCAGCACTTCTCATGCACACAGGGTCATCAACATTTAGGGAGAAACACACACTTGGGACTTGTATTTCATGAAATTCTTCTCCACTCAAGTTTGAAAACACTTGGGAGAAGCGGGGGAAACCTATTGCCGTGCTCCACCCCAAGAGCGTTTTGGACAAGCACTTGAGAAAAGCAGAACCCAGCAGCACCTTTCTATGTAAGAACAATTGTGTTTTGATGGAGCTCTTAATAGACGAAGGCTGACCTTGGTTTTAGTTTGTCTATCTCAGGGTTTCATTTTACAGCTCAACTATCAGATAGCCAGGAGCTGTAGTTGAGTAAAGGGCAATCCTACTCCCACCCACATGCTCAGGCACTCAACACTCCACAAACTGATTCAGCGAGTCAGGCTGACAGAAGACTAATTCTGTACAAATTAAAAAACATTAATAAACCTTCTGCCAAGCTAGTTCCCTTTAACAGCTCAGAAAAGCAACAGTGCAAAGCACATGTACTTGTGTAGCAGCAGCAGCTATTAGACCAGCACGGCCATTGCATGAAACCACACCCTCTACCCAAGTATATGGTTTTTACTTCCATTACAAATAGCACCCTCTGCAGAAGGAAAATAGGCATTTATATACACAATTCAGTGTAGCAGTTGAAATCATATCATCATGCAACAGATGCTGAGCCTCAGTTCTTGAGAATGCAAGATGTATCTGGACCCACATCCTGCAAGCTCACTCATTAGTTTCATCTACAATTACAGTAATTATAGAGGAACAAACACAGAATTGCCAAACAGGGTCTAGACTAACATGCTCAATAAGACACAGGAAAACTTACAGCTCTGCATTATGACAAGTGCTTAACTGCCACCCACTTTCCTAGACAGCACTGGTTATTATTACTCAATGGAGACTTCGACCAGGAGATGCATCATCCCACTGAATGCGGGCCATCACCTGGCTGGCCCGTTTCATGCATGGGTTCAGCTTAGCCAGATCACTAGAAGCCCACATTTGGAGTCAGTGTATGCCACTGTTTGAGTAAGTGCAGTCTAGTAAGAAACAAATGTAAATTTAATCTAAAACTAACTTTACAAGATTATCTAGCACGCTTCTATCTTCAGGTGACAGGAGCAGTTTGGGCAGGTTCACACTTGTGAAAGTGAATGCCCATGCCACAAGCCTTCCTGCAGAACTGCCAGGCTCCACAGAGATCCCTGTGTTAGGCCTAGGAGGAGGAGCCATTTAACAAAACCCCATTATCCCACACAAAGTTCAATGTGTTGTAAGGCACACTGATTCACAGAGCTTATGCAATATTAGAATACTTTGAGCATGAAAAGGGGTGGAAGAGCCCACAGGTGTATAAGTGTCTTCCAGACAGCACTGAACTGTATTAGAAAAAATGGACAGAAAAGGTACACAAATCTTTTCTTTCATAAATCAGTATTTACATCAATTTCATGTTAGACAACATAGCTGATCAGTTTTCGAGCAGAATTTTTTTTTTTTTTAAGTTCTAGCAGTGTTGCATGCTTTCAGTATATATGGGAGTGTGGGGAAGAGACTAAAGCCATTTCTGAAAGTTTATTCTTGCCACAGTAATTAGCAAATGCTGAAGGCTGTTCCAAACCCTATGCAAATGACAAGCCTTGCTTACTGTGTAACTGAAGATTATCATAAGAAAAAAAAAAATCCAACAAACATGCTTAATAGTTAATATCAAAACAAACTGCATTAGTTGTATTGCATGCATCCAGAGTCTAAGGGTCAAGATTCAAACTAATCATGTGCATTTTAAGTGCAGCTGTACTCTGACTCAGGACTGCCACTTCAGGCTTTTTTTAAGCCATATTAACAGTTGGATGAATGAGTCAGAAGATCTTTGTCACGGACTGAGACCCACATCTTGGTTTACAGCTTTCTTCTCTTTCGATTTCACTGTGTGTTTGGGTAAACTTGCTGAGGTATATTAAGAATAAAGTTTCGTAAATAGTACAAAAACCAAATGTGGTTTGTAAAGTAAGTCTGCCTTGTCAAGATGCAGAACAGGCAACTTTAGTCTAGAAGGAAATGAAAGAGGACAAGTGCTGAGCATCCGCAGCAAAAGGAAAAAAACACTGCTGTGGAAAGGCTGAAAAAAGCAGCAAACATTAGGGAGGCTGTCTCCAGGCCTCATCTTTGTTGTTCTGAAGTGGGTCATGCGAGCTGATCTCACATTCCCCTTCCCTGAAAGGAAACGGCTGCCAACAGCCCAGGTGAAGGAGCCAGGAACACAGTTAGCATTTACCCATTCTCGTGGCACACAGAGGGAATTTAATGCTATCTATTAAACATGAGTGTGCACACCCAATCAGCTTCAGACAAGTCAGAAAGACCGAAGCCTAAGGCAGCTGCAGCACTAAGCAGCCTCATCATGGCACACATCATCTTTGGACATCTGTAACTCATGTAGCTGCATTTACTGAGCTACACACACACATTGAAATTCCTGTACACAGCAAGCTTGAAGTAAAAAAACTTCAGAAACGGACTGTATGAACAAAAATCCAAGACAAAAGAACAATTAGCCACGGAGATCCAGAGAGAGAGGAAGAGAAAATTACATAACTACAGGAAGAGAACATAACAGACATGGAGCGATTTTGCAGTTAGAGGATTCAGGTTTAAATCACCTAAGTCCTTTAACTAACAAAGTAACTTAAAAGAAACAGAAGATCTCCATAAGTGGGACTGAACTTACAGTACCAGACACCCTGGCTTTGTGCCTACACATCACCAGCAACATGTAGCTCATCTGCTGCACCCTGAGACCACTTCCTTTATGATTCACATTGATAAAAGCAGCACATACGGGAAACTTAGTAGCTGCACTTAATAAACTAAGACATGGGACTTGAAACCCGCACTCCACTAAGCACAATACACATAAGCCAAAACAAAACTGCTGAGATGGATGGAGGCGGCAGTGTGAAACTCCTGACATCAAGTAACTGGATGGCTTATTCTGCTCTGGGCTTTGCATCAACTGTTCTCAGCACATACTGCCTCCTTGCAAGAGGCTAAACATCTTGAGAAGAGACAACAAAATGCTAACAGAAAACGATTTTAAAGAAGAACAGCTGGTTCTGTGTTGGCAGCCAAGGCACTAACAGCACACCAGAGGGACTTCGTGTTGCCACTTCCCCCTCCAACAGGATTAGAAAGGCAAAGATAGATTTAAATGATCCTCTTAGTTTAACAAGCAAAGACGCACAAGAGGATCCAGGAATCCCTAAATCAAATCTCCGCCCAAACCCCATTTTTCAAATGGGGACTTGACGTCTTCAAACCCACGAAGAAGTGTGACCTAAGAGAGGTAATAAGCGATTCTGTTTTGACTCTTGCCATGCTTTCTAAACTACATCCCACCTCCAGCAGTCTCAAATACGTTACAAATCCAGTCCATTTTGTTAAGAGTATATTCTTCAGCATAATTACAGGTATTTTAAGACTAATTAAACATACAGCCAGGAGTTGGGAATTTTTGCCGTCACCTAGGTATATTCCATCCAAACACAGAAGACTTTTCTGCATGTGTACACGTGTGTGTTCTTGGGTCAGGGAAGCTATGATCATGGTGATGAACAGCAGTCTGCTAATCCACGCAGAAAGCCCTCTTGTGGGCTGCACAGCTCTACTAGTCTAGGGCTTCTGATAAAGGCATATGCCAAATACCTAGCTTGTATTTGTTTAAGGGATGGCTTTGTTCTGTGAGGACAGGGACCTCTAGCAGCCTGGGACACCAGGGATCTTTTCTGGAACAGGATGCTCAGTCCTCTGGCAGAGTGAAAAATCACTTCCTTTCACCAACCGGTATGTATCTACTTCAGGAGGTCCCACCAAGTAGTCACAAGAACAGTAACACCCATTACACTGGGCTAATCACTGTCTACAAGTTATTTGTGAAAACTGGGAACAGAGGCTTTTCTGCTTATTTCGTAAGGCAAGAAGAGAGATCCGACCCCTAGAACACTGCCAGCGATCTTAATCGGGTCTTCTATTGCAGCAAAATTTCTCATGACAATGTTTTTCATTCCTAACATGTGCTTTGTACCCATTCCCTTTTCCAAAAGGCTATTTATTAATCAAATCTTTAAAAAGCGATGTAGTAGTCATGTATTGCATTTTGCTGTCTCTCTTCATGTGAGGATTCTTTCCCAGCCTAACCAGAATAGGCTTTTTGGCTTACAACGATAAAGGATCAGTGCACTGATATGCCCACATTATCGAGAGAGTTTCCAAATTCAGTTTTTTAATATAAGACACAAAAAAGTTCAGACCAACAATGAAATGTTGTCTTCTCCCTTCTGCTTTCTGCAAAATAGGATACAGATATGTCAGAATTAGCTGAACAACATGCATCAGCATTTATGTTGGAAAATTAAATAAAACCCCCAGAGTCTATCTCTCCCTTAGAGTCCTTTCACTGCAGTACAATGACTCAATAGTCTCCTTGCATTTTTGTCTACAATGTTTTTCAGAACAGCAGAAATACCAGGCACCCACATTCCTAAAGATTATTACAGACAACAGAAAAGTTGCTTGAGATCTGCTCCCTCTGATGGGGATTACAGAGGACAACCAGTTCTATAACCCTAGCTATATACCCACTCAGTACAGGCCCCAGATACAGCTATTTTCAGTATGATAATGTCAGCAGTACACGGCAACTGCACTGAAGGGCTTAGCGTGTAATATTTTACCAAGAACCACTAAAAGAGGACTTAACTTCTCAGTGTAAGTTATTTAATTAATAAGATTGGGCTGGTGTTATGGGGCTTAAAAACAAGCCAACCCACAAAGCCTGCAGCTGGTCATCATTCTGAACCAAGATCCCGATTTCCTTGCACTGTGTATCATCTAGATTTTAAGATCTCTTAATAGCTTTTCCCACCTTCCCCAATATCTAAGCTGGCTTCTCCAAAATCAACAGGACCACCCAACACCCACCGAGTCGCTGCCTCCTCCACTGCAGTCCTTGGAATCTGCCAACAGCGCAGTGAGCAGAACAGCTCACCAGCCATACTGTGCACCTGCAGGCTACAAACTCATGCTACAGCCAAGCTAACCAAATGGCTCGCCCTCATCACAAGCGATCCCGCCACCAGCACTGGTGCTCGCTTGACCTAAACAATGAGATAACTGAATCAACAGCAAAAAATAAGCTTTATTCTTTTCTTCCTGCCAGTTCAGCTCTCTAGTCCAGTGACAGAAAAGTGCTAGTGAGAGAGAGAAGGGGAATGTAGCCTTGAGAGAAGCAGGACAACCTCTTCCACTGACAGCTAGCTGCCATGGCAAGCTTAGCTGTCTTGTAAGACCACGTCTTCAGCACACTAGTTCACCTCTGGCTTGAGAGCCACTTGTTAGTACCAAGTATCTTGGCATCTAAGGCCTAATCTGCTCATTCAAAGTGAAAATACAATATTTGAGAAAAACTAAGCTTTAATGTTTGAATTTAAGGAACAGAATATTCTTGCTTTTTGTAAGAGACATGCAGTAGTTGCTGATAAACAATGGAAGTAGCTGTGACACTTTCCCACAGGGCTTTTATGCTACAGAAATTAAGACTTATTAGGTCTTGAGCACTAGTAGGAGAGGAGAAAGCAAGGTTATCAGCAAGAATGCATTCAGCTCCCAGCACAGCCATTGTCCAGCTTCACTGCTTCTGCCTCCATTAAGGGGAGTTTCAACATAATTTCAGTCCAAGTGTTCCAAGTAATTTTTTTAATCCAAGATGAACTAACAGTTTCTGTAATGTCAACTATTAACCTCGCAATGTATACCAAAGGTTATTGTTCAGCAAAGCTCTCCACTCCCACACCGGTGTGACACTGAGTTTTAGCAGCATACACAGGACTGAAAGTACCCGAGTATGCTGTGAGGCAGCTATTTGGAGGCAGAACTATCAAAGGAGTTAGTTACTTGGAAAGCCATAAAAACTGTTTTGCAATCTGATGGGTAAGTGTATGCAAACACTGCAAATTCTGTGGCTAAAGGAAAGACTCATCTTTAAATAGAACATGGGCAAGCACAAATAATGTTGTGCCATTTAAAACTCATTTCAGGAAGAAGCAAACTGCACTTTAGCTAGACAAAAGAGCTTTCAGTAATATGAAAAAAGGGGTGTTAAAGACATCTAGAAATAGTCCCAGAGGAATAAACAGAGAGGTGTTATAAAAAGGTCAGGACAAGTGGTGCAAATTTTGGCGAATGATTTGAACACTACAGTGATAGTTTACTTCCCCCACTAAACGGGGTGAGAGCCCAAAGTAAACAGAGGAGAACGAAGATGATCCATATACCCCTCAAACGGATACTCCAAGCACCTCAAGAAGCCGTCTCTAAAAGGAGCCTTCCATCTGGGGGTGGGGAGGAAGCGCAGAACAGGTTTTCCCAGTGAAACTCAGCTAAAGGCAGAGGCAGCACAGCCCCCTCAGAGCTCTGACCTGCTATCGTGCACCACACAACTCGCACTGCCTCAACAGCCAGAGTTGTAGAAGCAGGCAGAATCGGATTTTCCAGAGAACTTGCTAAACGTGATTGGATGCTGCCTCTTCTTTTCAAACAGATGAATCACCGTGACACTGAAGATCTTTCTAACACGATCACCAGAAGATCAACTACTTACACTCAAAATATTTCTGCTCTCACATGCAATAATAAGAGATCACAAACTTCTACTTAGCAGAAAAAAATCTGTAAGGGCCACTGCTGAAGTGAATGTAAAAAGGATTACAAGACAACACCAGTTCATTTGCTTTCCTTTTGCCCCAATTCTAAGCATGGTATCACAGTGCTGAGAAGCCTCTTCCAGTCTGGGTTTCCAGACACGGGTCAGGGTTTAGATTTTTGCCTCCCTGCCACCTCCACCCCTCCTTCCCACTCCCTTTATGCCCTACTGGCCAGCCGGAACGGTTCTCCAGGAGATGAGAGCAGCTCGGCCTCTGCCCTCCCTCCCTTCACCCACTCCCAGAGAGCAGCCCAGCTCCCAAGGCGAGCTGGCCTGCCTCGCTGTACTAGCAGGGGCCGCAGAGCTCGCCTGAGGGCGGGGGGCCGCCGCTCCCGCGGGGCCTGCTCCGGCGGACAGCCAGGCCGCCGACCTCCCCTCAGAGGCAGCACGGCTGAGGAAACCCCTAGCCTCGCCGAGGGACAGGCCCGACCCCGCGCCGGGCCGCCGCCATCCCAGCTGGACCTAACCCCCCCCCGGC
>Ga0065711_1039764_pt1 | contig 17525 bp, 4 predicted proteins | sample Hoacrofraction12_FD_59098 | JGI IMG/M metagenome (GOLD analysis project Ga0065711, IMG submission 59098) | Hoatzin crop microbial communities from Cojedes, Venezuela - Epithelial fraction 12 v2 (version 2) | ecosystem: Host-associated > Birds > Digestive system > Esophagus > Crop | place... | reverse complement strand
GGGCACAAACTGAGGCACAGGAAGTTCCGTCTGAACATGAGGAAGAACTTCTTCCCTCTGAGGGTGATGGAGCACTGGAACAGGCTGCCCAGGGAGGTTGTGGAGTCTCCTTCTCTGGAGATATTCAAGATCTGCCTGGACAAGGTCCTGTGCAGCCTGCTGTAGGTGGCCCTGCTTCAGCAGAAGGGTTGGACTAGATGACCCACAGAGGTCCCTTCCAACCCCTACCATTCTCTGATTCTGTGATGCTTGAGGATCCCAGGAATGCTCTAAACACTAAGGAGCCTTGGATCCTTGGCACACATTCCTCTCTTGGCCACCTGAGTTTGGGATGAAGCTGCCTACTGTTCTAAGGATTCTGCCAACTTTCTGACGCTGTTTGGAAGTATTTTCACTGAAAGAGAAGAGAGGATAGATGATCCTCTGAGTTCTGTTCACTGCACAAGTCCCTGTATCCTGGAGGGAGTGCTTCAAGCACTGGAGACGTGAAAGACTGGTCTCCACAGGCAGCCCAGGAGCACTCCTATGGAGGAGAAATATCAGTGTGAATTATCATGACCTTGAATGCCATTCTACAGGGCCGTGTAGTGTTTATCACTAGCATAATCTGAGGATCACAAAGATTATTTTAATATAACCCAAAGAGATAGTAAAGTATTATTTCTTTACATGACTACTGGTAGTAACATTGTTTTGTGTAGCAAACACATACAAAAGCTACTGCCCTTCAGAAATGTCTCAGTACTTTCTCCTGCTGTTACAGATATGTCACACAGATACATAGTTCATCACAAAAGATTGATGAGAGTCAATAATTGCACCTGCTTATGCTAAGTTCCACTTCAGTGCTGTTGAACAGGACCATGTCTCTGTTTAGATCATTAGTCAGCATCATAGATGGTTTAATGATCTCTTCTTAAGATATGGAGCAGATTTTAACTGGACTAAGACCAGAGAGCAGAGATGAACAAATGATTCGTTGCTTTTTGATACAAATTTGACTTTCGTTTGTTTGAAAAGCATAAACTAGAGAGGAAAGAATGGAACTAAGTCTTAGACATGAAAGCCCATTGCAGAGATTGTTTTCTAGCTAAACAAAACCAGGGCTGTTACCATAACAGCTGGGTTCAGGTTAGAAAAAATAAGGTCTCTGAAATGCACAAGAAGCTGACTATGAGTGGCATCAGAATGGCATCATCTTTGAATGCAATTCAGCAACAAAAATTGTCGGCTAAGTTGCTGAAACAGGAGAACTTAAACCCTCGTTCAGAAATTAAATTTATTTCCTCCAAAACAAAACTTTCCCCTCTTTCTTAGGGTATAAGCTGCATCTGTTTTCCGTAGGCTATGCGTACGGCACTTCCCCAAACTTTATGATTTAGCATTTGTGTTCTTTGAAGGCAGGCATGTAAAAATTCAGAGGCTATTGAAGCCAGAGATTCTTCATTTGTCAAAGTGGCTTGAAGTTGTAGGACAAAAGCATTAGCTCAGGTAAGAGTTCTCAGAAATATATGGCTTACAGTAACTCAGAATCCCAAATCGCTCAAAACTGTTAGACGAAGATATTTTTCATCTATTTCTAACCTTCTGTAGCCCCACCCTGCTATTTTCCTGCTTTCCTTCTCTCCACCCCTGCATGGGAGTTTGTTAGACTCAACAGTATTTGTGAGAAAATTTCCTTTCTTCATTTTATATCAAAGCTGCAATATACTTCGTGAATTGGTTTTACAGTCTTTTTAACACCACTGGCTATCAGCATGAGGATATTTGCATTTCTGATGGAAGAAAATATTAAATCTAGAAAGATATTTGCTGGTCGGAACAGCATGGCTCCTATGTGTGGTGGGTAATAGAAACCTTGAATCTCATCTTGACTTTCTTGGTATGTTTAAAGTGGATATATCCTAAATTCTCAACTCAGTTATTCAGTTATTATTATGTGCATTTTAAATATATGTATTTCTAAGAGTGCTAAACGAAGAGATGACAGAGAACAATTTTTTATTCCACAAGGAAGAGGAAAAGTTTTTCCTTTCTCTGCTTCCAGATAACTTATTTAATCTGCTATTTAAGAGGAATCAGCTAAATCTTAAATTCCAGTCCACATCTCAAGACAATTATAATTATTTTTGTTTAATCCAATCTATTTTAATTAATTTAATTACTTTAAATTTATTCTTATTATTTGAAATGCAGACAATATCACAGAATCAGCAGCCATGGTTCCTATCTTGAAACCGGTCTAAATAGTCTGTATACAGACTTCAACTCAAATTACTTTTTTTTTTTTTTTTTTTGAAGCTGCTGTTTGGAAGGACTGGATCACTGTGCATCCTGGTCTTGCGGTCTAGTGATTGGGACATTCAGTCTGAACAAAGAGGAGATAACTTTGGATCGTCTTACACTACACATTAACCCTCACTCTCCCACTGTCTTGTTACAAGCTCAGACTGCTGTTGTGTGGTCATTGTTGCTGCCATTGTAAAGGAAACGGTGACCCCTACCCAGTTAACAGGAATCCAGGTGCTGGCCCCTGAAGGAGAGGGGGTACACATTTTCTGGAGACAATCAGAAGGATATGCCTTCTGAGTGGAGTTTCCTTCAGTTCATCATGTGTTTGTACTGTGAACCCTGTTTGAGATACCAGCATTTCCCAATTCATAGTGCAAAGTTTGTAGGTATGTAAGTCAACATACTGGCTGCAACATGGAGCCTGTATACATATGAGTTTGGTAGAGAGCTAGGGTGCAGTTATTAGAACCAATAAATGGGGATATATCCATTAGGGACTAAATTTTCAGAAGGACCCTAGATTTATAGCATGACCTGCAATAAGAAAACAGGCTTCAAATTCAGGATTAAAGCTACTTTTTTTTAACCAGTATTTCAAGATAACTCTTTTTCCCATTAAAACTCTCTTTTTTTCCTATAGATTGTTGATGCAGACAATTGTTTGTTAGATATTGTTAGGAACTTGTTTCTTTTTTCATATTTCAGAACGGAAGAGCAAACCTCTCTGGAGGCATCTGAGCCAACAATGTTTCACTAGTAAATGGAGCAGGAAATCGTTCTGTACAACACCCTGAGTAAAAGATAGCAGATTTGACCAGTGATTCCTTTTATATGGATAGGATGCTATAAACCAGATAGGAATTCCTTTTTTAGAAAATGATGGAATGATTAGTTTCTTTCATGCTTAAGGATTATCTCCTTTAATCTCGAGGATTAAAATGGAGTTCTTAAAGCCCTTTATGTCTGAAGACTTCAGCTTTTTGCCCTTCATGACATATTGTGGCAGTGCGTTTCATAAGCTAATTGGATGCTGTGTATGAAAGTATTTTAACATTTTTGTATGGTTTTCTGTTTCTATTTCAGTTTCATTGGATGATTCCTTTTTGTATGAAGGCTAAATGGTACATGTTATCTGCATTATTTTCTCTTTACTCTTAAAGTTTCCATCTTATAATTTTAATGAGTTCTTTCTCATGGCTTGTTTCAACTGAACTGGTAACAGAATGTTTTAGAACACTGTTAAAAAGGTCAAGGCCTTGAAATAACATAATTTCTGGTAAACCTCTTATAGCTGCTTGTACACTTAACAAAAACATTTTAAACAGATGGTTCATGTTCCTCAGGAGATGAGTTTATTTTGTTACCTTAAAACTTTACCGTGGAAATATCTATCTTTCCTTTTTTTTTTTTTTTCCCCAGGGAAATTAAAATTATAATGGATCCCAAGAATGCTGTTTTGATTACTCTTTTAACATCTCATAACCTTCATTGATTTTTTTTCAGTGAAAGGTTTATTAGAGATATTGCAGCAAATGTAGCTAATTCACCTGACAAACTGGCAGAAGCTAATCCAGGCAAGTGGATTCATAAAAAGCAAATATTTCAATGTTTATCAAGGAAAAAGCAGGAGGGGCACAATAGGTGTTCTAGTATACTTCAGAAAACATAGTGATAATAGGACATGTGCTGTGATTTGTGAAGTTAGCTGGGATGATTGGTGAAGCTGAGAAGGCACTGTGGCAAGCTCCTTTCCTGAACTGCATTTCACAGCTCAGCTGTAAATAACAGTTTGAAATTAGATTTGATGTTTCCGGGCAAATATTAGATAAATAGTGTTTCACTGATTGCTTTGAACGTACCGCACAATAAGGAATGGGTGCTCAATATCCAGGTGAAAGAAATTAAGTGTAAATTTTTTCAGTTCATCTATACTTCCCATAATGAAGTAGCCAGGTATATATAATGGTGAATCGTCTCCTTCTTTCCATCTCCAAAAGAAGCTAAGTATTCACTGGAAATAAGAGTTAAGATTTGTTTAAATACTTGACGTTGGACCCTAAATGAGTTGCCAGTGGTGACTGAGCTGATTAAATGGTTAGAAAAGGTTTTTGTTTTTTTTTACAATTTTTGCATTAGAACATATATATTTGACTATCTTTTCTGATTGCCTCGATTTTACATCTTTAGTTTTTCAGAAAATTTCATGTGATAATCTAACATTTTCTAGGTCTAATCTCTGCTTGAAGGGGAATGTGTAAAATTTATTAATAAGGGTAATTACTAGCAAACAGAAAACCTAAAGTCTTCTCATAAACCTTTATGCAAGAATTTGCTGATATAAGATGATGTTAATTGGGAAAACAGTCTTGAACTTCTTGAACTCAAGAAAATCCTACAGGCAGAAGAGTCATGGAGATACTGTTTGAAATAGTCTGTGATTCAAGAGAAGGTGACCTGAGCAGTGACAGCTGGGCATTTGAAGAGATCACATGTCATCATGACAGGTACAAAATTTGTTTGGTCATCTGACCCAGATTCTGTATCTCTCTGGTAAATTAAAACTTGTCTTCGTAAGTGTGTTTTGCAGTATTTACTGCAGAGGGTGATCTCCTTCAATGACAGAGAAATCCTCTTCTGTTTTTGTTTTTGGCCGAATCACTTGTAAAGAGGTGAAGCTGCTGAATGCACCTCCTCCCTGTCAACATTTAATTAGGTGTGAAACCATCATCTCAGATTAAGCTTCCTTTGCCCGTGGAGGCTTGCTTCCTTTCACTTTGAAGTACCTCTGGCACGACATGTTCCTTTCAATAGTTTCTATTCTCGTCTGACTTTCTCAAAATGCTTGGAAACTTAATTTCTTATCCTCTCAGCTTGATATTGCCTTTATATTCTTTTCCATCCTACAGTGAAATATTTGTTATTGAATAAACTGCTTTCTGAACTGGTGGATACTGTTCAATTCCACATACTGTGTTCAATGAGAATTAAACTCTTGCTTGGAAATGTAATAAATATCCCGTGCTTTCTAGGAATAGAAGGGGGAAAAAAGAGTAAAATAACTAGTGACTGTTTTCTGTGACTGATTAAGCTACATTCACCACATACCATGACAACAGGACAGCAACAACTGAGCTGATGCCAGCAATGCGGGCAGAAAGCAAACCTGAATTTCCTTCTAACCCTGCAGTGTAGTCCTAACTTCAGAGGCTGGGATAACATCCAGTCCATCTCCCAGTCTCCCTATGTTCACCACCTAGAAGCTGCAAGAACTGCAAGATCAGAAGACTACAAAACACTGCTGCCTGCAAAAGCTGTAATACTCTGTCCATTGAGGGTGTGATACAAGCATGGTGAAATATAGAGGCACAGGAAAGGCCTAAATTAGCTAAAAGTACCACTGTGCCTGGTAAATTGTATCACAGCTCCTTGAAACAGTATGAATGGACTAATCTTTATAGCAAGAAATATGGTTTCAGCCTAGTGAAGTGCTGCCCGCTGCACGCATTTGGCATTTGCAGCTGTAACAGAATTAGACACACTTTGGCAAAGTCTAGCCTGTGACTGCTGCTAAAAGCAAGCTTCACAAGTAGAAACTGTCCCACTGGTTCCTGTGGAATCAGGAATCACCTTGTCAGTTGAGGCAAGATGAATTAAATCCTTTCACTTGTGTATCAAAAAGTGTTGGAGTCTAAAAGGAAAGCAGAAAAATGGACCGCAAGATGTGTTTTGCTGCTCTGTCTGAAGTCCTTCAGCACCCTCTGAAATAAATTTTTTGAGCATACAAGATATACACATTCTAACTAAATCAGATAGGAGAAATGGTGAAATGAAGAGGAATATCAGCTCTTTGTTAGAAGAACAATATGCCGTTGCAGAGAAAATATAAACAACAAAAGTACTGAGGCCATTAAATTATTCCAAGACAAGTTTTTAAAAATACTGAAAATATTCATAACACATTTTTAAATGTCTTGCACCATTTACCACAGAATCAGGATTTTCATTCATTCTGGGCTTGCACATGTTTTATACTTGTCTTTGAGTTGGAAACGCTGTGAGGTTGTACCTCCAGAGGTGCAGAGCAGTGATAGAGTTGTGATTCTTCACTGCAACTTTTGATTTATGCTGATGATTTGCAAGCGTTAGTTAAGCATTACAATATTCAGTTTGGGAACTGTTGTGGTTTAGTCCTAGCTGGCAACTAAAGAACCACATAGTCGCTCTCTCTGTCACCCAGTGGGATGGGGAGGAGCATCGGAAGGAAAAGGCAAAACTCATGGGTTGGGATAAAAACAGTTTAACAGAATGGCAAAGGGAGAAGAAAATAACAATAATACTGATAAAAAGAATATATAGCACACAATGTTCTCACCACCTGATGCTCAACTTGCTCCTAAGTAGCAAGATCCCTTTCCTTCAGCCAGCTCCCCACTTAAATACTGAGCATGACATCACATAGTATAGAATATCCCGTTAGATTGGCTGGTTTGGATCAGCCCAACCAGCTTCTTGTGAAAATTAACTCTATACCAGCTGAACCCAGGACAGGAACCTAGGGGTTAATAAGATATAACATTTCAATGAACTTCCTTAGTAATATAATCATGGTGTGGGGATTGTAACGTGAAGTCCATCTTCATCAGTGACACAGGCAATGGGATCGAGAGCACCCTCAGCAAGTTTGCAGATGACATGAAGGTCAATGGTGCTGTTGGCATGCCTGAGGGACAGGATGCCATCCAGAGGGACCTGGACAAGCTGGAGAAGTGGTCCATTTGAACCTCATGAGGTTCAACAAGGCCAAGTGCAAGGTCCTGCACATGGGTCAGGGCAAAAAATATTTACCCTGTAGGCAGCTCCAGAGTTACTATGTTAAGAAGAAGACCTGCATTTGCTTTATACAATGATCCCAGCAACAAAACAATGTGAGCAAACTGTATAGAGCAGTACATGATTGACTTCCATGAAATGAACTGATAAAAAGAAGACATGCCCAGCATGTCCATTATGCACAAAGGTAAACAAGAAGTGTGTGTAGTGTCCCTGTGCTCTCAATACTAAGCTGCAGAGTCTCTAGTGTAACTTTTTTTTTCTTCTGTGTGACATCTGTGAGATGTTGCTGTTCTGTTTGACTTTTTAAATACTTCTGAAAAGAGATAGTGTGGGGCATTTCAAAAGGTGTGTGATGAAACTGAGCCCAGCCTCTGATTCTGATTGTTGCTTGGGTTTTTTTGTGTAGCCAGCGGTCTTCTGCATGGAAGCCTGACCATTACACAGGAAGAGGCTAGGGAAAAGCAGAAGGGCTCAAATGTCCCTGCATGTCATTGTGGTGTAGTGTGTTCAGCTCATGCTTGATTCAAAGAACTATGAGTTAGTTCCAAGTGTAAGGCTAGACGTCCTCAGTTATGTAGCCTTGAAATCATGAAGAACTACAATTAGGAAATAGTAGGAGGGAGAAGCATTAGAATCTGAGATCCTTCTCACTTTCTTTCTTTTTGTTCCATGGTTGCTTAAATCACCAGCCTGAGATAGTTTTTGTGTACTCTCATAAGCACTGAATCCCAGAGGCATCCTGTATATGTCTGCTCAGTGCCCGTGTTGGATTGTTGGCTAAATATGCAGCTCCAAAACTGAGTTTTTAAAAGCAGAGATTAAATATCCAAATTTCTGAAGCCAGTAAGTTAGTGTCTGATTATTAAAACTAGCAATGAGCCAAAATTTTCAGAGCTTGAATTCCATTTAGATAGTACTTAAAAACACACCGAAGAAATATAGTAAAGAAAAGCTTAGTATTCTGTGAGGAAAATGTGACAAAATATTGAGCAGAACACACAGGGCCAAACCTCACAAGTTAAAATACTGACAAAACACATGTATAACTACTTTGATAATGGTTTGTTTATCATGCCAGAAGGACTATGACTGGTTGAGGTCACAGCTCTTATTTCCCTGGCCACAAGGTTTACTGCCAAAATCATTTAGCCCCTTAGTATAAGACATTGTCAGGCTATTTGCCAGATGTGAAGCCAAAATCTTAATCTTCGTGTTGGCAATTTATAACTTTTCCAGCTTCACAATGGTAGGTTTGCCTTTAAAGAAGAAGAAAATTTACTTAGAGCAAATCAGAAGTTGAGAAATACCCTACCTTTAACCCTTTCAGCATCTAGAATTATCCACTTTCTCAGCAGGTAAATTCATACACCTCCATATTACATGAAGGACTGATACATATATTTACGCTTTATAAAATATAGCATTGGAATTTTTATTTGTAGAATGGTCTCATATATTACGTAGTTTGGGAAATGTGATTTTTTGTGAAATCCTGCATCACTGTTTCCAAATTTTCATTCTTCCCAACTATGCTACTTCAAAATTGGTTAAAAGGCATCTTCTTTTTGTGGCATATTTTATGGGATAAGATATATGTATAGGCATATTTTATGGGATAAGTTAAAAATCCCCAGAAGGGAACCTGGATCGATCTATCATATTAAAAAAAATCCAAAAATTAGAACTATAGTTATCTTCTCTTTTCTTTTTTATAATATGACAACCCTTTTAAAAATTCTGTAGCGCCATTTGGAAATAATTTTCTGCCAGAATGAATTTAGCAGTGGTGTTCCAAAACCCATTCTTGTGGTGTTGCTCTGAAGAGTTTTCTGATGCCTTCAGTACAGTTGCAGACCTCTTGTCAGTCTAAGGCCTGAAGCTTAGGAGTCTAAGGCTCCTCCTTCTCTCTCAGTGGAGCCATGTAATGTGGGATACTTGCCCCTATTCTGATTCACGTGTCATGGGTACATCCCAGTCAAGGGTCATGTAACGAACACCAGTCCAGAAGTAGGGACTTTTAATATTTTTATTTTCTGTTAATATTTTATTTTAAAAATATATTCAGAAACATTGCAAAACCTGCTTCTAACCTATCAAATGTGAGACCTGCCAACCAGAAGATCACACACATAAGAAGATTCTTGGAGGAAGTATGTGTGCAGTCTGAGACCTGGCTTCCACTCATGCTACAGATCCTACAAGGCCAATAGTCCAGCGACCGAGTTTTCTAAAAGCAGCCTAGTTAGTGGTTCAGTCTTGTTCTGCTCTGATAATATGTCTCAAGATTGGAGATAAAACTGTAAGCATTGACAGCTGTATAGTTTTATCTTTCTGCTGTTTCATGCAATTTGATAAAGAAAACTTGGCAGGTTGCTTCTTATTCTTCTTAGTTTACTTTACTGGCTCTTATCTGTGTCAGGCAACCACAGTAGTCTTTAGCTTCTGAAACTGGAAAAGGATGGGATACAGATTATTTTAATAGTTGTTTGCTTCTTTTATTTTTGTGCAGATCTTTTATTCTCACTGGCTTCTACAGAACCTGTAGAAAAGATTTATTCCCGCTTCACAGTTCCCAGGTAATATCTGATCATATTTGCGCAAAGTATGAGTGACAACTTTAAAAACTTTTAAAAGTTACTTCAGAGATGTACATCAGTAATATTTTTACTTTGTTTTGGCTTTGCTGCTAGCAACAAATTAGATCAGAGTTGCTAGTGCCAAGGAGGCAGCTAGTGGGTGAATTTTTCGTTTCAACATAATTTTATTCATGGTATGACTCCTCAAGTAAACATGGCTGGTTTTGCTCTCAGGCAACTGAAAACATTTATATAAGGTCAAATCTAGTGTAAACAGAAACCTGTATCCTAAATCATAGAAAAAAGCCACAATATTTTTTCAACATGTTTTGACCTCTTTATTTTACTCACAGCTTTATTTGCTCTATATAGGAAAGCCTCATACTACTGTTGTGCCAGCAAGTGCAGTTGTTTTAAGTTCCTTTCCCTCACAGGACTTGCTGTTTAGTAGAAAAACCCGATGCAATGGAGTTCAATAGCTGCCCTTTTCTTTAGACAATTGAACTTTCTGTACTGGCAAGTGTAATGGGAACACTTTGACCTCCTCTTTCACATTCTGTGTTGCACAAATAGCACTGGCTTGTGGCTTCCACACATAGCACAGTGGCTGACTTCACCAGTTGCTGAAGGTTCTATTATCCGTCTCAAGCAAAACCAAAAAGCACTGTGACTTGGAATCATGGGAACTGCAAATCTGATCTACAGCTGTAAAAGCTGGCACAACTTTGCTAAGACTGATGTCAGTTTAGAGCAGCTGAGGTTCTCAACTTGCAGGGGAGGAAAAGAATTTTGAGCTTTACTATCCATCATAAAGGTATAGTCAAGGATGAAAATGACCGTGTTTTAACCTAGTTTGTCTTGGAGTAGGACTCCAGCAGTAGAATTTGAATATTATATAGATGGAAACAGATACAATAAAATGCTCTGTATTTTTCCTGCTCCTTCTTCACTTGAGTAGTAACACAGCTATAGTGTTTGTGGGGTTGGATAGATAAAAGGACTTAAAACAGATTGAGTTAGAGTTTGAGCCATATTTTGGGCAAAGATTACTTTTTATTAATCCATACCTGTTGCACCTTCGTCTCAAACACTGTTATATTTCCAGATGAAATATACTATGGCCTTGTACAATATTGTAGTATTGGAGCTCACCAGCTACTCCTGAGCCAGAAAATGTTGCTGAGGTTATGTAATCTAGTATTGGTCTGCATTCTGTTGAAAATGAGAACATTGAAACTCTACTTTTTTTCCCCAAATCCTATAGAAAAGGAAACTTGAAACAGCAAGTAGCCTGATGAGCATGAGTCTTAAGTGTAAGAAACTGCTTTCCTACTTCTTAGGTGTGCATCCTAATGATCTCCTTTTAATAGTACAAAGAATCTAAATGGCTTTGGAGGCAGAAGGAAGGAACCTTGTTCTTTGAATTGCCCAAGTTCTGTAACAGAGGTCCAGCAGCATCTAACCAAATTTCTAATTCTGCAGCTTTACTGTAGAATTAAAACTCCATAGTGAATATATCAGCAGAAATGCATTTGTATATATGTATATGTCTTGGTATCAGTATCATTGTAAGAGCTGTCTCATTCCCTTGTTCCACTGGTGGAAAAGGACCTGGGAGTGTTGGTAGACAGCCATCTGAACATGAGCCAGCAGTGTGCCCAGGCAGCCAAGAAGGCCAATAGCATCCTGGCGTGTATCACAAATAGTGTGGCCAGCAGGAGTAGGAAAGTGATTGTGCCCTTGTACTTGGCACTGGTGAGGTGACACTTCCAAAACTGTGTTCAGTTTTGGGCCCCTCACTACAAGAAAGACATTGAGGTGCTGGAGCATGTCCAAAGAAGAGCAGTGAAGCTGTTCTAGAGCACAAGTCTTATGAGGAGCAGCTGAGGGAACAGGGGTTGTTTAGTCTGGAGAAAAGGAGGATGAAGGGGGACCTTATCGCTCTCTACAACTGCCTGAAAGGAGGTTATAGCGAGGTGGGGTTCGATCACTTTTTCCAGGGAACAAGTAATGGGATGAGAAGAAATGGCCTCAAGTTGCTCCAGGGAAGGTTTAAACTGGATAGTAGGACAAACGTCTTCACTGAAAGGGTTATTGACCATTGGAACAGGCTGCCCGAGGGAGTGGTTGAGTCACCATCCCTGCAGGTATTTAAAAGACAGGTAGCTGTAGCACTTAGGGATGTGGCTTAGTGGTGGACTTGGAAGTGTTAGGTTTACAGTTGGACTGGATGATCTTAAACGTCTTTTCCAACCTAAAGTATTCTATGGTTCTATGATAAGTTTGGGCATCAGAAAATAATGCAGCGGGAACAAGATTAATAGGTCAGCTATCCCTAAGCTGCTTCTGGCAAGAGATGAAAGGGAGTTGGTGTGTATAATTAGGATGGCACATTGAACTGGAAAGAAATGTTGTGCTACAGCTAGCTTTTGAGTGATGGATGATAACATGGGTAGAGATGAAACCTAGGGTTACGACAGAGTCAGGTTACTGTCTCTGACAGCATCACAGGCACCTGGTATTATGAATTTGATGACTGCGCTCTTTTAATGTAAAAGTAACAGGAAAAACAAGTGAACATTTAAAGCATATTACAACCATAGCTGTTACAAAGAAACTCCTCCCTACTACATTCAGAAACTCCCATTGCTGAAATGTGTCAGTAGACAATAAGGCTTCACAGTGTTGGGTTGCTTCCTGCTGAAAGCAAGAGTAAAATGAACAGGCAGCAGGAAAGAGAGAGTAGATAAGAGAGACTGGCAGAGACAAGGGCTAGAGCTCTTTGTTCAGTTACTTGCCTGCTATGATGGTTGCCTCTGAGGCTTAGCAAACTACTAATTTCTAGTCTACTTTTTCTAGTGGCTGGCTACACCTTCAAAGTTAACCCACAATAATTTGCCAGGGACTATAGAAGGGAGAAAAAAAATTGCCTACAGAAAATCTCTTAGCCCAGATAGAAGTGCTGTGCAGAGTTAATAACGACCATTCTGACCGCAGAGAGTGGAAATTATTCTAATAGAAGAAATAAAGCTATTCATGTCATTTTGAAAAACTGTGAGCTAGAAAAACTATAAAAATTAAGAGGTTGAACACACTAGCGGCTAAAAAGGAGAGGGAAAACATCCAATAAGATAAATTCATTTTGATGTTTCTAATGTTCTGCTCCAGTTCCCAATAATCACTGGGATTATTGGTGTACGATTCCTGCAAGCCCTAAAACAGTAAGTCTGTTAAGGATTTGCTCCCTTTTTGAAGGCTTTTATTTAATCATGTAAATTGCTATTAACAAAACAGATAGTTGCCCACAATGTAAAGGGAAATAAGAATGCAAAACAACCCTGCAGACAAAAACAATCAAAACAGCAGACAGCCTGCAATGAAAGTTCAGATTGCATCCCACTGGAGAGGTTCAGCTGAGTTATTTCCAAGAGCAAGCCTTTGCTTGCTCTCCAAAGACCCAGGTTGCGGTAATTTGCTTATGGTCTGCCACAGGCTTTGATGCCATTCAGCCACTGCAGTTGCACAGTTTGCAAGTATTTCCTCTGAACTTAAATAGGGCAATCCAACACAGAGGAGAAGAGTAGCGTTTTTAAAAAGCAAATTGTGATACTTAGTTCATCATTGTCATTAACTACTTTAGTTCCAGTGACACACAGCTGTTCCAACTCAGAGTATGTGAGCTGCCATTCAGGTAGGCATTATATGAACGACTCTGTTCTGAACAGAAGTGTTGTGGTTTGCATGGCAAGGTTTTGGTAGTGGGAGGGGCTTCCCAGAGGCGCTGTCACCGTCACTGATGGTCTTGGCCTTGGCCAGCAATGGGTCCCTCCTGGAGCTGGCTGGGATCAGCTCTGTTAGACATAGGGGAAGCTTCTGGTAGCTTCTCACAGAAGCCACCCCTTTTGGTAGCCTCCCTGCTACCAAAACCTTGCCATGCAAACCCACAACAAGTGTGACATACAATTCTGCAATATTTTAGGACTGATTTGAGATGGTGTCAGAGACTGAGATGTTTTGAAAACTGCTGGAATTTCCAGTTTATATTTTCATTAAGGCCGAGAAATAACTCAAAGGTCTTCAAAGCTGTTCACTGATTTTCAGTGTCAAAACAAGCGGGCATTAGAGGGCTGATGTCTCTGTCACTTGAGGAATCAGATCAGTTGCTCTGCTGCTTCAAATTACTTTTATCTCTAATTATGAGCACCTATAACATACCTGTCACTCATTTTTAGGGACATCGTCCATATTTGCATGCAGGTTTCTTATGTCTGTCTTATGTCTGTGATTTGGTCTCTTTTTATCTTGGGAATAAAATATCCATTTAATTTAGAGAATAAGAACCAACTCTTCCAGATTATGATGTTTTGCATTTCTCCACATTTATGACCTTAGACAGAGGGTGAAATACAGTTCCTATGGGACTATACTTCTTTTTTTCTCAATTTTGCATTGTTTCAAGTGTATTATCATGCACTTTTCCATGATTTCCAGCACAAGTAACCATGCTTCTGAGGTTTGAGCCACCAAACCTTATCTAAATCGATCTTTTGACTTTGTGATTTATTGGGTTATTTATTTATTTAAGTAGGACATCTCAATCTTTACTTTTCAGTTTTATGTATGGATGAAGACCTTTACATACAAGAAACCCAAAAGTGGTCTTAGGCTTACAGTAAAAAGAAGCAGGTAAACTTAAAAGAATATGGGCCCATGGTTTGTGAGAAGGATCTTTTTCTATGTAGGTATGCTTCTACTTTAATTATTTAGAGATGAATCTTTTTACTGTGATTTTTGAATGTTTAATACACAGAAACCCTGGGATTTGGTCAACTGTTTTCTGCCTGGAATCTTGGCTTTGCTGTGCATTGCTGACTTTCATATTAAACCCTATTACATCACTATTTCACTATTTTGGCAAAGCAGCAGATGGAATATTTGAACATCTGCCCATCAGACGTGGAATCACATCTCATTTATTCAAGGGGACTTACCACATTAGTTTTCAAACCATTTTGACAGGACTGCTTGTCCTTTTGTACACTACACTGGAACTTGATTAAAGTCTTCTGTGCATTGACAGTTGCACCACTGAAGGTTTTTAGAATACAATTTTCACTAAGCTGGTTTTATAAAGTTCACTATGCTAGGAAATTCATTCATTGTCTTGGCTTGGAAAATTAGTTTTGAACACCAGGTGCATATAACATGGACCAGACTGGGTCCTGTTATGCAAATTTATTGATTACGTGCTTCTGTTAATGAGCTGCTACAAGTATAAAAGTGGTGCTGAGGTATGATGCTAATGACTTCATACAGTTTTATGAAACCAGCAAACATGAACTATAATAGCTATGATGCATAGAGTTGAAGAACTGTTTTTTTCAACAAGAAACAACTATGTGTACTGTCCTGAATAGCCTTGGCCATTCCCCTCTGGTAGTGGGATTGACTAAAGACTCCAAGTCTACTCCAGAAACCAGATTTCTTGAACAAATACATGTCTTCTGATGTGTCATGATCTTACATCTTTGGGGAGGGATGTTTGCTGAAGGTTGAGTTACTGGGATGTATTGAAGGGGGGGGGTCTGTGGAGAAGACTAAGGGTATGAGGTGAGCATAACAAACTTCCAGGACTCCTGTGATGGTGTATTTGTGTTGAAATGCTCGTATAACCTGTTGAAATAATTCTGTTTGTCACCATAAATGTTTTGGGGTTTTCATGTTTTGCTCAAAATTTTTAGGGAACATGAAACTTCTGGTATAAAGATTACTCTAGTCTAGGCCATTTCAACAGGTATGGGAAAAGTTGGATGCATGGGAACACTGAGATGTGGTTGCTGTAGTGTGATAAAATGTAGAGGCCACTGTACTGTAATACACCAACTGTTGCAGTTGTGGGTTAAGCAAGTGGAGTAGTATCACTGTAGAATTCGTCTGACATTAATGAAAAGGTGTATAAAAATGGGTTGCTTATGGACACCTTGACTTCTATAACTTAAAGAGATCTTGAACACACCCAAAGACCTAAGTTGCCAGATTCTTCAGTGTTAGAGGTAATAAAAACAAGTTATGAAGACGTGCACAGTGCAGGTATCCCATTCCGGCTCCACAAAGCAAAGCAAGCCAACGCTCTGAGCCCCAGCACAGCTCGGCGCTATGCGCATTTTGTAGCTGAATTTGCCCACCACAGTCTGCAAGCTAGTGAGTTCTGATTACCTGGTTCTTGGCTGGACTTCTTCTTCTTAGCTGGGGCGCAGCTCCTGCTAAGCACGACTAGATTCCTTCCAGGACTGTAATGGCTTGTGTCCATCTGTCTCAGGTGTCTCTGCTCCTTTCTTTCCCACACCTCTTTGTCTGGAGTTAGAGCTGATGGAGCCAGATTAAGTCTGACACATGTTTGGCAGCAGTAAAAATACCTTGCTCTTTGCCTCCACTGCTTTCTTTATGGTGTGGTGTCTCAGGACTGGCACCCAAAGGGCCTGCTGCATTATCCTCCTTATTTAAGGTGCAGTCTGTGAACAAAAGAGGTCACTGAAGAAACATATGCAGATATTCACTAGTTTTGCCATACGGAGAAATCCCACTTCCAGGTCCTTAGCCAAGACCCTGATTTCACAGCAAATGAAATACCCTGTGGTAGAGACAGCTAAATGATGGTGCGTTTACCACGCTTTCAGAATTGTGAAGGTCTAGAAAAAAGTACTACTTCTGCCAAAATAAAGTTTGGAGAAATATTTCAATATTGGCAAAAGTTGCTTGCTTATAGAAGCTAAACTTTACTTCTTTTTATACATTTCTGTGTTCTTCTAGTGCATTAAAAGGTAGTGGTGATTGTATTTATGATACAACTATAAATTCCTCACTTTAGAATAATGCTGCATATACTTGTCACTAGAGAGGAAGTTGTGCTGTATGCTGAGTGTTTTTCTTTGCTTGGTGACATCTCTGAAATAGGGAAAGCTAAAATGTTCAGTATAGAAAGTAGCAATGCTGTTTACTTGCAGGCATAAAGCAAGGTTGTATTACAGGCTTCAAAAATGGAATTTGAATAGAAACCTAGGGCCTCAGGTAAATAAACATTTTAAAGTTTGGATGTGGATAGTTAGGGCCTGGCGGTTGGAAGATGTCGTGCTGTACGGAAAGGTAGGCCCCCCCTCCTCTCCTGATAACCAGTAGCGTTTAGCCCGTAGGTGTAAGCAGACGGAAGTGACGCTGTAAACCTAAGCCATATAATACTGTGCTACCCGTCAATAAACGCCATTTGCTGTTCACCACATTGGTGTCTGCGAGCTGATGGCCCGAGCGGCCGGGGGGTAGGTCGCCGTGCCGTTCCTGAACAAGGTCGCCACACCAACAAAGGCAACAAGTGGTGCCGAAACCCGGGAAAGACTCGCCTGGAATCGGGTGAACGGCGGCCGGAGCAGCAGGACCAGCCCGGCAGGGAGGATGCTCCCGGACCAACAAGGAGGATGGAAGCCCTTGTGAAGGTCGTATTGCAATTACATAAGCAGTGGGGAATTGATTGTAAGCCCAAAGATTTTATGCTCGCAGTTGCGAGGCTTTTGCAAACTGGGGTCATTGACCAGCCGGTGGATATTCTCCACCCTGAGGTGTGGGATAAGTGCACTAAAGCGTTAGCCGAGGGAACGATGTCCTCGGGTTGTGGGAAAAAGCTTAAGTCGTGGGGGAAAGTTGTGCAGGCCCTGCAAAAAGCTATACAAGAGCAGGAGACCTGGAAGGCGGCAAAGAACTGTTTGTTAGCTACCCCAAAATTGGGAATCGGGGCAGCTACACAGACTTCGCACCCCCCAGACGATAACGGTT
>Ga0065711_1039760_pt1 | contig 17525 bp, 8 predicted proteins | sample Hoacrofraction12_FD_59098 | JGI IMG/M metagenome (GOLD analysis project Ga0065711, IMG submission 59098) | Hoatzin crop microbial communities from Cojedes, Venezuela - Epithelial fraction 12 v2 (version 2) | ecosystem: Host-associated > Birds > Digestive system > Esophagus > Crop | place... | reverse complement strand
GGGGGGCGCGGGTGGAGATAGACTGAAACGCGCTGGAGACCTACTGCTATCCACAGCTACCAGACATATTGATTTGGACAATACTGCCTGTCATCTTGATTTTGGATTCAGATATACTCCTTTTTTCAGTTCAGTTGTTCATAGATTCAAGACCCCAATTAATAAAAAAAAAAAAAAGTTATTCATATTGAAACCCATCCAGTCACCTGAGTAGCAGTAGTCATGCATCAGCTATGATTTTATTGTGCTATTTATCAAAACAAGTGACTGCTATGTCTATCTTAAACCCTTACAGTTAAAGTTTCCAGTTATACAATAATTTTAACTCTTTTAAAATAATAATTATAGACATTAACAGAAATGGTGCATAATAAAGACTAATACTTGAGGTATTTCTAAACATTAACGTACCTCTGTCAACTGGGTAGATGTCAACACCCATTATAGGCTTTTGCACTTCTAGGATTATTTACATCTGTCACAGTTTTCTCTAGACACTAGTGAGTCCCCCCCAAAAAAAAAGCGGGGAGGGGGGCAGCATTGTCAAAAATCTAGCTTTTAAATTGCTGCTTAAAGCTCTTCAGTAGATGGCATTTCTGCTGAGGACTTGAAGTGATGCACAGACTTTGCTGAGGCACAGAAAATGTCATAGTGAAAGAGTGAAGTCACCTACACTGGGATCAGCTTTCTATTTCATCACATATTGCAGGGCAGGACATGTCAACAGAGGTGAACGAAAGCTTGTCTATTAAGAGCAGTAACACTATACTAAACATCGCTAAAACACAATGGTAGATAGCACGATATATTTCATTTTCAGCCTAGAAACAAGCCAGACACTGATATTTACCTCCTCAGACACCATCTGAAGTATTGGAGGATTTTTTCCCTACTCTGAAGCAAAAAACAGACAGAAGGCAAAAAAAATCCTTCTTTGGTTAAGTAAACAAAGCCTGTAACTTATACAATTACCAGTGAAGAAATATATCTTTTATTGCTGATTTAGCTCACTGTAAACAATTTTCACCTCAGATAAAGAGAATTTAACTGGAAGCAAATGAATACCAAGTCCTAAAGTATTTGAGATAGACGAGTTTACTTTTGAGTATTTCTAATGCTTACAACCCCCCAAGACATCTATTGGCTGTTCATAACTTGCTCTTCATTTATATGGGACCTTTCACACAGAGCCGGGCAGAAATGCCCCAGTCCCAAAATATGAAAGCTTCTGTTAGTTAGGAACTGAGATCAAACAAAAATGCTACAAATTTTGTTGAACTGCTAGTGTATAAATGGACATAAATACAAAACAAAGCTTAGAAAGCTCCAAAGTTTCCTCCTTACACAGTAAGTTCATTAACCTTGTTCATCATGAAATTTATGTGTTCACTTACGCAATTAAGAAACAGCTACACTGTGAGTAACATTAGAAATTACAGATATACAAACCACAGTCTCCCCCCAGATTTGTCCCACAGCAAGTCTTAATGCAAAGGAGAGAGAAAAGAGTTGCATTATGCTCCAAAGAGCATCACTAGAGGTACAATCTCAGAAGGTGGACTTCATAGAAGACTACCACTAGACTGCTCGTTCAGCTTCAGCACTTCTGAAGTCTCACAAGTGAGACAGAGCATTTGGGTCCAACCTGTGACCTGACTGCAACCCAGCAGCTCAGAATCAACACTCCTGACTCATGGTTTCCAAATACTTTGGCCCAGTAACAGTCACAGTTCCACATAACTGTATTTATTTATACCAGAAGCACAGGGGGTGGCATTACAGGATGGCAAAATCTGACACTAAGCTTGAAAAGTCAAGCAGTCTGAAGTTGGTAAGTGTCTGACCTAATCATTTAGGTACACTTGTGATTTGACCTCTGTATTTAATTTTAAACTACTTTCATAATGCATGCAAACAATCACAGAAGTTCTCTTTTAGAGGACCCTTAATTTGTTTACTGGATAGAATGAAAGTAGTTCAAAACATACAAGCAGAATTTTATAAAAAGCAAAGTTCCTTTCTGCTAGATTCTTGACTTCATTTTAACGCCCAGGAAAATTCAGAAGAGAAATCAGAGATAACTAAATTCTACCCACTGTCTCTGCAACAGAACTACGTGACTTTTTTAAGTTCCTCATACTCCTATTTATTTTCAGGATGTTCATATAGGTATTCTTGGGTCCCCACCAGCAGAAGCACTCAGTACCACTGCAGTTCCATAAAGGTAGGGAGATCTGTACTTTCAATGTTTAAAATGTCATAAAATTATATGCTTTGGGGGAAGGAGATTAAGAAAGGACTACAGTCCCAAGGCTTCTCAAAGGTGACATTCAATATCTGTGGATGTTTGACATTTGTGCTTTAGATTCTTATCTATGTATAGTGAACAAGAATATCACTACCTCAACTCACATAAATGTCGAGATTGTAAATTATTTATTTTCTTGAAGTACTAGGGGGCTAATTAGTTCTCTAAAGAAATTCTGGACAAAAAGTAATTATTCTCTATTCAGGTTAATGTGCAAATGCTGTAGCAAGAAGATACAGGGCATGACAGAATGTCTTCTGTTGCTTCCTATCCACTACAATGATTAAGAATATAATTCTGTGGAAATGTCCCTGTAGTGTTGCAATAAAAAAATGTGTACCTTATTTCTTACTTAATAGTGAGGGAGGTTATTCATTAGAAATTCTAGTGGCCATTGTTCACACAGAATCCCCAGTGTCTTCACATCAGGACAGGGTATCTGTTTAAGGGAGACATTTTCAGCAAACAGAGGTTACCTAGATGATATTTAATGACCTGTGATTTAAACCAGGAGATTAGGCCAGCAATCCTATGCTTTCTTGTACTCTTTGATCCTTTTAGCGTAATTGAAAGACAGTTATAATGCATATACACAAATTGGATTAATTATTATGGCACCACAACCTGTCTTGTCATTTCCTAGATCTTCAGTGCCAGATTCAGTCAACAGTCTATGCTTTCTGCAAAGCCAAGGAACAACATCATACACATTCAATTACTAGAGATGCAGTTATTTTGGGTATCTTTTCAAGAAAGGCCTTATCTACAGTCCTGCAAGCCTGGAGATCCCCAGCATTAGATCCCCCACACCATCATTATGGAGATTCATCTACTCACAACTAAGGTTAAAGCCAGATTCCTAGTGGAAACTATTTCAGCCCATTATTATTCTCCCTGACTAATTATTAAAGTGATATTTTGCTGTGATCACAAGAAAACATTTTATCTAAAGGGGGATTTTTTTTCTCCCCAAAGCTTGCAAATTAGTCCAACAGTTTAAATGTTAGCTTTTAAAAATTCTCTTTCATTCAACGTAAAATACTAACTTCTACATCTCCAAAGAAGACAGTCATTATAATTTTCACTTTCCATCTAATTAATACTACATGTAAACTCATTCATAGACAACGGGCTTTTTCTGAAACAAAAACAAAAAGCAAAGTTATTGTTGTATTCACCAAATCTGCATGAGCAGTTTGCCCTCTGGTGACTAACTTTGTGAGAACATACAAGATTTGTAATAGATATATGATGACTGGTATGAATAAAGAATGACTGGAACGTTTGCAGGCTCCGCAAGTAACAGCATTAAAAGGTTTAAAATAAATGGTACACTTTCATCACAACAGCACAATGTGATTTCATTCAAATTAAGAAGAGAAACAAACTGAATTAAAGTGTCAAGAAGTTGAAGAACAGAACTACAACTGTAGAATAGCCACATACGGGAAAGAACAGAACTGAAATTCCAGCATTTTGCTTAAGACTTATGAGGGCTAAGAAAACATAGAGAAATAAAAGGTGCCTCACAGCATCCATTCCTCAAGGGTATAAAAGGCAACTTCAAGATCAGCTTGTTGTCACTGTGAGGGCTCAACAGCCAGAATTCCTTGCTCCCTATGTCACACATGGGTGATGTTGTCCAGACTATCTAGACATGCGTCTTGGGGCTTGTCGGTATAGGGGTGTGAAAGCATAAATAGACAAAATCAACTTCATTACAGGTTTTGTGAAAGAAAATTGCCTTCCTCCTCCATAAGACCTAACACTAATTTGTTACACTAATTTCCTGCACTATCACTATGCTAGAGCTGGGGAGTGGGTGGGTAAATCTGCATTACATACAACCAAACCACCAAGCTTTCGTCCCAGAGTTCTGGCAATTTACTCAGCCCGAGGGCCTTGACTGACTTTGAAGATGGCCAAATTGCATTTTAATCTAGTATGTGCTAATGGCATGCTTACTTCAAGCTGATCTGGAAGAGAAAAATACAGATATTGTTTCTCAAAATGACCTTCTGTTTCCCAAGACAGGGCTCTAGATTCATCTCAGCTCCTCAGATGACCACTGTTACTGTACAGAACATCACACGTATTTTATTTGAAACATTCCAGTGAAGTAGGAAATATTATCATCTCTCAGTAACTAATGAGGAACAGAAGTGGAAGACAATAAAAAGTGACTTATCTAGTATCACAAAGAAATGCTCATTGACTGTGAAAAGGAAATTGGGTCTCAAGTTCCTAGCTAGCTGTCTAGCTGCTAGATAACATTCATTTCACATAAAATGAACTGACAATTGAAAAGTCATCAGCTACATTTTGTTCTATTATCCAGATCACAGTTGTCCTGTACACCTGTTTACCTAACAGCTTAAATCACCTTAGCGAACAGCTATAGTTCCCTTACACCTAGCTGCTGAGCTAAAAGGTTTTCACGAGGGAGTTTTTCTTGGTCTTGCCTTGCTTGTGTATGCAAGGACTGTTGTAATGTCCAAGTCAATTGCCATGACTGTTCACCTAAATTCTAAAGGTTGTTGCTGGACAGTAACATCTTCCCTTTGAAGATGCGCAAGCATGTAGAACATGCAAGTCAGAGTGAAGAGAGAGGAAAGGAAATGTTGGGGCTGGAATGCAAGGAAGATTGCAAAGTAGAGTTAACTTCTAAAATCAGTGTTGTGTCTTGCTTGAATTCACCAGGAAGTTTACTTAGCGTGAAGACCAGTAGAATGCTAAACAATTTTCTGCAACAACCTCAAATATTGATAGTCAGGGAGGTACCCTTTCCCAGTTACCTCAAAATGGCAGAATAACAATGAGCCCTTCCTCATTGTCACCTAGCACATGACCTTAGGACTCTTATTTAATAATGTTGCTTCTAGATTCCTTCCCTTGTAAAATACATTTTGCAACTAGGTCTTTCACCACCTGGCACTCTTCCTGTCCTAGCCGAGCCTCTTGGGTAGCAGTACACGGGGGAAGAGAAAGGTTAGCTGCTAGTCCTGTACAGTTTTCAGGTAGCATTAGCGACCAGCATCCTAGAAAACATGCAGTCAGCTTGACAGCTATCCTTGTGCATTCCTAAATACTCCACATGCAGTACTGCATAACACGTCTCCAATGACAAATTGAATTTTATTGCAAGATGAAACATGAATCTGCATCATATTTCCCAAAGGAATGAGCTGAATGTTTCTAAAATGTGCTCACTGACACTGACCTCACTTCTCAGAGGGAAAGAGTTAAATATCCTCTTTTATTCCCCAAAGGCTGCTGGTCCCATGCAGAGGTGCCATGTTTTATTTAAAACATGCTCTCTCTCAGTAACCACTTGTTCTAATTGGCAAGGCAAGGCTGGGTCCCCAAAGCACATAGCTCGTTACATTCAGTTTGGATTACAAAAACACGATGAAACAAACTGCATCGAAATGTACAAATTAACAGCTCAGGAGTGCACGACACGGACATGGAATTAGACTGTAATATGGAACAAACTCCACAGGGAGGCTAAGGAACAAATCACTAGAGTCTCTATAAACTATAGAAGCTTTCCAAACGAGCAAATGCACAAAACAGAGCACAGACTTTTCTATAACTCAAGCAAATTGCTAAATGGGAAAAAAAATGAAAACATTCCCTCTCCTATCTTATGCATGCATTTACAGGAGAATGGAGTTACAAGAAAGTTTAATAAATTAAACCTGTGGGTTGCACATCCTAAACAGGTAACTTTGGTTTCATGCTGGCAATGTGCAAGCATCATGCCAATTAAGTCGTATTTCTAAACTTTTTTTTTTACATCATCAGAGAACCTACACACAAGAGACTAAATTACAGCTAGTGTTTCAACGAGTCATTTGGAAAGGTTACAAGTTAGAAGGTGAACAAGATATTAACAAAACAGAAAGAAACTGGCTTTATCATAAATAAGAAAACATACTAGAAAACCGAGCTATGAAAAACTGAAAATAATGCAAGTCTGAGGCAAAAAAGGGCTGAGATCTTTTCTTTGCTTGTAGATCAATCTGTACAATGGGACTGGCAATTCCCTGAGATAAGAGAAAGAAAACACATGGAAAATCTCAGTGACATCTTGTCCAGACAGAGGAAAAAATTAAATTAAGACCATTGGCAGTCTTTTCAGGTAGCCAGCACTGAGAAGAGGTCATATTTTCATTTGAGTACAATTTATATTTTTAACAAATGAGCCCCAGATTACTAGACCGTGAATACCAAGATGAAGTCCAATGAAACAGCCACTAATATCCTACAGGGTAGTTTGATAGGATTGATTGACTGCAAAATGTTAATGTTCTTAATTAAAAGGCATTCAATTTTCCTAGACTGTGCTGGTGAAACGATACTTTCAAATGTGACTGGAAAAAGCCCTACTAACTTGAAGTCAGTAGTAGACAGAAAAGAGAAAAAGCAAAAACCTGTCCTACCTCAATACACATTTGAGTGTCAGTTGTGAAAGAAATTCTTTTTTCCAGTAACGATTGTACAGAAATACAAATACTTCATGGGTCTGTCCTCTACCAGTGCTTGCCCCTTCCCACTATTTTATATGGGGGAAGATGAAGGAGGAAGAAAAAGGAGAAAGTAATTGGAGCAAATCAAACCAGCAGCTGAGTCATCGGCCCTGTTGACAACCTACACTGCACCGGTGCACACGCAATGCCTCACAGAGCCAGGTCCCAGGCAGATGAGTGCTGGGTCTTCCATACACCATGTGTAACGCCTGTCTATATAACGCATAGCAAAATCATATCAGTACTGCCACAAAGCAACATAGGAGCCTGTACTCCACAACTTCCATTCCATGATAGCACAGACAGAGAAAAAAATATGGACCTCTTAAGTAACATTATGCTAACTCCACTCAAAATGTGATCTCTGTTTAATTCTTAAAACTCCAGCAAGCCTAGAAAGTTTCAGGTATCGTGCTCTCCCATATTTCCACTTCTGCATATATTGAGTACTAGGAACAAGTAGCACAAATATGTTGAATAATGTGGTTGATGGTACAATTTTTGACAGAAGTAAAACAATTAATCCTAAACATAGATAATACAACTATACTTAAATAAACTAATTTTCTATTAATTTGTTTTTCCCTCCAAAACTTTAAGACAGGTTAGAGGAAAAGGAGTAAACTAAAAACATATAAATCCTTTCCCAAAGCTGCAGAATAACGCGTACTAACAGAGTAAAAAGTCTTTGGGGTCAGCAGTGAAAATCAAGCTTATAAATAAGTGCAACTAAAGTAATTTATCCATTTGCTTTTCTTAATTCCATTTCACGGTGATTGTCTTTCTCAAACAGCATACATTTCACCTTTCCAAGTTCACTATGCTAAGACATCTTTCCCCTACCACCCTTCCCCTTTTAAAAATTCTTTGGGCATACAGTACAAGAAATTAAATGTATGCCAAACAATATCGACATTTATATCTGGAATGTTATCATTCTTTATTAGTAGGTGCTCTAGAAATTAGAAACATCTTTGCTGCCACTTTAACCAGCTATACAATTTTCCAAAGAATTATTTAGCTTCCAGCCCGACTGTGTAACAGAAGTTGGAGATGAAACTTGACTACTCACAAGTGCCAGCCAGTGACCGCTGGTTTTTGTAGCGAGCAGTCCATGTACTTCAAAATACAAAGACAGACATGAATGCAGCAACAAATTCTAGTGTAATGAAGTAACAAATTGAGGCACCGGCTTCCATTAGGAGCCAACAAAGGGAATATCATACTGAAAAAGAAACTTTTTATGTACAGATAAAGAAAACTAGTACTTAATGCTGTTTTCAAACTTCTGTAAATGCTTGCTGCTTTTCCAGCAAAGTACTAAAACGTGGAATCACATCAGAAATTACAAGGATACAGAAAATGCAAACAACAGATGTTTCATCACTCGCGAATGACCATTTTATGAAGAAGGGTTGAATGAAGTATAATATATCATTTATCATAAAACAGGTCACAGTAAAGATAACAAAATTTGAACTAGCAGTATGCACCTGTTGAAAAGGTTTCCAGTAAGACAGCTGAAAGCTTGACTGAGGATCAAGTTAGCAGTGGATCAACAGCAAAATCTGTTTAGGTAGGAATGCTGACTTTCACCAGCTGATACTCACAGTAGGTGTTATTACTGCCAGCCAAGGCAGCATTCTAAATAGCCCCCAGGATTTACAAAGACTGAGAGTAAGAGGAAATTGTGTTATCGCAGTGACTCTGAGTCACATAACGCTACCAATTTTTTAAGCTTCAAAAACTGTGTGTGACTTAGGCATGACTAAATAAAGGTCTGCTCAACAAAGCAGAAGGGTTAAGATGCACAAAACCATGAAATAACTCTACAGTCCAATATCTGAGTGAGTTCAGAAAACAGAAAGAATACCGAGTAATCTGATACTTCTAGAATCAGATGATATATAGAATATATTACTGTCTGTTTTTATTTTCCCCTTATCAGATCTTTCAAATTCAGGAGAATAAAAGACACGACTGACATTATAAAATTTCATAATCTAGCATAGAGCCAAGTATATATGTTGACCATACCTATGTGGTTCCAGCAATACTGATTTCCTACTTGACAGATTAAGGTTAAAAATCTGTAATTTTTACTCATCAAGATACCAGTATGTAAAAAAAGTTGTTTGATTTAAAACTAAAATTAAAACTGAACCAAGAGTCAAGGCGCTTAAAACTCAGAGAATTGTTGGGTTATATGGTTGCAGTATTTTCTCAAATTCAGTGATGCTGATCTAGCACTTCACAGAACACGAACATAAACATTGCATAGCTGGATTAAGAAGTGAGATGGACACCCACCTCTGGAAGTTTCAATTACACCTTCAGACAGAAGGTCTATGAAATTGATTCACAAATCCATGAATACTCTAATCATCATTTCATCTTCTTCCAGCTTTCTAAGCGCATCTCTCCACCAAATCCTCCAGTGCTGTACTTACCTTCAGCTTCACTGAACAATCTGAAATCCACTTCCCACACCCTTCTTTCCAATGCTGACTGCACCATAACGCAAAGTAAACTTTCTAGACTCACAAACAGGCAGACTAAAGGCAGACTGCGTTTTTTGGGGGTGATTTATGTAGAAAGCCTAGTTTTACTGTCTTCTGTATTTAAATATTTGTTCTTACTCTGTAATAGTTTGTTCTGTGACTGTTCCCAGAGGTTCCAATTAAAATTGAGTTCTTGAGGTACCAGGTTGTGTTTTGATGAATGTTTGTAGAATTCCTGCCTGAAAGAGACTACTTTGTAATAGTGGCTTTTCAAAGGTACTCAAATAATACCCCTACCTAAAGTTCCTAAAAAAACTTCCATAAACTTAACAGGAGCAAAGTTAGATTAATAGAGTACTTTTGAAAAAATTTCACTCATCACTGTCCTGTAATTTAATCATTCAGATTTCACAGCTTACCATATTGAAAGTACAGAGGTTGCAGTATTAAAAAAAAAGATGTGGTGTTCACTAAGGAAAATACTGTGGCCGTAATTTGCATTTTTTGACTTACCAGCCCATATTCTGTTCAGAAAAAAATCCACACTTTATTGCATTTCTATTCTGGATGTGCAAGAAGTCTGAAGCAACTACACCTTAACCACCTGAAGAGCAAATTTATTTGAAGCAATTTAATACATAAGATTACACTTGTACTGTATCTGGAGACTCCGAGGCATTGATAGCACGTGGTCAGCACTGAATTGGAGACAGAATGTTGTAAAGTATTTTGCAGAAGTACAATTAACTTGAAATTATTTCAGAGAGGCTCTTGAAAATTTGAGAGTCTGCTGCTTCTAGGGCTTAAATAAAACAAGTCAGGTATTCATTCTTGGAAGAGGCAGAGGGGGTGAAGAGGAGGCACAGAGGGCTGAAGAGGACAGCTAACTTCAAGATCCTCTCCAGTATTTATCAGCTTTTACGTGCAAGCCAAGAACTAGTCTGTAGCAAATGAACAGCAGATTTCTGGTTGTACAGAGAGCTTAGTGAACCTCCTAGATCTAGATCAACGCACTGGGCTCTTCTAGGCAAAGGGTTGCATGTATCTGCGCACTATCCAGCTTGCTCTTGCCATAGACAGCTGAACAACCTAATCTCTAATAAATACAGGAATACTTTTCACAGATTATTATAAAAAAAAATGCACAAAGATAGCCAAAACAAGGAGTTCCACTATTCCTTGCTACATAATCGTGTTGTTTTTGCTGTTTGCTTAATCTGGGGACAAAGGCGAGTGAAAATTCAGTGAATTTATCTTGATAATAAATTTAGAAATCACAAGTATTTGATCAAACAGAACGGCAAACTGACAACCCATGACCATTGCCCTTTGCTCCGTTTCTGTGCTAATTAACCATCACAGATATCAAACTATGATTGACGATGGGGAGGACAGGAAGGGCAGAAGTAAAGAAGAGCTCGTGATCACGTATCTATAAACTTGTACATAGTTCAGAAGGTCTGAAAAAAACAGTAAAGACAGGAAGGTTTCACGTAATATTTCATATTGCAATGTAAATTCAATGACTGCATCTCTTGCTGACATGTTGCCCTTCTCCCATGATTTATATAAAAAGATAATGCTTACACAAATGCAAGGGGCTTTGCTGTTCTGTGTCTGAAATTATTTTAAAAAACCCCAAAAAACAGGAAGACTGGATTCCCTCTGAAAAAGAACCCCATCATTTAATAAAGTTACTAACCTTTTTCGTTGTGTGGATTTCTTTTTTCTAAAATAAAAAAGAAAGGAAAGGATGGTCAAGAAAAATAATTCCCAATTTTCCCTTGCATATAAGTCTGCTGCGATACATTTGAATGAATAACTTGCATATTAAAAGACAACAAGAGGAACTTTTTTCACGTATCTTTGGAGTGTCTGGAACTGTGAAAAACATTTTTCAACAGCTTAATTGCCTAAAATCTTGCTATCTGTGGTGGTTAAACTTACAGAAATAAGAGCATATATCTTTCTCTTTCAATACTGTGGCTGGAAACCCTGCACAAAAAATTTACTAAAAATATTTCAGTAACATAAAAAAAAAGAAAGACTGTTACGTGAGATTGATGACACTGAGTTTCTGAGTTACTACTCAAACAGGACTGCTTATTTCAACACTATTTGTTGAAGGAATCAGCAAATTTACTTTTTTTAGATTTTTAACTTTTTTCCACAATACTCAGTTTTGTTCCAACTGGCAGTAGCTTTTTAAGTTATTCAAACTCTTCAAGTCTTATTTCGTTAAAATATACATGTTGTAAAGTCTCAAAAATCTTAAAAGGTAAGCTTCTCCCCCCCAATCGCACAAATGTTTAGATATCATCTTGTATTTTTAACAATAGAAAAATGAACTTGATCAGAGGTAATGGCTTTTCAAGAGAATTACAGAATACAAGCCATGAATTGTCCTTCTTGTTAAAAAAACCCAAACAACACAAAAAACCCCCTAACAACAGTAAACAAACAAAAAAAAATGTTGTGCTTAATGCCTGGCTTGCTGGCTGTGAAGTTTTCGGTACTCTGTTCAACCCAGAATATGAGAGATGGGCCATTCTGATACCCCAAAGTCAGAAAATCCACATTTCTGAGGTATGCAAACAGAAGCTGGTTACAGTGCTAATATGAACATAACAGTTGTACTGAGTCCAACCAAACACCTACTAGCTTGTTTCTGACCGTGGTCAGCAGGGAAGGAGCACAAGAAAGGACCTGCACTTTCTTCAATATACCCTTTCCAGGGATTCATAGGTTTGATGCATATATTTCTCTGGCTGTTTTCATTTTGCTGAACATCCCTTGACAATCTTTATTTCCCATGTGTTTGTTTAATGCAGAGATGCTGAGCCCAATAAATCTACAAATCAAAACTGATTTTTTGTAAAAAAAACTCAGAAAAAGCTTTAAAATTTTTTTTTGTACATTTTGCCTTAATTTTGAAAGATTCTATTATTTTTCCCTTGCAAACCAATGACCTTCAAAAAAATTTCTGCAAGTTCAATATTAATGTTTCATATACAAGCCAATGAATGGCAGTTTAAAAAAAAATTCTGAACTTTCTTATATTGTATCTGTTCCCCAAAGAGAAATAAAAAATCATAAACTATGACAACACTTTTCTTACAATTAAAAATAGGTTTACAATACTAAATATCACCAAAAAAAATTCAGAAAGGCAAAGCTAGAAAATGCTAGATAGCAATTCCTAACATTTTACACAGTAGAAATGACCTTGCAATAGGAAAATAATATGTAGCAATTAGAATTAGCCTACTGATGAGCTACTGACGATTTAATACTCAAGTGCTGCAAGATAAAAAGAAATGGAGCAAGAGGTTTTCTATACCAACTTTTCCTTTTCAATCCATACCAGATTTCAGAGGTTATTACAAAATAAATCGTACAAAATTCCAAATTACAATTCAGACTTATGCATTTTGAAAGCCACATCATCCATATAGGAGCTGTGCTGAGAGCAGAACTCTGTAGTTCACGGGTGTTCCTGATTCCACAGGCTTCAAGACCAAGATTTGACTGGTACATTTACACAAGAGGTTTTTGATTAGCAAATAAATGAAGCACCAAAGTGAGAAAAATCTGACTACATATACACTTTGATAGAAGAAAAATCCATCCATAAATCCTGAATGAGATGGCAACAATGTGGTTTTGAAAAACTGACAAAAACACAAAACCTTTTACTGCACTTACCAGCAAAGCATTTGGAACAGAGATTCATAGTCTTGCTGGACCTGGGGCAAAAATAAAAAAAAACAGAGCTAAAAAATTCATTATAATTCTAATCAATACAGGGAAGTTTTTTGGGGAATGAAGCACGGGTACAGAGAGGGTAAGAACTTAAATAGCTAGGAATCAAAGATAAGTGGCTAGAAGTGGCTGAACTAGGGACAGGGGAAGAGACTTCATACGGCAATCCTTTTCCAATTTAAAGAGATTCCAAAACATGACTTCCACACATTTACCTCATATTTGAAAATAAGCTTACTTTACCGTTTAATGTATATGTTATACACTCATCATTCGGATCTTTCTATTGCAATATGATAGTAATGATAGACAGGAAGAGCCAATACATTCCACTTGAGTATTAGACTCCCCTTGGCAACAGCTTTGCAGTCCTGACAAATCCTGAATACGGTACAGCAATAGAGAGACTAAAGTATTGCACTTATAAGGACACAGACAGATGTGCTCTGGGAAGTCTAGCTGGAATGGCTTAAGAAGTTATTACCTCGAGCTGTTCATTACCACCCTCAGCTGCACCCAGCAGTAATTTAAAATAACCTGGCTGACTTTGCACTGACACAGACTAGGACAGTTCATATGATGCATTAGTGCGGCTCAACTTTGAGGGCAGTAACCTTCAGCTGAGAGAAAAACAGCTGGAGAATGACAGCAATATCTTAAGCCTCCCAGATGTCTCCAAAGTGTTTGTGCAATTATGCCACAAGTGTTCACCCTCATAAAGAAAGTCAGGAGGCCCACCAAAAAAAAAAAAAAAAAAAAAGCTGTAGACCTCTCTAGGGCTACCATGACACTACCCAAAGCAATATACCATGGGAGAACAAGTCTCTCCCACTTCACAGAAAGTTCTAGCATCGCAACATCCATTTTGCAAAGTGAGCTAGAGAATATTCTCAGAAGCTCTCCACATGTTGAAACGTCTTTAGGTAAGAGCAACCTAGTTTCTATGCACACTGCCCAATATTTGATTTGTTCAGCATTCCTGAATCAGCTCTGCCATTACGTATAAGCATTAACACCGTCCTGAGCAGGTCTGAAGGTACATATTGACAAGCAAGGCTGTACCAAAACTGTCCACGTCCACAAGACTTTTTTGCATCCTCAGGGCAGCCTCTAAAAGGAACATACGATATAGCCAAATCAATTGCATCCTTATCTTGAGAAATATGCATACACAAAAACAACTGAGACTCAAAACAGTTGTTTTCTATTTCTAGCCAAACATGGATGGAATTTTGAGATGAGATCTGCATCTTGCAACGTACAAATTATAAAAATCTAAACTGCTTATTATCTCGAGACAAAAATTATGACAATTTTTTTTCCAAAGCAATTATATCACCAGTGAACACACTTATTAGAATTATAATTCCCCCCCCGCCCCAAGTTTGCAACTGGATATTTTGAATTACTTTCCAATAACAAAGTAAATCCAGACTTGGTCAACCATATCTTAGTCACATTAAGACATTACAGATGCTTTTCAATTCATGCACGTTTGAAAGCTGGTTTACATCAGGCTCAAGAATTCTAGAAGAACACAGTTCACTGCAGATATGAGACAAAAGCGTTTGCCAGCTATAGCAAGAGCCACAGACACATAAAAGCTAGTTTTAAATGCAAACAGTATATGCATGGGAGAAAGGTTAATTCCCAGGAAAAGAAAAGCAGAATAGCATTTGTAGCCATACAAATACATCATCAAATTGAAACACACCCAAAGATTCAATATCTATGTTGACAGTCTGCACAGATTATCTACCTTCAAAAGAACTGCAATTAAAAACAGCATGGTGAGTCAACACCTACAGCATTAGTGTGCTGCAGTTCAGTACTCACTGCTTATGGGTTAGACCTTCTGGAGCAGCTCAATATGCCAGGCAGGAGCTTCTCTGCAAAGCCATTAAACCCCAGGGGCAGCAAAGAAAAAGAAAGGCAGAGTTCAGATGGTTCATATTGATGACATTGGAACGGGCAATGACAAATGTTTTCAGTGGTATAATCATCCATCTCAGCTGTTAAATACCAGTCCAAAGCCTCATATAGTATTTACTTATCAGCACACTAACACTGAAGAACACACACACACACACACCATGCAGCATCTGAAAAAAGAAAAAAGGCTGCCATTTACTCATAAGACACAAAAAACCCCAGATTTTCTGAAAGGGCAGTGCTATTGGACAAGTGACCTTGTGAGCCAAATAACTTCAGTTCACCATTACAGTTTCAAGGATCACTTTCTGATCCTCTTATATGCTTTTTTAAGGCATCTAAGTCAGTCTGACACTGTTGTGTAAGATCAGAATATAAACTTTTGAGCATTTCATTTCTGTCTTTTAGTTTCTTTTACAGATTCGCTTATGTCACTGCAGATCCATCAACATTAAACTATAACTAAGCAAAAGGCATTTTTTAGAGACAGAGTAACAGTGTTGATCAACAATAAGCCCCTTTTGAAAGAGCAATATTTAAATAGAACAGAAGCGTTAGAAAGAAAACACATTAAGAAGTTTACGTACATCAAACTTGCTAGGTGTTATCTGAGAGTCATGTCAACGTGTGTCAAGTAAAACACGTGTTTGACAGCTCTTTGTTACACTGCAAATCCCTCCTCTCGTTGCTAGGATTTCCTCTTCACAGCAGGCAAGGGCTCTCTCACTGGACTCTAAAATTGAGCAAACCCACATATTGCTGTTTTCTCCATGAAGCAAATCCTGTTAACTACATTGCTGTTTTACATTAAATACTTCCCGGCAACTCCAGCATTCACCAGAAACTCATACTGTCAGCCAGAAACATCAAAACATAAAATTTCTTTGCTCCTGATAGCCTTTTCAAATGTATCATACATTTGCAATATCTGTTCTTTCTTCAGGTAATTTTATTTGAAACAATCAGAGCTCTAAAGCATCAGTCCTGGTTATGACACAGCCTCCTTTCCTTCCACTTCATAGGGAAGAGATGGTCACAGCAGCCAGCTCTACTTAGAGCAGGTGACTTCCAGGGAAAGCAACACATTTGTAGGAACGTACAGTGAAATCATGGGCGTAGAGGTGGGTAAGGCACAGTGAAGCTAAAATTCAAAGTCAGTCCTGGCAACGAGAATTGCATGTTTTGGACTGCAAGTCTTTAGGCTGACACCCAACATTTGTACATCCTTCTGTCACAGGTAGATTGAGGATATTTGACATGCTTCTGAATCACGTATAAAATCACCGTGGTTTTTAACCGGACATATTAAGGTAATTCCCAGACTTCTCTCACAAAAGTCAGCTTCAAGCTTAACAGCACCTAATTCAGAATTACTACAGTATACATTTTACATGTACAATATCCCTAGAAAGCCAGTTTTATACTGCTAATTTACAATCTCCATTTGTACATAATTTAAGCTAGTATTCAGAAAGACATTCATATTTATGAATAAATCAAGTCAAATAGACTGGTATTATCTCTGCAGCAGAATATAAAGTTAAACCCCACTTGAAGGTACTTCCATCTGTCAAAAAGAAACCATTTAACTAAAGGGTGACACAAAATTATTATGTAGATTGGAAACCACAAGGTGAAGCAAGCTCGGAAGGTCAAGTGGCAGAATAAGTTAAAAGGCAACGGAATACATCAAACCAGTTGGAAAACCCCAGAGGCTACAGAATGATTGCATGCAACAGTTCCACTGGACTCGGTCAGAAACAAGTGTAGGTATCAAAAGTGCTTCTGCTGCCAAAGAAAAAAAAACCCAAAACAAAACAAACAATCTCCCTTAACAACACAGTCACGAAAGTTGTAACAATGACATAGGGACTTTGAAAGACATTTAAAGAAATGAGAAATCCTGGAAGTTATCACATATTTAGACTTCAAGCAATAAATAAATCACATGTAAGGATAAAACACATATTTGAGGCTATCCGAACCATCATCCCCTTGCTTGCGCTTTTGCGTCTACAAATCTTCATAGCAAAAGAAACTATTTGAGTCTTCAGATAGATGCACATGCAGACCACTGTATAGTCCAAATATCAGGGAGATCAGTATCTGCATCTCTGGTTAAAGGTGCACAACACAAAGCAAGAGCCAGTGAGACGCATTAAATACCAAAAATATATGTACACAGGATTCAAAGTATGTAACTAGCTAGTAAAACTGAAGAACAAAGATTCTTATCAGCCCGTCTGTTTGCTTCCCTGATTCCATTTCCATGTTACTTCCAGTACATTCTTGTGAAGGTGTGGCCTTATCTACTCTACTAAAAGCATTCAAAGTTATTTACTCAAGTTTAAGCCCTATTCTACTAATTATTCCTTTTCTTTCTTGCCATTTGACACTATACCATTGCAAGGTACCAACCAAATCAACATGCATTGTACTCTGTCTTCACTGGAAGTTTGTTTTTCCTTCCCCTCTCCCGGGGGTGGGGGG
>Ga0065711_1010735_pt1 | contig 17525 bp, 10 predicted proteins | sample Hoacrofraction12_FD_59098 | JGI IMG/M metagenome (GOLD analysis project Ga0065711, IMG submission 59098) | Hoatzin crop microbial communities from Cojedes, Venezuela - Epithelial fraction 12 v2 (version 2) | ecosystem: Host-associated > Birds > Digestive system > Esophagus > Crop | place... | reverse complement strand
CCTCATGTTCAGACGGAACTTCCTGTGCCTCAGTTTGTGCCCATTGCCCCTTGTCCTGTCACTGGGCACCACTGGAAAGAGTCTGGCCCCGTCCTCCTGACACCCACCCTTGAGATATTTATAAGAATTTCTAAGGTCCCCATGAGCATTAATGTGCACTTCTGCACTTAAACCCAACCCGAAACGTGCTGTTAGTTCTTGTTACACTGCACACCCCTCGGGACACGCACAGTCGAATTACAGCGCATTAAGGGTACTCACCAAGCAGCAGTGCTATCAGGTGGCCGTACTGAGCAAACTTTGCGCCCGTGGCACGGATGAGCTTGGACAGAATAGCTTCCACTTGTGGGAGAGCTTTCTTACAGCAACGGACAGCTATTAGACTACGTAAAATCTGAATTAGAAAACCCAGTTTTAAATATATCACTTAAAAAGTAGCAAGGAGTCCTTTCGCTCCCTGGAGACCACTGGTTTCCCAAACAAGCGGGTGGATTCTAATAAGCCATTGTGCATTCTTTTCTGTTTGTCAATGACCTAGTTCCCATGCTGTCTGCTGTACTGAAGTGGGAAACTAAAGCCTGGGGGTAGATCTTCAGCTGGAGTAGTTCAGCCCTGCTCGCTGTGTCAGTACAGCAGCGGGCAGAGAGCATCTCCCAGTCAACACACGAAACCCAGAAAGTTTCATTTCTTGGCTGCAACAAGATGAGAAAGATGCCTCTCCAACATCAACCAGCAGGTGAGTAGGAACATATTGACAAACCTGAATTTTGGGGTGACTTCAATGAGCGAACTCTGCTTGTTTGACAACTCACAAAGTCGAGGTGCATTCCTGAGATGAAATGCATAGATTTTAATTATTGACCTGGGACTGATTACATAATGAAGCTCAAATGGCTGTTGACATAGGGATTTTTTTCAGGATTTGTTTGATTATTAGAATTAATATAAGCATATGGTGAGAATATTCACAGAAAGAGCTGCATTCTGCCTTATTATTATCTCGGTAAAATATTTTTCATTTTCTTAAAATTGCATATGTTGCACACTGACGATCCTTGCAATGCCTTACAAATAATGCATTTATACATCATTCAAATAACACATTATAATTTATAGGTTAGTTATTTATTTTGCTGTCAATCAAAATCGGAAGCTGTATGACAGGGCTCAGATTAGGAGAAAGAGTTTTTTCACAGTAAGCTTTAATAAACTAATGATGATATTATACGAGGTATCACAGAAAAACTTGCCATCTAATAATAAGCTTGTTCCTGTTTATTTGAATGTTCCACCTTGCGCTTGTTTGTAAAAAGTTAATAATTACAGCATAGTTAAACTTATGTAAATAAGTGAGTCTGCACTGGATAAAACCCGTGATTGAGTTGCAGCTCTACTTAAGCGGTGAAAATTTTGAGATATCAGCCTTTTTTACTGCAGCATACAACATCCTTCTGAAGAGGTGCTTGATGTTTTGCCCAAATAACTCCTGTAAGCTTGGCAGGGTGAAGACAACCACTCAAGCCCCTTCCCAGCACAGCCACAGGGAAGGATTTGAAATGGCGCAGCCTTAGCAGGCACTTCAGTACGGAGGTTCCTGGATCAGCACAGACACCAGCACACACAGCAGCCGAGCAGGAAGGCAGGAAATCACTGCAAAGTAATTTCCTCCTAGGTCTGCCTTGCCCTTACTCCACCAGGGTGGTAGCTCCTGGACTGTGTACTGCAGCTTCCAGTGGTCCCCAGAGCACACACACAAGACGGTGGTTGTCCTGCTAGGTAACCACTATTCAAAACTTTTTTAATTAAACATTTTTATTTACATTTCCTTACCTGTATTTGTCACCGAGATCTTGAGCCATCTGACAATGCCACCATGAACGTAGTCATATCATCAACAAGGTTTTCCTTACGCACGTGGCTTGCAGCACACACCAGACAGTCTGCTATGTCCTGGCTGGCTTTACTTTGCCACTGAAATGCTGTCAAGCAGCTACACTGGCCCCATAAAAAGGTTATTCTTGAATACCAACTGTCCCAGCATCCTGAAACCCAAAATGTACCCACGTGCTCCAACCGCAGGGGGGCACGGTCATCCTGACTGCTTCTCTCGAAAGCCTCCCAGCAGAGACCAGGACAAAGCTCACTTCCCCAACTCCAGGAGACTGCACACATGCAACAGGTACTCTCTGCTTGCTGCCCATGCTTCGGTAGTTAAGTGCTGACACTACTCCCTTGTACACGGCAGACCTCTGGCAGCCATCGATAAATGCAGGTTCTGGATGGGCCGTGTTAGATCACAGATATTTGTACTTGTAAAGTTGTCTCCTGCTGTGACCCAGCCAACCACGGCCATATGGGACGGTGGGAACACCGCTGGTTACATGTGCAATAGCCCTTTGGTCAGATTTGGCAGCAGCACTACCCAGCAGCCCTCCACGCTGCGTAGAGTCACCTCCATAAATCAAGTGCTGCCACGCTTCTCTTGAACCACCTGGAGGCCATCCAGCTGGACCACGGGCTCAGATCGTCACCTCTTGGCATCGTGGTGGTGGGCGATGCTAGCAATGCAGCTTGGCCAGCACAGGGTGCTAACTGCTCTCCACGGTAGAGGGATGGTCTCAGAGCAAGGCAGGGCACCAGCTGAAATCACCTCAAGCCCTAAACGAACCCTGATCTTTCCACCACCACCCTCAGAGGAAGCCTAAGCAGATGAGTCCACCTCAACTGACATGAGCCTTTCTGCATAGAAAAACCCAGGTGCTCGGAAACCAAACTTTCCTCTTACAAAGAAGAAAACACCTCTCACGCTCATCCCTTCCAGCATTTTTGCTGCCTAGAGCAAACTGTTGTTACTGTTGTTGTTGCTTTCCTGCAGAAAGGAGCAGCTTAGCCTACACGATTTAGAAATATCATTTGCCTTCTTCCCCACAGATGGCAAACTCTTTGGTTTCTGCCACCACTAAACATACAAATAAATCATCAAGATATGATCTGCTAACATATTCAAAATGATGTTTGGACTGAATTTTTTTTTTTTAGCTTCAAACATCAATTTCATTTCGTAATGAATAAATGCTTCGTCTCATAACATTTCGTTTTTCATACATTTAACAAAATTGCTTAACTGATACGTTTTTTCCAAAACAGATTTATTTCTACCCTAAAAACATGCAAATCAAAGACTCATGTACTTCTAAATTGCACAAAATTCTCTACTGTTGGTTCAATTGCTAATTTATAAAATATTCATATCTACATTTTTTTACAAAATAGATTTGGTATCCTGAGTTTTTTAAGTGAATCATCTTAAGGCATGCAGACAAAATTTTACTGGCCTCTCCATGCAGATACTTCCATGGTTTTTTTGCTCCCCTCTCCGAAGGACAACCTCCCCAGCACCCACCCACGCGCTCTGCACGCCGGCAGCCTTATCAGAAACACCGGCGAGGTACATCCAGCCCTCCCTTCCTAAGCTTCATGCCCTTTGCAATTCTTGTCTGAGCAGTTGTTAGTTGAAGACAAGAAGACTTATTTCTATTCATTCCCGGCATAATCCACCTTCTGAATTTACACCTCACCTACCCGCACATTCAAGGACCCAGAAATACAAAATATTTCCCACTGTGTTTTAAACCCACATCCTCCTGGATGCAAGATAAGAGCTTAATAGCTTTGACACTGCGCTGTTTTCATATTCGCGCATAAGTTATGGATACAGCAACAGATCAGCACTTCTTTGTGCTTCTCATTGGCTCTGGTTCGCTGCCTTAAACTGTCGGAGTCAAGGCCACGTTTTAATGCCACAGACGCTCTATTCAAATACCAGTATGACCACATTTTAAAAGCCACCCTGTACCACTTCATTGCCGCAGATGTCCTTTACATCTGGCAAGGGCCGTTTCTCTGCATGTCAACAGTAATTCAGTTTAACAGCTGTCTCTTTTGACAAGCTTAGTGTCAGACTCTAAAATGACAGGGTGACAGTTTTCCTTTTCTTTAACAGAACATAGTGCAAATTAACCGTTTGAATGCAGGATCACCAAACGCCTCCCGGATACAGTTTTCAGAGTCAACCGAATAGGATTTAGGAATTGTTGGTATGAACAACCAAAGCTGAAAACCTGTAGGGTCTGACAAATCAAGGCACTTCTGCAACTGAGATTCGTACCTGAAATCTAAGTGTTCGACACCCAGAAAACCTTCCATTGAGAGGAAACAGATGTCAGAAGTGAACACTGGGAATTTGCAGACTGGTGTGGTGAGTACTTTTCCTGCATTGCATAAAAACTTGGGACAATTTTCCATATATTCACTTACAGTGCCTGCTAATACAGCAGCTAATGGTATTGTGTGTATCGGCTTTCAAATGCCATGCTGTACACACATATTTTCCGCAAATGCCAGACGTACAAAAGCGCTTCTCAACATAATTTCCCTAGGACTAAAACTATGCCTGAGATAACACTTTACATCTTAGTGATTGAAACCTTTAGCACGAAAACCAGCTTGTGGACAGTAACAAAGTGCCACCATGATTTATGAACAATCAGTAAATGCTACAAAGATGCCGCTTTAATCCAGTGCAAGAGTGAGCTTTATGAGGCTGGCTGTATTAGGCTCCCATAAAAGTGAATTTAAAAAAATATAAACATTACGCTACACTTCTTTAAACCGCATATTGATAGAAGTGGTACGGCGAGCCACTTCATTGTGTTACTGTTACACCATGGCTGCCACAACGAGGAGGAACGATGCCTCCCTGATTTGGTTCTTGTTCTATTGAAATCCATAGCAAACCCCAAAGTAACTGCAGTGGGACTAGATTTCAGCTCTAACAATTTAGGTTCTTTTAAAGAACTGTGAAAGCCCTCCTTCTGTTTGTTCCTGGGTAAGCAGTTACGTCTAAAGCATACACACAACAAATGGGTTGAAAGGATGACGCAGAGAGCATACCATTCAAATGCCTTTAGCAATTGCTTTTGTTTTCTTGTTTATATATTGCCGTAAGTATTTGTATGTGGTGCCCACTGCCATAACACCTGAGCATCTCATAATATTAGGGAGTCACACCCCAAAGCGCATTACTATCTCTAAAAGGCATGCCCATTGATACGAGACTTCTCATGAACTGTTCAGTCTCACAACATAGCCAAGTTCTTCCTCTCTTATTCAGCTCTTTTCAACACACAATTAGTCATGAGCTGTAGAAGAAGTCACTTGTTCTCAACCATTCTATAGCCAGGTCTCTAGTACAGTAAAATTTGCATGTTTCTGCTCTGCAGGCGCTGGGACAGAGATGCTGATGGTGCCGACCTCCCTACTGACTCCTCTCTTACCCAGCGTCCCCTGTCTCTTCATTTCCGCAGCCCAGAAATTCATACTTTCAAAGCCAGAGGTGAGCTTCTGTGAAGGGAATGTATTGCTAATATTTTATTAATATATCACGCAGCTCAGTCAGCTGCAAACACATATTTTTAGCACAACATCAGCCCCGTGGGAGTGTGCAGGTTGCTGGTTTTGGAGGGGTAGGTTGCTATTAGTATTGCACACTTCTAGCTCAGCTACACAAGCATATATAATTACTTAAAATATTTAACCTCCCTAAAATCTATCACATGCCTGAAACACTAATAATTCTATAACTTCAGCTATACAGAGTACTATTCAGCTGTAAATTTTATGGCGACTATCTCCACCTCTTCCAAAGTGTGAAAAGAGGCTTCATATCTGTCAGTCTTTTCTCAGAAATGACTTTCGCTGATTACTTAAACTTTCGTTAAATAAGCTTTCCACAAGCTGTAAAAACAGAACACAGTAGGGAAAAAATTGGCTCTCTTTTAAAAGTGCTGTAAAGTCTCTTTTTGAATGAGTAATTAGAAATGTGTAAACTCTTTTATGGATATGTGAGAAGCACACACAAAAAATTTGACATTCCATGCAAGTATTTCTGCGTGCTATCAAATTTCATTGTATTTCACAGAGAACAAACTATGCAGACCCAAAATACACATACATTAGTGGACATGGGTTATTTGCCAAGAAGGAATTTACATACAGTACAAGTAAAACATCCTAATTTCAATCTACGACAATGGATACTCACATTCTTAAAGAGAAATCAGAGCTGTTTGTCTTTCTACTCGTATTTATACAGATTGCAAAGCTGTTGACAGAGCACGATTTGAGCTGGGCCTTTCCAACTGCTCACTGTTATTTTTATTGCCATTGTCAGCTATCATTTCCATATTGAGAATCGAGCCTAGATGAAGATGTTCTGATTTCCCGAACCCATAGAGGAACACAAAGAGACGCCATGCGACCCAGCAGTCATGCAAGGAGCAGGCAGCGGGGAAACCCAAGTCCTGCTGCTGGCCCGCATCCCCTTGAAAACTCCTCAAAATGCTCAGTTAAACCCATGCACTTTGCTGTCTTCATTTCCCCCCACACACACAAGCAGTCCATCCCCAAACCAGACTCTGCAGATACTCTATGACCCCCCTTGTACCTTCATTGCTTTCAATCCCTCTCCCTTCCCTTAAAACTCACGTTATCTGTGTTGAAAACTTGTGTTGACTACGAACCTCGTGATAGCTCCACGGCAGGGGGGGAAATATTTTCGTCTAAGAATAATCAAAAGAAACCTATAGAAGGCAAATATCTTCATCTAAGAAACCCATAGACAAGGGAAGATGGTTGGTACCCCTGGGGTGATTTCCCACCTCCCCTGGAGAGGGGACAGGGCATCTTGGGGACACCGAGGTGGAAAGCCTCCCCCCCCCAAAGTGGTAGGATGTTTGCTTGAAAAGCCTCTGGATGTCACGCTGTGTACACGTACTGTGCGCTATAAATAGTAATGTCTTCTATGCTCCTCTCCATGGAAAAATCTGCAGGAGGGGAAATAGTCTCAAATCTGTGTCGTTTTTGAGCCAAAGAGATCCAGGCTCATTCTCTCCTCAGTGGGGAAGCCATAGGTAGGGGGTATACACCCCTCCGGCCCCATGGAGTCGGAGGAGCCAGAGGAAAAAGCAGGTCCCAGCTAATGAACCTGGGGGTGAAAAGCTGCCCCCTGCTCGCTCCCCGGCATCCCCATCCCCGGCAGGTCCCGCAGCCGTTTGCGCTCCCCCTCCCGGAGAAAACTCAGCCCCTCTCAGAGGAAGGTGCATGGTTACGTGGACAGCATTAGCTGCCACACGGCTCCTTGCTCCCCAAAGCGTCCCTGTTCGAGGGGAACGCACCCCGAAGAGCAGCTGCTGCCAGACTCTGCTCCTCCTCTGAATCCCACAGATTTCCAGCATGGAAATGGTGCTGAGGACTCCCAGGGAGAGCAAAGAGCACGGCAGCGGGCTCTCCCTCCTCCCAGTAAAGATGTTAGTGCTGCTATTATTATTTTTTTCATCCCCAGGAGAGTGATTCGGACCCCACCTGCAAAGCTCCATAATCCTGTTGATAGCAGAGCAATGCCACCACTGCCGTTCCCCACGGCGCCGCTCCGAACAAGCTCTTTGGCAAAGCATTCACAGGTGCAATTTGGTGCCAAGTCCATTATGAAACCAACCACGGTCTGAATGTTTTCAAGTAGAAGAACAGAACTATGAGAAAGGGAAAGGCTTCACACATCTTTAGCTTGGAGAATGTATTTAGTGCTCCCAGAAGCTATTAGATGGGGTGATACAGGCAATTTATTGTTTTGTCAATACCATTTATTTTGATTTAATAACTTACAAAACCTACCGTCTATCTGTAGCGCAGCCTCAACTTTCTTCACGCAACCCCACTTAACTTTCACTTTAACTTTCAGGTCAAATCTCTGTCATATTGATAAATGGGGCTATTTAAATTTTTATCACTGAAAAATTCTCTCTGGTGTCTTTCTCACTATCAGATTTCATGCACGAAATAACAGGAAGCTTCTTATTTTTTGTGATCCGCCACACACAAAAACAGAGTCACTACAGAAAGCAGAGCTGTCGTGGTGAAACATCTGTAATTCATCTGCAGTAATATCATTCCTATAGACATTTCTTATGGAGAGAGGTACTACATTTTCAAGAATAATGCTTAAAAACACAGGGTAGAAAAGCCTACTATAGGACATATACACTAACTGCAGCCTATCCCTTTGCTAACAAGTAAACAAATCAAAGTGTTTTACCCTCACGAGGCATTACTATGCATTATACAGAGGCCCCAAGTGGAGTTTAATCTTATTTGGCTATCTGACTATCGCTTCATTAAGCAAACTAAGAAAAACGGCTGCAAAGTCAACAAATTTTTAGATATTATTGCAAATAATCACCTGGGTTTCCTGCCAATAGTCAGGACCACAAATATAATCCTTATAGCCCTAAGTACGCTATATATATTTAACCTTTACTTTAAAATGGTATTAAATGCTGAACACCGTGGCTACTGTAAAGATAGTAAAAACAGATACTGTAGGAATATAACAGTGTTTAATGCCAAGTTACAAAGAGTTCTCCTGAAAGAAAAGCAAGAGCAAGAAAGGTTAAATAAACAGAAACCACAGTGCTTCCCATCTTTCTTACGTTAACTTGCAATAACTATAAAGTAAAATCTCTGCTATATAAGAGTTGATTTCCCAGTTCTGTGCGTTAAATATTTACTTCTAACTATAAACTTGTGTGAGACCCAAACAAAAACTAATTTGCATCATTAATGATGCAAGAAATGTGATGCTCAGCCCCTTAAGATTTGTAATAAAGAAGAAAATATTAGAGATTTACTTTCTTTTTCATTTTAAAAGGCAAGTTAAAACGATAAAACTTATTTAATTAACAGAGACTCTATTTATGAATTAGCTGTTTCTGCCAGCAAGAATGTTTAAAAAAAAAAAAGTCTGAAATGAGGCTGAGACTACAAAGAGTCCATTTTCAGCTTGGGAGTCTCAAGGGAAAAATCAAAGGGTTTCTTTCTTTCAACAGTTTGGGTGAGATGATATTTTGAGATGTTGACAGCTGCCAAACTGCAGAACCAGTGAAGAACTACCAAAATCGTTTTTATCTTTTTGAATTTTTCTCAACATCCAGCTCGACTTTGTTTTACAGCTCATGACCGAAATTTCTACTTCGTTAAAAGGTTTTTCCCGTCCTTCAAGGCTCATGTCTACTGCTTTGGCCCAAAAACGAACCCTCTGTCTTCTAAAATGAACCATAAATAATAGAGAACCATTATTACTACCTATTAGTAGTGTTTCTATTACAGTATCGTATTAATTGCCATCCATTTCTTCCTTCTTATGTGCTCGGTGTGGAACCAAATTTCAGTGGTTAATCATCTTAATCGTCTCTATCACAATGAATGTTCTCACTCCGTTTACTTAAAAGATATTAGAAAAACAGAACTGTCTTTGCCTAATAAACAAAGTAGAAGTAAAAGCCAATATTTAAAACTTCCTTGCTGTTTTTCTGACAGAAGCTTTTTATTAGATTCAAAACAAGCCAGCCTTTAGTAAATAATAATAATAACAACAATAACAATAATAATAATGACAACAACAACATGTTTTCCATGCAGCTCGTACTATTCTTCATTCTCCATTTTCTTTCTAAATCCTGCTTCGGCTGCTAAAGCCATCACTCCTTTTCCAACTCCTTCACCTCTGTAGGTCCCATGACCAACCCTGTGGTTACTTCTCCTCTGCTTCAGAGCTCTGCCCCACGCTTCCTCTTAAAGCCTCTTCCCCCACAGAAAATCAACCTGTGCATTTCTTTCTTCATTACATATTCATCAACCAAATCAAAGTTAAACAATTCCTTTTCTCTCATTGTTCGAGCTGTCAGCCTCAGCAACAGCCTCTGCTTTATCTTCTTCCACCCGCTTCTACTCTTTCCAGCCTTCCCTCTTGCTGTCGCATCTGTGTCTTGAAGAAGACCTCTTTACTCTTTCTCCAAGCAACCATTTCTTTCTAATCTTGTCCTTTAAGCATCTGCCCTCTGCTCTGTCCCCCTGCACCCTTGTGCACCCTCCCCTGCCTGTGCTCTGGTGGTACCCATCTCCTTTAGGTTCGCTCCCACCAAAACCAGCTCACGAAACACCAGACTGAAGGGAGTCAAGAGTCATGTTCCAGGATGGGAAGGGCAGAGCCCACACAGGGGTGAGCCTCCGGCGCTGCTTTAGCAGTTCCCATTTCTGATGTGTTCTGCCATTACAGCACCGAGCATGACTGAGCGTCTTCTGAGCTTGTGCCCCTCATCACTGTGATACAGAGGACCTTCTGGATTCCTCTAACAAGGCAGCTCCATGCTCATCTTTGTGAGATATGATGCAAATATTATTTGGGAATAGCGAGACTGACTTCTGCTAGCACAGACTTCTCAAAATTTGTATTAACTGCACTTTGGGACACTTTTTCATAAAAAAACCCCAGATTTGTGTTTAATTAAAAAAATATTAAAGAACAGTTGTTCAAATACTGGCCACTGCAGACACTGAATATCTTTAAAAAAACACGTTTTCATATGAATTTTCATGAGAGCTTAATGCCCAGCAAAGACAGTGATGTGAGAGAGGGTAATATCCCCAGCCATACTCACAGATCTCTTTCAATCAGCGATCCAAGGACTAACTCACAGTTACATGATGAATTAGAATGGATTTGTATCTTTTTTAAAAAAAAAAAAAGTTTGTTAGCACGGAAGGCAGCACAAAACTGTTTTGGGAGTCCCTCTCAACACTGAAAGAAAAATATTCTCCCCTTTCAAGCAGACCTGTCTGCACCATCATGTTCCTCAACCAGCAAGACACAATATACAAAGCCTTCCTTAACTCTGAAAATAAGACAGATATATATCCAAAGATTAGCAATTCAATACTTATAGGATTAATAAAACCCATGAAGACACTCAAAATGATGCCTCTAATCCTGTAAACACAGAGCTAACTGGGCAACCCATGTAAGTGAAGCGGGTGTCCAGAGAACACAGCCTTGCTCTCTCCAGCCGTTGATCAGTACTTTTCATGTCCTCAGAGGATGACGCTCCTGCAGGCACAGGCTCGATGCAGAGCACATTGCCTGCATCCTCTCCCCGGGGCAGGAGAAGCATTGCCATGGCCAACAGCAGGGCAGATCATGGCCATCGGGTCCTGGTGATGCTGCTCCCCTATGCCCAACACTCAGTGTCAACAGGAGTCAAACAAGAAATGTGTTTACCTGCTGTTATTCCCCTGCCCTAGCTCTGGACATTTACATTTGAAAATAGTATCTGTCACTCCCACAAACCAGGTATTTTTCTTTTCTGTTTGAACACGGATGAAAAAAATCCAAATCCCTGGGTGTCTGACATCAAAGCTTGGTAGAAGGAAGCTATTGGGATGGCATTCTGGCATTAACGTGGCACTAGAAAGGAAGAGCAGATGGGCAGTGAGGAAGCAAATCCTGTTGAAATATGATTAAGTGACACTTAAGATAAGGAAAACCATGAAAACTAAAGGGCAGGTAAGGGGATTTTAAGTGCAATAGAAAAGGGGATTTGTGGCACATGTAATTTCTCCTTTAAATGCTGATTAAACATAGATTGTTCTTTTCCCTCTCAGTTATAGTTACAGATCATTTTGTTTCTGTCTGTGCTCTCTGCGAGCATCGGTGAAAGCTGAAGGTGCTTGGCACTTTTGTGCCTACCGTATGCTTACGTTTTATTCTCGCTCACTAAGTACATTTACAACTAAAGATGAAAACAGGAGGCATGAAGAGAAGACCGTGCCATAAAGTATCTCCAGCGTTCTGCGGAAAAAACTCATGATCTTCTGGAAGATGCTGGTTTAATTGCAGCCACACTCCGAATCACGTTGGATCAGTCACGGTTTATGACTCGGCATGCCTGGCCTCTGGTCTTGTTGTTCCTTACATGTAATTTGCCAAAGTAGAAAGTCTGCTGTAAGTATTACGGGATGGAGCAACTTGATTTTATTTTTTTTAAATTCTTTGTACTGATGCATTTGGTTACATATTTCTTTAAATTACTAATTGTGAGTGAATCATCACTCTTCGCATTAACAGAAACAGGCATTATTCTCCCATTCCTGTACACACCCACCTCCACCAAACTCAGCCCTTGATATGCCTTTTTATTTTTTTAAGCTCATTTACAGACCTAAGCTGACTAGAGCAAACGACCCTTCTTTTCCTGGCGGGACAGCCTGCTCAAGAGGTGGCCCTTCAAAGTGTTTCATCTCATCATTTCTATTATTTTCTCTTCCCCTCCAGAGAAGATGACTTAATTCAATCTTTAAATTCAACAGGATCCCTGGTGGAGGGGGAAGATAAGGAAGGAACAAGGGATGGGTAAAGAGAGGGAGGAAATACCTTGTTTCTCTATTGGGGGTGGTCACATGCATTTTGCTGAACTTCTCCGCAGTCGTAACCCCAAGGGTTCCTCAAACCCCTCTCCAAGCTGTGCTGCTCGGCTCCAGCGCAGACTTGGGATGGAGAAGGGGAAGGAGAGGCAGGTGTGTGCAGACAAGGTGGTTTGCCCCAGCACTCCAGAAGAGAAGACCTCTGTACCGACCCTGCAAAACTAACATTATACCGAGATATATATGTACCATTCTCTGGATATTGAATCTACATCTTGTATTTTCCTTTGTATGGGAAATCCTGACTTCTGCCTGTGGCTGGGATTGGGCATGCATGATGTGTGCTCATCTAGCATTGCTTGTAGCCAGTTAGAAGAATCATAGAATCCACCACAGGTTTAAAACTGAATTTAAACCTGCCAAGTCTCATAACTTCCAAGAAGGCAAATTTACCATAAAGAGAATGGTTTCCACTTACTAGATTTTATATTCAGATCTCTGGCACACAGACTCGCCACCAAAGAAGTCTTCTACGCAAGCACATCATCAACAGAAGCCTTCATTTTCACTGCGGTTAGATTTAATGCGATAATGAATATTCCAATGTCAGCTCAGGGTAAACTGATGGGTTTCACCTCAGATTCCCTCCTTTAAATATCTCACGCAGGCAGACGCTTGCTGAGTGGTAAATAATTTAGCAGCCCCAGCAGAAGGACACCTGAGATGTATTCAGAACGCAGGCATACCTGTCTCGCGTATGTACCGCCCCGTGTTCCTGCTCTTGTAAACAGCAGCAGCAGAGAGCGTAAAGGCTTTATTACCTATTTATACCTACCCCTTGAAATGGAGAGTGCACGTAAAAAAAGCGCAGCTTCAGCAAGCTGCCTGTGGAAAAATCCCCCCTGGATGCACCACGGTCACCCATGAAGGTCTCACTGGGCTCCCCACTGCTCAGCTGCTTCGGTGGGACATAGAAGGGCTGGGCAGGGAAGCTCAGGGGTGTTGTCCCAGACCAGATCCCGAGCCACGAGGAATCCACATTCCCTAATCAGCAGCATTTATTTTTATTCTAATTTGCAGAACTACAGATTATATTTTGCATTCATTTGAGAGTCTCTCTGCAGTTTGCAAACATTTACCCACCCCATATGAGACCAATGCTTTCAAGCTTTTTTTACAGACATGGAATGCAGCTGAATTAATATTACTGCGAAAACCTTCGCTTCCAGATTTCCCAGCCCGTGTCACCATATTTTACCCTCATTACCTGTCTAGGACTGCCTGGGGGAGCAGCTTTCCAAAATAATTGTTAGGGATCAGCTTTTTCTTTTTCTTTGGGCTTTTCACCTATTTTGCAGTTATTCGCTGATGTTTTTCCTCTCCTTCTTTTTTCCAGTTTCAAGTTTCCACTCCAACACCAAATGCTCTCCTTTTTTTCTGCTGCTGTTAACACCAGGCAGATCAAACAAACACAAAAGTGTTTTCTCAAAAAATAATCATTAAGCATATCATGTGGTTTAGCTCAAGTGACAGCTGAATATTTGTTTCATTAATAAGTAATTTGCGATTAATTCGTGGAGTCATTTCTAAAAGAACATTGTGATGTTTCCATGGTTTTAAAGTGGCAAAACACTAGTCATTTTCTGACAAAATTTCAGTACAAATTGCTCATATGCATCCACTGGAAAAATCCAACCTCAAATGTGGGAACATGGCTCCCATGGCAAGGCACCTACATAAAATATGCAAATAACTGCAGTATTTAGGGTTGGAATTTCAGGTGCACAGGTGCTCACGCTGCTCCATTCAAATGATTGGTAAGGATATTACTAAAGCTAAGGTTTTTTTCGATTTAAGGCTCATAAACAATTCTCCTCCATACTGGAAGAATAACAAAATCTCCAGAGCAAATTGTTCAATTGATCTGTTTTCAATCAAAAGGCTGGACGAACGCATGATTGTTACTCTGCCACATGAAACCAAAGATGCTCCAGGTCGCCAAGGCTCCTGAGGCTCTAAAATCACGCCAGGAGTCATGGGCTACCCCTCCAGTGGCTGAGCATCTCTCCTTGGACATCCAAAGGCCTCCATCCTCAAGACTCTGAAGGTCACCTTCTGCCTGGGATGGAATAGGCACCATTTGCACTGCATTTTATTAAGAATTAAATAGCAGTTTGCCATCTTTCGCAATGCTCTTTCCAACCTTACAGACTGGCATGATTTGGAAATAAATTGCACAGAAAAGTGTCTAATCCTGGACACCAGCATCACTTCCACTCAAAACCCCAGGAACTCATACCTGGCCAGTAAAGACTCAGGACATCTCTAAGCTACAGAAACAATTACATTTGTTGCTAGATCACCTTCTCAATAACTTTCCCCCAAAATTACAGGTTAGAGAGTTGTCTGTAATCATTAACTGCCTGAGGGAGAGAGACACATTACCAAAGCAACAAACCTCTAATCAGCAGAGTGGGAGCAGTGCAGAAGAGAAAAAGAACTCCTTAACAAGCAAGTCGCAACAGTTCAAAAAAAAAAAATCTGATTTGGCACATACAGTTAGCACCCTACAGTTACAGAATTAAAATGTTGGAAAAAGTGAACATCATAAATTTGTGCCTACTTGGGAATGTACTTTGCTAGATTTACACTTCTAGATGGAAGTGCTTACAGGATTTCACATTCAGAGCAAGAGGACCAATTACATTAACAAACTGACACAGCTCTCGCAGAGACACAGCAGAGAGCTAGCAAAAAATTATCAAATATTTATTTTTCAATTAATAATGAAGAAAAAAATTTTGAACTGCAAAAACACCCAATTTCAAGCTATCCTAATTGAGATGAATAGATGGGTAACTTGGTGTCTGGAAAGCAAAGTTCTAGACCCTTTTACAAAAATCTTTAACTGGAAGGGTTTTTTAATTTGTCATAAAGATCAGGTTAAACATAACACTTTAAAAATTATTGCAATGCTTTAACTTACAAGCTAAAAATTAATAACATTGGATAAGAGAATCTAGAAATTATCTGGTAAGAAAATCTGGAAACAATCAGCTATTTTGTACCTCCCGTCGATACACCGTGCTTGCTACACAACGATTTCCACGAGAAGGTGTGCCTTTGCCTTGAATGCGATTTGCAACCAATTAGCCTGATCCAGTTTCCACTGAAGCGAATGAGAAGATTACCACTGACTTTGACGAAAGCTGGATTACACTACGTTCATATTCAGAGTGGGGAAAAAAAAACCACTTAATGATTATTTATGCCAGAAATTCCAGTTTAAGAAGCAAAATTGGTGAAAATGTGTTGAAGAATTGGAAGAGAAAAATGAGCAGAGTAGATATAAAATATGACTCCACTAAAAATTAGAAGATGACTAATTACTCTGAATAAGCTTATAGAAATGATATAGATGTAATTACATGGCACAAATATACTTCAAAATCCAATTACAGCAATGGAGCAACGATTATATAGTTGCATTAAGAGTTAAAATAAAATATGATATCAGATAAATGTGTATATTAGAAAGGCATTATTAGATTTTTCTTGTATTTACCCACCATAGAGTACCACTAACCCTTGAAGCTAGGGACAAATAGATGAAAACAGATAGAGAAGAAAGATTGAGTTTTCTTGTTAAATATAGCCAGTAACCATTGAGGAACTTCTACTCACAAAGAGAAAAGCAGAGGTACCAGCTACCAATACACGGCTTTTACACTACAGATCAAAACACTGAGTCTTATTCACAGTCCTACAGCTCTGTCAGAATTAGCAACTTTTGTAAGTACTACACCATAAAAGAAGTAACACTGGAAAAGGATTTACTGCAGAAGTTGAAACATCCCAGGGAAAACACAAAATACCAATAAAGAGCCAATTATTACACCCATCAATATTCGGCAGTGGACTATCAGAGGAAAAGATATGCAGATTCGATTAGGAAAATATACAGTCATGCCTATCATTTGGCAGAAGAGCATTACTTACAGACAGGAGAAGGCCCACTTGCTTTATTTCTACGTTTAAATCATAATTTGATACTTTACACATTATTGTCAAGAAGTTAACATCAAATTAGAGGAAGCAAATACATGCACTGTGTCTCAGGGAGTCCCTTTCTTACTTAAAACTAAAGTCATCCTTTGCTTTGTTTTCTCCTGCGCTTGAAAGTCATATTGATTTAAAATAAATATATATGTGTGTTTGTATATATATATGTGTGTGTGTGTATATACAGTATATATTGTGTTTTCCAACTTTTGAAACCTAAGAGAAATATCTACCAATTGTCAGAAACTTGTGGGGCATACTTAACTCACTCACAATCTTACCTGGTTTTAAAGTTCAAACACAAACCAGGCACGATTTACATGGATTTTTTGTGAGGATTCTCCTCCAGTGGGTTGGTAAATGTTGCTTTGGAGATTTCCCATTAATAAAGACCTGCTGCTTATCCCTGTTTTGCAGTCACAGGGAGAGGGCTGGTAAGGATTTCAGTTTACAACATCACACCGACTGTATCTGCCCCCCCAGCTACAGGTTGGACCATTAGCAGAAGAAAAAGATGGGGGGAAAAGGGGAGAAAAAACCTCTAAAAATAGTCTTTTATTCTGCTTTGCTGTAATACTAGAAAGAAAAACAGAAACATCCACATGCTCAGCTATGCCTTGGCTAAGCAAACCTCATAAATGTCTGAATTTCCCATTACGGCCGTGATTTCTAGCGGGAGATGAAATCTTTACCTCTCTCTAAATTGATGGGAGTCTCTCTCCTCCCTTCACATGCCAGCACAGGGAAGCAGAAGACTATCCCTCTGAAGGCTGTATTTTATAATACTCTGATGAGATGCCTTTTGATTTAGGGTTTGCATGAAGGAAGAAAAAAAGTCCATGCAGCCTGCCAGCTCATCTCACCCAACTTTAATCACTTACTGTGTAGACAGCTATATCTGAGCTAGTCATCTAAAATCCCTTTAAAGTCAATGGTGAGAAATAGATGGGTTTAGGATGCAATTAATTGATTGGAGGGAAGAGAGATCTATCATATATGGAAAAGAATTGTGGCCCAGAGGGTTCTGCTTTTCTCCATTTACTTTACAGGGAGTTCACACGTCTGCATTGTAGGAGTCATCCTAAAGAGGTGAGAAGAATATCACTGATCTCTATTAACCAAACACTCTTTCTTTTTTTTTTTTTTTTTTT
>Ga0065711_1039763_pt1 | contig 17526 bp, 22 predicted proteins | sample Hoacrofraction12_FD_59098 | JGI IMG/M metagenome (GOLD analysis project Ga0065711, IMG submission 59098) | Hoatzin crop microbial communities from Cojedes, Venezuela - Epithelial fraction 12 v2 (version 2) | ecosystem: Host-associated > Birds > Digestive system > Esophagus > Crop | place... | reverse complement strand
CGGTCCCCCCGGCTGCCCCCAGCGAGGCCGCGGCCGCCCGCCGGCGCAAGCTGCGGCGCATGGCGCTGGCGCGGCAGCCGGAGGATGCCGGTGGCGGGAGGACGCCGCAGCTCTCGGTGAGGAGAGGGGTGCGGGGGGCTGGGGGTGCTGCGGTGGCTCTGGCTCATGGTCCCCTCCCTCCCTCCCGGCAGGGCTGGCAGGAGGAGCATGGCCGGCACAGCCGGGACCTGCAGTTCATCGACGCCTACCGGGAGCACATCAAGGGCGAGAGCATCTCCCGCGTGCTCAGCCAGGCCATCACCGCCACCCACACCGTGCACGCCGCGCTGGGGACAGCGGAGTTCTTTGAGTTCGCCCTGAAGAACCCCTACAGCGTCCAGCACACCGTGACCATCGAGGTCGACCACCCCGAGCTCAGGTGGGGGCTGAAGCAGGGTGGTGTGTGCGTGGGGAGATGCTGGCGTGGCACCAGCTCCCGACCAGTCCTCACCAGCATCTCCGCCGCTCGCTCCCCCAGTGTCGTACTGGACCCGAGGGAGTGGCGCCACTTCAAGGAGCTGACCAAGAGCCTTACGCCGGTGGAGGAGGAGATGTTCCACCTCCGCAACGACCTCAGGCCTCAGGTCTACCTGCGCCCCAAAGAGACCGTCCGCATCCCCTTCAAATACCAGACCTTCTCCGCAGACCCTGCGGTTGTCGCGGCACAGGTAGGTGCAGGCCTCTGTTTTAAGCTGTCCCCGGTCGGAAGCGTTCCCCTGGGCTGAGTTTGGCTGCGCAGGGCAGGGTGGCACTGCCCGGGGAGCACTGTGCAGCCGTAGCCGTGCTGCACCCCGGGACAACCTGCTCTTGCACCCGGCAGGGGCCGGCAGGGCTGGGCGCCGGTGCCAACACGGCCGCCTGCTCCCTGGGGAAGAGCTGGGCCGGGCAGACGAAGCACATCCAGGTGAGGGAGCGGGGCCAAAACCCTGCTCGAGGGGCTGCGCGGGGGGAGAAGCATCGCTCTCGCGAAACCCCGTCCCTCTCCCACCACCCCCCGGGACAGGTCTCCTTCCGGGTGAGCGGGGGGAAGCCCATCGCGCTGCTGCGGGTGAAGGTGGAGCCCCAGCCCCACGTCGTGGACCAGACCTTCCGCTTCTACCACCCGGAGCTCACCTTCCTGAAGAAGACCATTCGGCTGCCGCCCTGGCACACCCTCCCCGGTGAGCGCGGCAGGGACTGGGGCTCCTCCTCATTAGTCAGCATCCAGGGCTCGCAGGAGCCTTCCTGGAGGTGTGGGTGGCATCCACAGAGCTCGTCTCTGCTTCCTTGCCCTTTGACAGCCCTGGGCTCCCTGCTTGCTCCTCATCTGCTTGCCTGCATTAATTTTATATTCAGCCTCCTGTGCCGGAGCGCCCAGGTAGCCCGACAGAAGGGTTCTGGTCTGCAGGGTGGCAAGCACAGGCAGAGAAGACGCTGAATCTGGCTTCACCGCGGTCTCTCCTCCGCAGGCGCGCCGGTGGGGATGCCAGGGGGGGAGCCCGAGATGTTTGTTCGCTGCAGTGACCCTGACATCATTTGCGAAACCAAAAAGATGGTACTGGTTGCGCTTCGGCATCGGTCTGTCCTTTGTGCCCTTCCGCCGTGGGTTGTTTTCGTCAGCAGAGAGATGCCTTCCACCCACGGAACGTCCCCGTGTATCAGCCCGTGGCAGGGAATTGCGGCAGTGATGAGGCCGCAGTTGCCCTTTGTTCCCAATTAAAAGGAGCTGCGTTGTTTTTGCGGTTGAAGCCGTGTTGTGCCTTATCGCGTCGTGCAGCAGCCTGTACTCGCTTGTTCTTTTGAGCAAATACCAGCTGATTAAGATGCTGGGGAGAAGCAGCCTTTTGCCAGGCGTGGGACAGACCTTCCCCGCTGCTCGGGGTGTCGGCAGCCGCTGAGCGAGCAGCAGAGCATCGCTGCGGGGGCTCCCGGGGCCGAGCCTGGCCGTGGCTCTGCGGCCCTCCCCGCGTGCGGCCCCTGCGTTGGGATGCCCGGCAAAGCTTTCCTGGGCTGGCTTTGCAGCCAGGGGAGGTAGAAAGGAAGAATAAATTTGGGCACATACATGCAGATGGTGATGAAGGGTAGTTGCTAATTGCCATCGCAGAAACGCGTTAGTGTGGTAATTGGATTACGGCTTGTTAGAAAACTTGGGGAAAATTTGCCAGAATTTGATTACAGATGCAGACCTGGAATGCGATAGTCGTTTGTATCCTCTTTTGTAATTAAAAATACTGGAAGAGCTCAGCCAAGCTGTATAATAACTTAATAACATAGTTTAACTGGAAGCTGAAGGCATCTGCCTTCATAAGTGGGTTGGTGGCGGGTTTTTCTGTTAATGGGAAGGAAACCCTGGAGCCCTCATTACCTGGTCCGGTCTCGAGGTCAACTGTTGGAACGATGTTCTGATTTCTGCACGCAGGGACCCGGTGAGCCACAGGACATCTTCTTAAAAGTAGCCGGAGGACCAAGCCCGCAGATCAAAAAGTTCTTTGTTGCTATTTATATGTAAGTAGCAGGACCCCAGAAAAGTGAAACACTAACCCCGAGTGCGTGGCGGGGCAGGAGGGGAGCTCATGCTGCCCTTCCCTTGCTCGCAGCTCCCTGAGCCCGGCCGGCTTCGCCGAGCGGCAGAAAGCTGGGCAGGAGGCTTCCCAAAATGCTTGCAGCGTAGGGTCTGACATCGTTCTCTTTTCCTCGAAATGATCCGTGGGCAGAGCGTCTCTGGTCTGCGGGCTGATGCCCTCTGAGCCGGCTGGGCTGCCTCCGCCTCGGGCGCTGCGTTAGGGGTGGTGGGACTGGAACGGGCTCCTCGGGAGAAGCCGTCGGCGAGCCCCGTCCGTCTGTCTCTGCTGCAGGGACGCGTGGCTGGCGGCGCCCGCCCAGATCTGGCAGTTCTACCTGCACTCGCTGCAGCGCCTGGACGTCAGCTGCACGGCCGGGCAGCTCGCCCGCCTGTCCCTGCTGCTGCGGGGCACCCCGGCCCCACGCAGGGTGCGGGCGTTCACCTCCCACCCCCAGGAGCTGCAGGTAACCCCCTGCCCTGGGGTCGGTGGAATCCCCTCTGGGAAGGGAAGGGCAGCCCACTCGGAATTATGAGCGATTTACTGCCGTAACGTGTTTGCGATAATTATCTTTTGATTAGAGCTGTCATGTGTAGGATCGAAACCCCGGAGGGCAAATTATCTGCGTTAATGAGACCATCTGAAGACTAACAATTTCTTTGGAATTTTTTTGGCCGTAATTGCGAATGTGAATAATAAAAGGCACAAAAACTCCATCACCGTCCCATAAACAAAAGACAAAGTCTCCGCGGGCAGAGCCTGCGAGGAGTGGGAGTCCCGGGGCTGGGGGGGAGCTGGCCCTCCCCGAGCTGCTCCTGTCCTTCCTGGCACAAAGCCGGTCCGGCGTGTCTCTGTAGGTGGGATTAGGTGTCGGTGGGACGGGTACGCAGGTTCTGAAGAGCGGTTGGGTCTGCTCTGCACTCCAGGCCGCTCGCCGCGGAGGTGCGGTGGGCGCGCGGGTGGCTGCAGCTCCCGGTGTTGCTTCCGCAGGTGGATCCGGATGGCGCCTTCCTGCTCCCTGCCAACGGCATCCAGGACCTGTACGTCGGCGTGAGGCCGCGGCGGGCTGGCAGCAGGTTCCTCTTCCTCAACGTGGTGGATGTGGAGTCCCACCAGCTCGTGTCCTGCTGGCTGCTCTGCCTGTCCTGCCGGCAGCCCCTCGTCTCCAAGGTACAGCAGCTCTCGCGCCGGAGGGGTGCGGTGACGGCGTGGGACCGGCACTCGCGGTCCGGCCAGTAACCTGGGGCTCTCTCCTGCGTCCTCCTTTCCTTACATCTATGGGTTTTTTGGCACTTGCCACCCTGAGCACACATTTAGCCTCTGGTGCTGGAATAATCTCATTGAAGACCGCGGTGAAATGTCTTTTGGGCTGTTTTGAAGGCAGTCCCTTGCTGAGGAGTGTCAACTCTGAAGTATCCCCAGTTGTGAAATTAAAGCTACAGCATGCTGCTGCTTATTAGCACTGCGCTGGCGGAGGCCTTGCCTCAAAGATAGAAAATTAGATTTTCCAGCTAATGTCTTCCTTTTGAAAGCGTTTTCCCAGACCCCTCAGTACTGGGGGAAGTTCAGGCTGGCATTTAAACCGATGCCCCAGTGTCCTGCCAAGTGCCGGCCCACACTCGGTGCTGCAGGGCGTTGTCTGAGCGAGCGCTGTGGATGTCTGTTAATTAGCTGGAGAACGAGCCAGCCGGTCCCAGCTCCCCTGGCCCTTTGTCGTTGGGGCTTGTAATTACTTCTGTGAACGTGTGCGTGGCAGTGCCAGGAGGATGCTCTCGCTCGAAGGGGGCCTCTTTATACCTGCTGGCAGAGGTCAAATGTGAGGGGTAGGAGGGGATGTCAGCAGTGTGCCCCCAGAATGTCCACGCAGCGCGTTGGTGCAGGAGGCAGTGCTCCGTGGTTAGCTGGGGAGCTCCCGTGTTCCCGTGGTCTGTGCCGCCTCGGCCACGCTCGTGCTCGACCCGCAGGCGTTCGAGATCTCGCTCCCGGCGGGAGGCGGGAGAGGCTGCAACAAGCGCATCACCTACACCAACCCCTACCCCTCGCCCAGGCTCTACTTCTTGTGCACCAACCGGCCCGACCTCCTGCAGTTCAAGGAGGACTCCTTCGAGGTACGTCCCCCGGGCCGGACCCCTGCCCACCTCCAGCTGGACCAGGCCGGCTGCGGGGAGCGGCGCTCGCAGATGCGGGGCGTGCTGCAGGAGGGCTGCGGGCGCGTCCAGGGGTGCTGCTGCCTCTCCTCCTGCCCCTTCTCCCGCAGGTCGCCGGTGGGGAGGTGTACACCATCGGCTTGCGCTTCGCCCCGAGCCAGGGAGCGGGTGAGGAGGAGATCCTGATTCACATCAATGACCACGAGGACAAGAACGAGGAGACCTTCTCTGTGAAGGTCCTCTACCAGTGAGGCCGCCCGCCCGCCGCAGCAAAGCAGCCGGGCTCTGTGCCGCCTGCCACGGCTCCGCCGGCAGCGCCGCTGCGGGGATGCCCGTGTCTCTGAGACTTCTTGTCTCCACGCTTGCTCTGAACCCTCCTCTGCCGCGTTGCTTGCAGATGGGGGGTCATGAGCCCGTTCCCCTCGTAGCCACCTCACCACGCTGGGAGGTCTGGCTGGTTGCTGGGATGCCCGGGCATTGCCACAGGCACCCGTGGTGCCACGCAGCTCCGCCTGCTCGAATCGGGGAGGGCGAATGCATTGGCTGCCACACAGGATGTCTTTATTTTTGTGAAGTGTTACTATATTTTGGGGGTGTTGTAATCTTTTTTTTTAACTTAAAAAGTTTGGGGATCTGATTCTGCAGAATATTTTTAAAGTATTTTATATTCTACAGTGAATTTTGCACAAGCTCAAGCAGTTTTCTGGGATTTTTAATACTTTTTACTCATCCTCAATCAATTAAACTTGCTGCGCAGAACTGGCAGAGTGTAGCAGCGTTTTCTTCCGTGGGAGGTGGAAACCCTCGAGTCCCCATCCTGCGGGTGCCAGGCTGTCCCTGCCCACCGCCGTCGTGCCACCAGCCCCATGGTGGGGAGCGCTGGGGGTCCCCTGTGTCACCCCCAGTTCCCTGGTCAGGGCAGCGACTGGAGGAGGGCGATGGAGCCATAAGCTGTGGGCTGACCCCCCTGAGGGACAGTGGCCCCCTCCCAGCGCGGTGTGATCCTGTTTAGGGGGTAGTGAAAGGCTCCCCCGCCCCTCGCCAAGCCCTGGCACATCTCGCTGTGCCCCCGCGCCGTGCTGCCCTCGGCTCGCTGCATGGAGAGGGAAGAACCAGAGAGCTGAGAAGAAAGGGAGCTGAGGCAGGCAAAGCCGGGGGTCTCCTGTGGGGGTGGCTGGGGGTCTCTGCCCATTGCTGTGCCCCTCTGGGGGCGGGGGGCAATTGGCAGAGCTCCGGCAGGCAGCCCACCCTCCGGAGACCGGTGTCCCCGCTTCGCCGTTCGGGTCAGACCCTGGTGAATGAGTAGCCCTGATGAAGTCGTGCGCCGAGTTCCTCTGCCTCCCTCGGACTGATCGGAAATGACAGCTCATGTTTTAAAAGTGATTACGCTGTCTGCAGCAGAGAGGCCCCTAAGTTGGGTTATTAAAGTAGATTAGCTGAAGAATTTTCATTACGTTTTCATACAATGATATTTCTTGAGGCTTATGAATGAGCTGGTGCTGTACCCTCGCCGCCTTCGCAGCCGCTGGTAAACGATGTGCCGGGGGGCCGGGGACGCCGACGCGGGGACTCGAGCGGAGCTGGCGGCTCCCCAGCCGCGCTGCCGTTAGATGTGGGCGGCCGCTGCGCAGGGCAGCGGGGTGGGCAGCAGCCGGGCCGGCAGCGAGCTGCCCGCTGCCCCGAAGCGCAGGGCTGTGCCGCGGCGTCCACCCGAAATCTGCAGAACCGGGGAGGCCGTTGAGAGGGATCCCGCTTGTGCTTCTGCCGTGTCAGAGGCAAGGGGCAGGCGGGAGGACGCACAGAGCAGCTCCGTCAGCCCCAGCTCCTGCCCGTACGCCCGGCCAGACCTACCCGCGCCCGGAGCAGGGAGGGGATGCAAAAAGTGGTGAGTAGGAATGAGAAAATTAAAAAAACAAAAAGAAAAAAATCAAATTGGGTGCAAAAGCTCGTGCAGCAGCAAACTGCCCTTTTGCCCTGGGAAATGGGCTCCCAAATGCCCGGGCTGCCGCAGGGTGCTCCTCGGGCTCCAGCTTTTAAACCCGGCTGATTTCTCCCGTTACGAGGACTAAGCTGTGACTGCCTGAGAGACCCCGAATTAAACAAAGGCTCACCATCGTATTTGCTGGGAGCTTGCCAGCCTTGTCATACGACATTACCGGGTATCTTTATTAGCTGAAACGAGTATTTAGAGTCTCTGCTAAATGGAAGGCTGATAGACTCGTTTGAAAGTGGCACTGAGCAAACACTTCTGCAACCTGCCGCTGAGGCCTGGCCTTCGGCATCCCCCGGCGTGTCGTGGCACCTTCTTACGGCAGAGACGCCGTCCCGCTCTCGGAGCTGGGCATCGCCTTTGGGCGGGCGCCGGCCGAGCGGCGGCACCGTCCCTTCCCGTGGAGGGGTCGATCGCAGCCAGGAGGGGCAGATCTGACTCTCTGGCTGTTGCTGAAGCTGATTAACTTTTGCAGTGCCTAATTGCAGGCTGAAGGACGGCTCCTGACCGAGCCCCTTTGCAGAGCACTTGGAGCAGGGGGCTGCACGCGTGGGACCAGCCCATCATCCGGCCTTGAGGCTGGCGAAAACCCTGTGCCAGCCTGGTGCTCCTCCGGGCAGTTGTGTCCCAGAACATAATCTCATTATCAATTAGCCAACGACACGTGGAGGGACAGTTACACTGTGAATTTATTGGTGTACGGTCTCTGCTCCGGGTGCTGGCATGGCTGGCGGTGCTGCCGGAGCCTGGGGCGAGCGGCAGGCTGGGGCTGTGCCTCGCAGCAGCAACACCGGGGCAAACGGTCGCTCCGTCCGCTCCCTGAAATCTCCCACAAGTTCCCCGAGGAGCCCGGTGGGGCTGGAGGAGGAGGAGGGCAGAGAAAACCCCGTGCTCCGGGGCAGCTGCCTGTGGGGCGGCTGCTGGCTCCAAGTTTTTGGGGAGTGGTGTGCCGACTTTCACACCCAGATAGTTAAAATTTTTTTTTTTTTAAATTTATTTTCCCTTGGTGCGTTGCTGTGATTGTGCAGCTGCAGCCCTTCGGAGCCCGTGTGCCCTCCAAGCCACGTCCCCACCGAGAGCGGCCGGCAGCTCCGCAGCATCGGGGCTGGCAGGGTGGATCTGCTCCGCGCAGGGACAGGGGCTGCTCCCGGCAGGTTCCCACCCCGGGAGCCAAAAAACTTTGGCATTACAGTGCGTCGCCCTCGCGTCTCCGGCTGGAAGTGTTTGGAGTCTCAAGTCTGAAATGAGTTTTTATTTTGAAATGCATTATTCATTTTCTTTTAAAAGGTCAAAATCTAAATGAAACGCTTTAAGTCACGTGAGATGAATTTATTAGTTTTTGTCTTTGGCAGGCACACGGTAACTCAACCTGGCGGCTGCCTGCCGCCGCCGAGGCGGGCAGCGCTGGGGCAGCGGGCGCGAGCGGCTGCGGGATGCGGCGCGCTGCGGGTGCTGCTGTGGCCGGGCCAGGGTGCCGGTGGCTGCACGGGAGCAGTGTGGTGGGTCATTGGCTCCAGGTAACTTCTCTGCTCAGAGTTCTGCTCTGCTCGCTTTGATGCGTGCGATGCAAAGCATTTTATATATATATATATATATGTATGTGTTATGTGCAGATGTGGTGGCTTTGTTTTTTCTCAAGCCACCTTTAACGAGGTTGCACAAACCACCTCTGGCTGCAGGTTCAGTCATTGCTCTCTCGGGTTCCAAGCACCGCACATCTCTTCCTCTTTCAATTTACCAGCACATCTCACCCGAGAGAAGCTGAGTGCCCCGGCGGGAGCCGCCCCGCGGATGCCCCCGCAGCCGCACGGGCAGAGCAGCTCCGGGCTCCGAGGCTCGGGCGAAGGCAGAGCGTCCCCGGGGCTGCCCTCGCCCTCCTCGGGGACAGAGCCTCTGGCTGCGAGCGGGGAGTGAAAGCGGGCCGGAACGCGGGGCAAGGGTGTGGGAGCTGCTGGCCAGTGCTGCCACGGATCCTCCCGACGTTCTCGTGCCAGCGGTGGCACAAGTGACCTTTTCATCCCCCCTGCTCCTGCGCTGAGCGGCTGCGGGTGCTGGCAGGCGCTAGCGGCCTCTCCTTCAGCACAGCTTGAGATACTTCTCTCCTAATTAGAGAAAGGGATTCAGAAAAACTGTAGAAGTTCACTCCAGAGAGCCGCTGGGCTTCGTGGTGAAGAAGTGGTTGCTGGCAGTAGTTATATGTGAGCTTGAAGACAAGCAGATCACTCTGGATGTGACAGAGCACCGTGGAGATGGGCAGCGGGCTCCCCTCTGGGCTTCTTGGCAGGGTAAGGCCAACCAAGTCCTCCCCTTTCCTCAGGATGGTTTTCCAGAGGAAAATGGGAAAAACAAAGAGCTGTCAGCTGCGGCGCAGAGACAGCATCCCGACTTTCCTGCGGACTTTCCCGCAGAGCAGCCCGGGCAGCGCCTGGCTCCACCTTGCCCCAGGGAGGGTCCCAGCAGCTTGTCTTTTAGGAAAAGCTTTCTTTCAAAAGCTTTGTCTGCAGGGATGTTTAATTTTCCTATCTGAGAGGGAAGAAAAGGTCTTTCCAACAGGGCGTGCAGCTGTAGTCCCTGCAGCTGCCGGTGCTGGGACCAGCGGATGTCCGGAGTCTGAAGCCAGGCGTGATTCCCAGCGGGAGCAGGCTGAGCAATAGTTATCAGGGCAGTTACAATTCTCTCTTGTCCCCTGGAAGTTCAGGCCCTGTACTTCTCCAAAGTGAGGTGTCAGATGTTCTTCCGCAGAGAAATTCCCCTGTTGGTTATGGACACGCAGCCCAACCACGGCGCGGCGGTCCCGGCTGGGGGGGCTTTGGTGGGACGTCCTGCAGCCGTCGGGTGCAGGAGACCGCGGGCTGCTCTGTGTGGGCACACCGACGCTGGAAGGCAGGTTAGTTTTCAATAATGATTTGCAGCTACATAATGAGAAATTTGTAGCATTTATAAACTGCCGGTTGCTTTGAAATTGTTTCCCCTCTTTCTGCCCCAGACTTGACATTTGATGAAGAATTGAGGCTTTGTGTTCATTTACCGAATAATTTACTGTAGGGGGGTGGGAAGCAGCATCCACCTTAGTGAAGGTCAATGGCGTCGAGTCTTTAGCTGTTTTCCCAAGTACTATGAAGGTTTTCAAGCAAACAGCGTGGCTGCTGTCGGCAGTGGAAGGCACCGCTCCCGCAGCAGCTCCCGTCGGATGGCGGCGAAGCCGGATCACTCGGCTCATCGGCCGGCTCCGGTGTGGGGGTCTCCAAAGCAGGCACAGCAGAGCGCACCCCCAAATCCACGCTCACAGGGTGCTTGGTTTTAGGGGCAGAGCGAGCCGAGCACGGAGGGCTGTTGGTCACCTCCCAGCCCAGACGAACGCTCGACGCGCGCCCTGCTTTCCTCCGGCTTCCCCCCCGCTCACCCGGGAGGTGTTCGGTGCAGCTGCCCCAGGACTCCTCCCGGGGGGCTGGTGCTGCCGGCTGCCAGCAGAGCTGTTCATCAGCCTCTGCAAATCTGTTCTGCTGGTAGCTGGTGCGTGAGAGCGGACTATGCCAGGAGGTGCGGCTTATCAAATGTCACGCAGATTGTATCTCGGGGGAAACATACTTCAATAATTAAATTAAATGAAACGTCTTGCAATAAAAGCCTCGGAGGCTGCGGCCTTCTGTTTATCTCCAAAATACGCATGGAGAGGGAGGTGGCAATGGGAGATGCTGGCGGGCTGGGCCAGGTCTCTGCTAGTTTCACCAAGTGTCTCCGTGTGTCGTGGAGCATCTTGCACTTCCATGCGTCGCATTTTCTCCCCAGAGAAGCTGTGTCCGCTCTGTAGAAAGGCCAGACCTGCAAGTTTGCTGAACACCAGCACTGTGCAAGCCGCCAGGGAGGCTGTGACCAGCGTCGGGCTCCAGCGGTGCCAGCCCGGGGGAAGCCCTGCTGCAGGGCTGCCGGAGGGACAGCGGCTGCCCAGCCTTCCCCCATCACCGCACACGTGGTTACGCACCGTGCGCCAGATGGGCTTTGCTTTTATGGCTGGAAATCTTTTAAATTCTGGTGAGTCACCTCTTGGTGTCTGACACGGTGAGACCCCGGGTTTGGGGAACAGCTGTGCCTTGCCCCTGTGCAGCCCACCCCACCCCATCCCAGTTAATTATTGGTGATTAGCTTCATCACTGGCGAACTGGAAATAATTAATCTGGCATGTCACCTCCTCCTGGGTGAGCCCTGGGTGCTGCTGACAGAGGAAGAGCGCGGTGCAGCCAGCACCGGCGTTTTGACCCTGGGAATGCCTGTCAGAAGGGAAGGCAGGTCTAGACTGGACATCATGAAGACATTTTTCACCATGAGAGTGGTGAAACACTGGCACAGGTTGCTCAGAGAGGTAGTGGAGGCCCCGTCCCTGGAAACCTTCAAGATCAGGTTGGACGGGGCTCGGAGCAACCTGGCCCAGTTGAAGTCGTCCCTGCTCACTGCAGGGGGGTTGGGCCAGATGACCTCTAAAGGTCCCTTCCAACCCAAAGCATTCTGTGAGTCTGTGATTCTGTATTTCTCAGGAACGGGTTTTGCAGACCTGGGGTGTTTTGCTGGGCTGGCAGAATGGTGGTCGAGGTCCCCGCAGCGTGGGGACAGCCGCAGGGTTTGCCTTCCCTGGCAGTGTGTGCCGGAGGATGCTCTGAGCTCTGCCTGTGCAGACCATCTGCCCCCTTGCTTCAAATTAATAGTCAAATTCAGAAAGAAAAAAAAATAATCAAAATCTTTTCATGGATAATTTGCACACAGAAAAAAGGGGTCAAAGGAATTAAATAAATCCTTCGCTGCGGTGGGCTCGCCCCGCCGGCTCCCTGCCTGTTGGAAGCAGGTTTTCAAGCCTGATGGTATCAGATACTCTTTTGGCACCCATTTTCAGAGAAGCATCCCACCCCTGCTGCTGCTTAATGCAGCTCATCTCCTGCCGATTGCTCCCAGGGTCGCAGCCAAATCAGCGCTTCGAATTCAAGCCTTCCCCGCCGCTCGGCGCGGGTTTCCATGGAGATCGGCGAGGATGCTCCTTGCTCCCCCGGAGCCGATGGAGACGCACCCTCGGGGGTGGCCCCGCGGGGGTCCCTGAGCATCGGGGGGCTGGCAGACCCGGCGTCTTTGGTGCTGGCGTGGCGGTGCTGCCGCAGATGCTCTGCTCCCTGACACACTGCCCACCCCCACCGCCACCGGGAGCCGTGCGTGAGCGGGGGGAGCTCAGGGACAGCCGCATGGATGCGGGTTTCTCCCTGGGAAGTCCCGGAGGAGTTCCCGGGACCTCTCCTTGCACCTCGTGAAAACCTTGGTCTCCTTCCCTGGCCGCGCGTTTCCTTGTCGCTCCCGAGGGCCCCTCCTCAGCGCCTCGCCCCCCCCACCCGCGCTGCGCAGCTCCCTCGAGGACACGCGCCTGGGGCACGCGGCTGCTTTACGCTCTTCTCGCACATCGGAGCTGACCCCCCCGGGCGCTTGTCTGCAGGTGGGGACCAACCCGGCCCGTCCGCTGGACAGCAGGCAGCTTGATCTGTTTGTGACGAGCGGTCTTTCGACTCCAAAAAAGGGTTTTCCGAGAGCCTGTGCCTTGCAGAGAGCCGTTGGGCCAAGGTGGTGGCAGGTTCGGAGGTGGAAATGCCCTCATGTGCGTGGCTGAATTAGCAAATAGCCATGAGATCTGAGGAATGATAGTAATTACAGGAACAAAATTGTTATTAATGTACTAATTTACTCGGGAGCCAGGCTTTATGTAATTACACTCCGGGATCAAGATAAGGTTAATGCGTTTACCTTCCCGGGTATTTATAGACAGGGTGGATTGCTCTTCCTCCGCTGGAACACACAAGGGCACGTGTTCCCGGCGAGCGGCAGCGGGGCCGTGCGGCGTGGGCATCCCCCGGCAGAGGAGTCCGGTGCGGGGGTGGCGGGGGGCACGGGGAGGTCTGGTGCCGTTTGCTGATATTGCTAACGGGGGGATTCCGGGCAGCAGCTCCCTGCGTCGGTGAGTCGGGGCACCCCGGGCTCGGCTGCTTACTGAGCCGCTCAGCGCGTGGTTAAATGAGTTTCCGTGGTGTGTACACCCGAGGGTGAGCTGTCCCGGGGACGGCCGTCGGCTGGCGTTTGGCTGCCTGGAAATAACCCCCAGCCCCTGGGCTCCGCAGCGAACCTGCAGCCACCCCGGGGTGGCAAAGAGAGCAATGAACCGGACCTGCTGATGCTTCACATGTTGAAACTTTGCAAACACCTCTGAAACCTTCAGCCACCGGTGAAAAGCTCCTGGCTGCGAGGATGCTTCCCCCCGTGCTGGGCCCTTGTGCGGTGGGCGGCCGTGGGAGGGCTCGGCTGCAACATCGGTCTGGGAGATGGCGAGTCCTTCGCTGCCGCTGCTCGAGCCGCCGTGGGCACGGCTGCCCTAGAAATGCCAGGCTGGAGGAGGGATGCTCGCCCGTGGTCGTGGGCAGCGGGCAGCCCGGGGACCGGCGGGGTGGGCGCAGGGCCACGCGCAGAGCCGCGTGCTGCGGCCCCGGGACAGGCTGCTGCCGCCGCAGTGCCAAGCATCGCTCTGTCACGGGCGAGAAAAGAAAAAAAGCAGGGCAGGATCTGGCAGGCCCCAGAGTCCCCCTCCTCAGGGATGCTCCGGCTTCTCCCCCTGTGCCTCTGGAGCTCCCCTGGTCGCTCAGACCCACCTTCACTAACGCCACGCGGGGAGATGTCGGCTGGGTTTGCCGGGCATCCCGCAGCTCCAAGCCCTCCTGGCTGCACCGTCCGCCCGAAAGCCGACGAGCGGCGCGGGGCTGCTTGCTCGCGGGCCACCAGCGAGTGGCTGTCGAGTGTCACCAGGGATATTTCTCCTGGTGTCACACGAGGGGGACAGCGGCAAGCTGCAGAAGGTCAGAGCAGCCCTAAAAATACGCATCTGCGTGCGTCTGTGTTTGTGGCTGCTTCGTTATGCGACACACATGCTGGGAGTTGAACGGCTGGAGACACTTGAACACGGCCAACCTTTAAGAGCAGGAGAAAGGTTTAATAAGGTCACACCAGGCCTTAAGGACCCTTCAGCTTGGTCTTTTGCTAATTTACAGGGAAATAAATGTGTGAGTGGTGGTGGGGAGCCCCGTCGCTCTCCCTCTGCTGCAGAGCTTCGCTGCCGAGCAAGCAGCTGGAAGGGGAGATCTGCCGAAGGCGAGCGCCGGGTTCAGTCCTCGCTGTAAATGGGAGGGGAAGCCGGCTCTGCGCTGTCCGCCGCGCCCGTGTAACCGCATCACGTAAAACCATTTTTAAAGCAAACAGAAGTTTGAGTTATGTTTGTTATTTTTGCTAACTGTGTGCACATGGCTGAATTTCTTGATGACAGAAGTGAGTAACTGTGCAAGGTTATGCAAATGAAGTACTTAATTAAGTAGGAGTCATATGAAATAAATTCCGGCTCCACCAAGTGCCCTCTGTTTTTCCTCAAAGTCCGGGACGCTTCTGAGTGATGGGCTCTGGACTGAGAAACTGATGTCATGGGGGGACCGCTCTGCTTTCCCACCCTTGCCTGGGCGCAGGGTCCCCATCCCCATTCCCAGACCTTCTCCTGGGCTGGGCTGTCCATCTGTCCCGTCCTGTCCCATCCCGTCCCCTCCGCTGTGCTCCGCAGCCCATCCTCACCAACACGATGCTCGGCTGAGCCACCCACATCTCTCCTTCCTCCAGACCCCATTAATTACCCTCGAAGGCTCCTCATACGTTATCAGGCCCAGATGTTTCACACTGTATGCTACAAATGTTAATTATCTCCTAATTAGTTATTAGCAGAGGCAGGGCTGGCACAGATCGGGGCGAAAGCCGGCCAAGGGCATGAACAGCCCTGGGTGGCAGCACATGGACCAGCAGCTGCTGCTGGCGGGGAGTTTATTGGGGTTCCTCATCACCCCTCCGATTCCCGGCGTTTACCCAAGGGTGACCTCGGCGGTCCCCGGGATGGAGCTGCCCGCAGGGATGCGGGATGTGACGGTGCAGAGCCCTCTCTGCCAGCCGAGCTCCCCGGCACTGGCGTGTTCCTGGGCCTGGCACGTTCGGCTGCTGGTCGTGATGGTGGGATGCCTTACTGGGGGCTTCGTGGTCAGCTGCACGGGTCAACACCCGGCCGGCTCACGCGTTGTTGGAGGCCAAGGGGCTGAGGGCTTCGTCAGCAGGAAGGATCCTGTCTGGCAAGCAGGAGCGTGTCTCTTCTTGGCGTCACGGTTTTGTCGATCCCACTGGTACCTTACTGAGCAGTGCAGGCAGGGCAGGGAGGGGAAGGTCCCTTCCCCAGGCATCTCCCTGCAGCAGCGACGCCAGGGCCATGGGGTCCCGGGGCCGGGGGGTCCTGGGGCTGGGGGGATGCCTCAGCAAGGTGGGGTGCGCGGCGTGCAGCCCTCCTCTGCACGCACATCGGCAAAGATCCGCCGGGAAAGCCCGTGCCTCGGGCGGCAGCGAGTGGCTCCAGCCTGGGCACCGGGATGAGCCCTAGGAGGAGAGGAGCGCGGTGATGGAAATCACTGCGGGGGGGGGAAAAGACCCTCGGGCCCCCGCGTCTGCTGGCAGCAGCTCCGGCGTGGTGGGGCATGGGGGCATCGATGCCGGGAGCGGGCCCGATCCTGCGAGCGCTGCGGGGTCCCCGGGGTGCGAACGCCGAAGACGTGCAGAAGTGTTGTGGGTCTGCAGCGCTGCTCCAGGGGTTGGCTAAACCCCGGCCGGGGGTTTTACGCTGGTTTGCCTGATGATTTCTCAAACACCCATTTCCGTGAAATATCGGCTCTCCTTCCGCGTGGAAAGGCTGTTTTATTCCAATCCGCAGCAAAGAATGATGAAATCCATTACTGCCGAGGCTCTGCAGATGTCTGTGGCACGGCTCCTGTGAGCTCGTATTTCCTCCTGGAGACTGATAACCCGGGGGCTGCCGGCTTCGGTGGGATCTTTAATCTTCTGAAGTGCCACGTAATTTAGATAAAAGAGGTTTGGTAAATTCCTGCGTTTTTTTCTGGTGTTTAGAAAATCTCTCCGTGGTCTTGGTCCATCACTGTTCTCTTTCTTTTCCATCCCTGGGAGCAGAGGGCGAGGTGCACAGCGCTGCCCACCCCACCTTCGCTCCCCCCACTGCCGCTGCCTTCTCCCCGCCTGCCCGGGGGTAGCTCAGGGTTGCAGCGGGACTCGTTTCACTGCTGGTGCTCCCTTTTGAGGCCTCTTGTCAGGAGGAGACACCAATTCTGATTGCTCATGGTAATTGTGCTGATGACTGTCCCGGTGGCACTGACCTCATTTACAGCCAGGCCGGGATGCAGGCAGGGTGGTTTTCGCTTATGAAGATGCAAAGAGGGTGTTTTTCTCTTATAAAGATAGAAGATGGCGGTGAGGATGTTCTCCTCCTCCCCGTCCCTGCGTGCTCCCGCGCAAGGCAGCCGCAGAGGGATCCAGCCCTGCGGCCGGACCTCCGATCCCAGCCGAGCAGAGCCGAAGCCCCGGCAGAAGGGCGGATGCGGGGGGCCTGGGGCGGGAGCTGGGGGGGTGAGCGGGGTGGGGGCTGCTCGGGCGTAGCTGTTGATTTGGACGCAGCATTGCACAGATGGGACTGGAGGAGCCAAGCTGCCGCCAAGCGCCGTTTGAGGCTCCCCGAGCGTTTTGTGTGCTAAGAAAAAAAAGATCAAATCCTGCTGGCAGTTAATGGAGTAATTGTTAAAAATATCCCTCTTTCTTGATGTGCAGAATTTAACGTTCTTCCCTTTTTTTTCCCCCTTCCCCTCCTGCCAACATTCCCTCACTTGTCACCCTCCCAGGGTCCTTGTTTTAAGGTGGGTGAACCGCAGCCGCGGGGCAGAGCCGGCTGGGACGCCGCGGTGCCTGGGGACCCATCCTGCCCCTTGCATGGGGGTACGTCCCGGACCCCGACGGCGGCTGCGTGTGCCAGCACTGGCAGGCGGGAGGGAACCACTGCTGACCTACGCTGTGCTAAAACCTTGGTCCGGGAGCCTGAATACCTGCCTGGAGCCTGCAGAAGTGCCGTGGGTCCGAAGGTGACCCTCCCGGGAGGTGCTGGCACCTCACCGCGCGTCCCACCCGGCCGGGGCTGCAGAGGGTCGGAGCGGAGCCGGCAGCTCTTTTGATTGACTTCTCTTGCTCTGCCGCAGGATTCCCAGGGGTGGGATTGGAAAGGCTTAAAGGGGGAAGTGGCTTGTTTGGGGACGTTACAGCCCAAATTGAAGCCATCTGTGATGCCGCGCAATTTCTTCCATCCAGCACATCCCCAAGCTGTCCCTCATGCTAAATCACCTCGCTGTGACGGGGCCGGGGCAGAGCAGCGCTGGGAGGGCACCGGAGCGCGGGCTGGAATGCCTCGGCCCCTCCAGCTGAAAGCTGGCCAGCTTTGTCAGCACGGTGCAAATATTCTTTAACCCCCCCACTAACGAACACAACCAAGCAAGCAGAAAGAAGAACTTTTGTGGACGCTTTATTTTTAGCTCTCCCTGGTGCGAAAAACAAATTAAAGACAGTACAAAACCCACCCCTAAATGCAAAGAGTTGGAAGCCAAATGTCACCGCAGCTTTGATCCCCTCCGGAGGAAGCTCTGGCGCTATCAGTTTAGAAGCATTAGATTTGCATATACATGTCCCCTAATTTGCTCTTCGGGGGCTGAAATCTAATAACTAATGAAGAAAATCTTCCTGTGCGTGCAGAGGAAACCCTGATTATGTCACAGATGCATTAAGAAAAATAATCAGACATAAAAATGAAGTCCCAAAGAAAATGCTGCCCGTAATTAAAACTTCAGCAAAGACAGAAATCCCTGCTGTGCACGTCGGGGGG
>Ga0065711_1039762_pt1 | contig 17527 bp, 15 predicted proteins | sample Hoacrofraction12_FD_59098 | JGI IMG/M metagenome (GOLD analysis project Ga0065711, IMG submission 59098) | Hoatzin crop microbial communities from Cojedes, Venezuela - Epithelial fraction 12 v2 (version 2) | ecosystem: Host-associated > Birds > Digestive system > Esophagus > Crop | place... | reverse complement strand
GGGGGGGGGAAGGTTGTTTCGTGTGGAAACATTAAATGAGAAACGCAGCCATGGAAAACTCAGATGCGCGCGCGCACACACACATGCACACACACACACACGCACGCATGCAGAGCAACAACAACCATCACTACCAAGGTTATTATAATTAATTTAAAATCTGTTTAGAAAAGGGTTCCTTTTATGTCGGACGGGCTCTTTAAGCGGCTCAAGAAGTATGAAAAACAGGAAATCAAACTGCCTCATTAGGAATTGACTCTGCTCAGTAATTAGAGGCCAGAAAACAAAACAAGGAAAAGCAGGTGGCGAGTGAGCTCCAAGCGGGCAGCTATTGTATCATTTCAATGTTCTGCAGGGTAACTGCGTTATTTTTTCAGAGAAGTGTTACTTCCATGGAGAAATGATTCTGAGAATCATCTGAAGTTTAATGGGAAAGCGCTTCTTGCTCAAGCTCAATGTGGAGGCTGCTAGCTTGCCTCAGCCTGTAGTTTAATTCATAATTAGGTGGTGTTTCGCTGTGTTTAAAAAGACAACTCTGTTCTCCAGCATCGACTGCTATCCTGCGAAAATCATGTTAAAAGTAATTACCAAACGATACCATATTTTGCTGGTACAATCAGACGAGATGACCCTAGACATTAATATCAATTATATATTCTAACAATAACCTTTGCTGAGCAAATGCTGCCAATGATTTCCAGCAAATATCTGTTTATGTTTTAGTCACGCTGGAGCAAGAGTTTGCCTGCCATACCCCCTTCCTCCTTCAGTTTTGCAGGAATGTTTTTTTTGCAGAAAGCTCGCTTCCAAATGCCACCCACAATTATTTGCCAAAACTGAATTTGGGTTGCGTCAGCAATAATCGTGCCGGGGGGGGGATGCCTGCTCTGCCCATTGGTGATGGTCGCGGGACTTTCTGACTCATTTCACCACACCCAAGGAAGGCACACCTTGCAAAAGGCAAACACTTGTGGGGAACAGGGATAGCTCTTTATTGATTTGTAAAATAAGCTTGTAAATAAATCAAATCTTTTCCCAAGAATTAAGCAGCTGGATGCAAAAGATCTAAAAAACCAACACAGACATTGTCAAACTTTTTTTGTGTGGGGAATAACAATGAAGGAAATGGCTTTCTTCGCATTGCTCTCCCGTGTGCAGAAAATAGAAGCTACTTTTGTCATACACATTTTTTTTTTCAGTGGGAATTTTAGGCCAGGTCTCTAAAAACAACAAATACTAACGGATGATAAAGCAGGAGTATTTACCTACTGTTTACCACTGACATCCTGCCAGGATATGGTGCGGCTGAGCGAGTGCGTTTTGGCTCAGGATGAGCCTGGTGGCTTGGCAGGATGAAGCCCTAGATCGGGAATGTCGGGCGAACGGCGGCAGCAGAGCTGGGCGATTTATCTCCTTGCCAGCCAGGTGCTTCACGGCTCTGTGGTGGCCTGTCCCTGGGCAGGTGGAGGCTGCAGCCAGGGGAGAGGACAACGCTTCCCACCGCGTCCACAGCGAAGCGTTGGGTATGGTGCAAGGCAGGTCTGGCAGGGGAAGCCTGAAAGCCAGCTGCAATCAAAGCAGGTTTGCTGGTGTCAGCGAGATTAAAAACCAGCCTTCCTGTGACCGGGGAAGAGCCACAGCTGGCACCAGGCTGGCTTATGCCGAGAGCGGCACCACAGGAGGGACTGAGGCTTGTACAGAGGTTTGCGGCCTCTGGCACGTTTCTTATCCCGTAACAAAACTCAGGTGGATGGAGAAGGAAGCATCTGCTGGGTGCTCAGGTTTAGGTGGTGAGCGGCCACCAGCCCGCTGCCCACAGGGACGCCGTGAGCAGGAATGTGCTGTCGTGGGTGGGCTCGGGGCAGCTTCGTGCTCCGGCAGCGGTGCCCAAGAGCAGGTCTACGTGTGTCCCAGGTCTACAAAAGCCATCAAATAAAAAAAGAAATTCTGTCAATCGTTATTAATAATGCCTCTTTAAATCAGTTATTCCTTGAGGCAAAGACTTCCAGCAGCTAGGAGGGGACACGGCTGAGCCTCTGCCGGTAAGAAGGGAGCTCCCTGGGGCTTGCTGCTTTGCTGCCAGCAGCGAGTGCGTAGCTATTTTCCACACACGAGTCCCCACTTTTGGGCTGCTCCCTGCCCTGGACAGGTTGCTTAGGGCGGGAGAGGTCAGAGAGGGATGGGGGGCTTCACAGCCAGCCCAGAGCTGCCCTGGGCTGCACGTTGCTGCCCATGCCCTGCCTTGGGAGGGAGCTTTGTGCCGGGCAGCTTTTGAAATCAAACCTTGGGCTGCTTTTCTGTCCTGAAGACAGTTTTCCTCTAAAAGATGGTAGGGGCAAATAAATCCTCTGGTTTGCATGCATGGAGGCCCCTTGAGCATACCATTAGCACTACGCACCAACAGATGTGCCATATACTGCTTGATTTATCCATGAAAGAGTTTCTTGCTCCCAGCCAGCAGACTGGTGTGATGGATCAGTCCATCGGTGGAACATGGGCAAGTCCTGTGTCTGGTGGAGGAGGTGTGGGAGCGTCACCTTGCCAAAGGACACAGGTGAGCATTAGGAATGTTCCCAGACGTGTGCCCAGATGGGAAATGTGCCCCTTTCACCCAGCGGCTGGTGACTGCCTTGGAGGCTGACTCTGGGCTGCCAGGAACCACGCGGTTGAACAAAGGAACCTTGTGCTGGCAAGGCAGATCAGATACGCTGAAAGCACCACAGATTGCCAACCTTCCCTTGGTGGAATGGCCCCAGAAAATGTGGATTTGGCTGTGCTTTTCTCTCCTGTCACCCTCCTGGGGGGGTTTCCTTTGGTCAGCAGGCTTGCATTTGTTTCCTGTTGTGATACATGCATCTGTTGCAAGGCTAGAGGTTTCCTTACCAAGCTGAACCCTATTCCTAGATCTATTGACGTTTACTATAAGTGCTTGAGCTGGGCAAATAATCCATGAATATATGTTGACATTTCTAAGTCAATTTGCTTTGGCTAGTACTATACCTGTCTAGGGATAACTCTTTGCAAACATTCAACGGACTGACGACTTCTGCCATAAATATTCATGAAAGGTGTGCTTCAGCACCTCAGAGACCATGTTCGAAACCGGCTCACAAATGTGTGAGGGTGGGAACTGTCTCTGTGTGTATTTATTAGGGAGCAGACATAATTTCATGGCTTAATAGCCTGATTGTAAGCAACTGTGTTACTTAAAACCAGGGTAACTATAACTTGGGAGGCCTTTGAACCCTAGGTTGCTATGCTTAATCTATATGACCAATCAGCATCACAAATGAACCTGTGGGAACCGTAAATAACTTTAAACAACAAAAAAAATCTCTGAATACATCAAAAGTGAATAATTTGCTGGGATCCAGAAGCCCTTAGCAGCCACAGCTTATGATTTCCTGTGGTTTCACAGTGGGGTGGCTGCGAGAGGGACGTGGCGGGGAACGCCACGCCGCCTCCCGTATTGTTTTAGCCAGGCATTCATAGGTGGAATTTGTGAACTCATGAGAATGAAAGTTTCCTAGCCCTGGCAGGGATCCAGGCAGAATTTGGGTAGACATTGTGCAAACTTCCCCGTGCTTCTCCAGGGGCTGATCTGTCGCAGGATGAATGGGGTCCCCCAGCCTCCCCACTAGCATGGCCCGGCATCACCCGCATCACTCAGTCACAGGGTGGGCGAGAGGTTGGGCTGCCCAACGCCGCGGCTCTGCCTCCTTCCATCCCTCCCTTCCATGAGAGGAGGAGGTATCACTCCCTCTTGCAAACCAGCCTTAACCCTGATTTGCATCAGGCTTGCTATTTCAGTCCTGGGAACCCCAAAGTTGCCGGATTAGGTTCTTTCATTGTTTTTACACGTGTCCCTTTGGGGCTGAGCTGTTAAAAATAAGGCACTAGAAAGACAAATGGTTTCCCGGGGGGGAAGGGAGAAGGGAAGAGGCTTAGGACAGCTGTAAAATGCTGCAAGGTTAAATAAAACATTCGACTGCTTGTGTAGTTCTTCCTCGTGTTTCTGAAACCACTGACGACCTGAAGAAGCTGGAGGAATCATTCTGCTTGCTGTGTATGTTTTGTTTTTTGTTTTTTGTTTTTTTTTTAAACTTGTTACACAAAACATTGTTTTTTCAATTTCAGGAAGTCTCTTGATGCCCTTTGGTTGATTTTGTTTTGCTTGTTATCTGGACAACTAATATTTTTTCCTGTTAGGGGGAAAAAAAGATTTTCCCAAGCAGATTAAAGATGTTTTTTAAGCGTATGAATGGTGACATGGTTCACTTTCATTGCTTTGTTTATTTTTAATAATGAAAAACACCTTAATTTATCGTAGCAAGACGTCCATCCTGGAGTAAACCTTGAATTGAGTTTTCGCTTGTTGTTTCTGATTTGTTTGTGGCTTCTTATCTAAGAGCAGGCTCTGAGTGTTTTCTCATACTTTTCTGAAGCCGTGGCACGTGACAGAGTTTTCTTCAGAGCACATTGATGTCCGCTGAACAACGACAGCCACATTTGCGAGAGGGGCCGACTTTAATTTGGTGGTTTTGAAGCAATTTGTTTATTCTAAACGCGTTGCAATTAGTATTGAGGTGGTAGGTCCATCCAGCCCCGACATTAGGAGGGTTGTTGAGAGTGACCTCAGTTCTTTTTCAAAAAGAGTAAGAAAGAATTGGGCTCTGTGAGTGAGGTGCAGGCCTGCAACAGGGCAGCCGGGGTACAGCTGACCGGACTCATTTTTGGGAATGAGGACCCTGGGTACCCCGTCCCCTTCTCCTTTGCAGCTGGGGTTGCTATTCAGGTCTCTGGGAAGGCAGTGGCACTCTTGGTGCCCTTAGGCTGGTGGTCTATTTTGCACCTGTGTGGTTGTGAGCAAGGCACAGGGAGATCAGGCTGCTGTGCTTTAGAGGAGAAAGGTCTCTGTAAAAGGGATAGGAGGGGGGAAAAAGTCATAATTGTATATTCTGGCTATAAACCCCAGAAACTGTTGCGCACCACTGGTGAGGGGGTGCCAGTGAACCCTGCTGGCATGTGAGGCAGACCCCCGGGGACGTCCCTCCCATCCACCACCATGCCACCTGTCGCACCTTCCGGGAAGATGGCCAGGCTGGCCACGATGGCTGTGGGCAGCCCGGACCCCGCACGGGGCTCTGCCAGCCCCAGGTGAGCCCAGGCGCTGCCGGCAAGTGCGACGGCCGCTGCTCGGCAAACGGCTCCAAGCACACCGAAGGCTCCCATTTGTCTGCTTACCCACCGGCCTGGAGGAAACCACCGGGGCTGTCCTGCCCACCGACGGCATGGAGGAAGCGCGGCGAAGATATTTTTCTTGGCGCCGGGAGCTCCGGCGTACAGGCTTGCACGTGCCGGCTGACCCCAGCGAGCTGCCTCCTCCGGCGCCCACAGCTCGCTTCCTCCGCTCCGAAGGGGAGGCCCCGCAGCTCCCGCATGCCGGTGGTGGCATTAGGATCGTGTGCACGTGGGTTGCTTACAGCTCAATAACAGCATTCTTCTTCCCAAACCGCACTGCTCCTGTCCCTGCTGGAGTCACCCGTTTTTACCTCCTTCACGAATTTTAACAACCTGTGCAAATAATAGCTTGCACTCGTACTAAGGATCAAAAGGACAGAGAAGATGAGAAAAATCTCATTTTCTGGAGAGAAGCGTGTTCTCTCCCTCTCTGGTTTATCTGAATTCTTTGCAGAAGCTCCTATAGATATTTACATTGTACTCGCTGCTGAAGCGATCTGCATTTTCTCAAGCCAGCCTACATGCATGAGGCAGGTTAATACACACTATTTCAAATGTCCTGTAGGTAGAAGGCAAGTTTGGGGAGCAGATGTAGATGCACTTCTTCGCAGAGCTTGCAAGAGAGGGGCTTCCAACATGAGACCTCGCCTCACCCCGTGAAATGCCTGAAAACAGAATTCAGCTTTGCCTTTCCTGACTATCTAATAACAAAACCGGCCGTGCATCTTGAGCAGGTGCTTTCAAGGAAGAAAAACAAAATCTGTAAGCAGCATTATGGCACTATTTCAGCAGTAACTAAAAGGATCTGGGTCTGGTGGTGAGAACAGCTGCACCTAGAGACCTCTTGGACAAACAGTTGGACCAGGCCCAAAGCAGGGCTCTAATTGCCGCACTATTACGTTAGCCACCGAAACATGCACGCTGTTGTGCACAATCTCTTTGCCAAATGATGGTGGTATGGCTGCTACTATTTTTATAAGCTCCTATTGCAGGGATGATGGAAAAGTCCTGGCCAAGACTGGAAATCTAGGGTATTCATTTCTGCACAAGCACGGGGAAAAATATTAACAGAAGTAAATTGCAGAAAATGAAGAAGGGTGAATGTCAAAATCACACCGTGCCTGCCTATGTGCGCAGACGCGTGCTGCCCTTGCACAGGAAGGACACACTGCTCCTGTTCAAAGGAGGATCCAGCAGGTGACCATGCCAGACCCCGAGGGCACCACTGGGCTGTTATGGCCCTGACCCACCTCGCCTGGGGCTTCCCCATGCCCAGGGGCTCTGTTTAATCTCAGCCCAGGGCCCTCAGCCTCTTAACCTTCTTGTCTTAACCTCTCTGTCAAATGCGTTTGGAAGCTCGTTGCCCTGTTTTCTCCTGCTGAGTCATCCAGCCTCTCGTTTGTTTGACCCTGCGGCAAGTGTGGGAAAAAGCTGAGAAGGGAGTGGTGGAGCCTGGGTGGCTGGGGGAGAGGGACAGAGAGGATGCGGAGGATGCATCCCAAGAAGCAAACACCTCACTGGGGGCTTGCCGTTCCCGCAAGTGGTTAATTAACAGGTTTACTCTACAGTACTACTCATCCTCCGAAACATTGACCACTTGTTCAGTAACAGGAGAACAAAGGTTGGGGGAGGTATGGCCAGCACTCCAGGCACGTAAAAATCAGAAAGGAAACCAAAAAGTTTTTGATGAGGTTTAAACGTGGGCCCTGTAACAGTGCTGGGAAATGATGAAACATCCTAGGCATCCATCATTACCCTGATTTCAAGACAATAGGTCTGAGGGCCCGCTTGGTGCAGGGTTAGGTCAGCCTTTCCTGCCAACCTTGCAGCCGCAGTGAGCTGTGAGCCTGAGGAGCCCCTTGCCAGGGGCACCAGAGGAAGCGCCGGGGTGATGCGGGGAGTCGTGTGGACGACAGCTGAGTTGGTAATGCACAGCCAAGGGCTTTGAAGTGCAGGTCCTGTTCCCAGCTTCTTCTCTGCTAGGTGTCTGTAGCTGACTGGCTCAGAGGGATGGCTTTGGCCAGAGGACCGAGGCTGATGGACCACGCTGTTGGCTCAGTCTAGTGCAAACCCCAGAGACCTGGGGCAGAGACTTGCTATGCTGCTCCCAGCACTGCTGTAGTTGCACATGACCCTTCTGAAGTGCCTTGTTTGTTAAGCAAAGGTGATTACTTTTGCCCTGCTCACAGGGCTGATGAGCTGTTGGTGACTGTAATCTCGTCTGCTCAATGCTGCAGCATCACTCTGTGTGGACAGGGAGCTCTGGGGATTCGCTTGCCTGGGCCAGTGTTCCCTCATCTCCTTGTTAAAAGAAAAGCCTACTTCTTGACTCCTCCAACTCCCTCAGCACAGGCATACACGATATTCCACAGGGAGCCTTGGCTTTGCATTGCCACCTTCCCAAAGGGCCGGGAAACGGTGCCTAGCCTGGAGCAAGGCTCAGCTTCCTCAGCAGGATTTCACATGTTGCTTGTGCTTACTGTACTCTGCTGCTCATGGTAAATGAGTGACTTTGTGTAGGATGCTGTGACATTTCTAGCCTGAACTGCTGCTCGAAACATGTACCGTGCAGCCAGGAGGTACCAGGTCAACCACATTTCCTCCCTATACCTCTCTGAGATTCTTATTCCCTGTGCACAGTGCTTTGAGTGCTCCAGATGGAAATCTGCTCAAGCAGCTGAGCAGCTATCGCTGTTGCCCTTCCCTCCACCCTGCTCCGGTGTAGGCAGCCTCCAGCACAGCAACCCTGCGAGTGCTCTCAGTCCTGACCACAGCACCTCAGAGAGCAGGAGGGACACGTCTGAGAGCAGCCCTGCATTCAGTCTGCACGAGGCAGGCAGAGCAAGAGAAGCTTTCGCCAAAATTTTCTCTTCCATGAAAACCACCCACAGGGCTTCACAGGGCTGTGTGCGCGAGCGTGTGTGTCTAGAGGCACAGGACGCGTGTTCCCACTTTAGCCATTCAAGAGCAACAGTGTAAATGGGCTCCCCAGGGAGGCCTGGCTGCCTCGCTGCTGGAAGAGACACAGCTGCAAAGCGTCATTCAGGAGGAGAAAGCGAACAGGGCAGAAATGGAGGGCGTCTCGGATGCTTTTAAAAAGCTGGTAGTATTGAACTCAGAGCTACTGCTTCCAGCCTCGTCTCCGGCTTCGTTTTGTGGCAAAATCACAGGGCTGAGGTAATTGATTACAGCAACATCGTTTCTAAGGATGCAGGGCTCTGACTTATGATCCTGTGAGATGATCAAGTAGAAAGAAAATCTTGACCTTGAAAGGGGGAAAAGCCTCTAAAGTCTTAGACTGGCTAACCACAAAAATAGCCAAAAGAGCTAGGAAAAAAGCTGTCCAAATATATTTCAGTACATATAAATAGGCTTTTTTTTCTCCAATGTTCTTCGCTACAAAAGGAAATGTCATGTTGAGTCAACTTGTGGCCCAGATGAAGTGACACGTATATGTTTATTTTACTTGTGCTCCTGTTTACAATATGTTGCATTTGGTGGACATATTTTTGTGTGTGCTGTTGCATTCCAGTACCAAAATTATCAAAACACATTTTCATATTTGCTGCCCAAACTCTAGCTGAGGAATTGTGTTTCTGGGTATCATTCACGTAAACGAACAAGCTCTGTGTGTGTGTGTGTGTACTTGCTAACTAAGAACTCATTGCTCTGCAAATGAAACATAATTATGCATACAGAATAGTGATGAAAGCCTTTCTGCTTTTTGTCAGCTATGTGATTTTAAGAAGGAGGAGGAGATGTGTTTGCTACCCAGGCCAGTTCCAGGAAAGTGTTTTGGTGGACCCTAAGAAGGCGTTTTATCCCTTTGTTTTTAAGGTCTTTTCCATATAAGGCACTGTAAGATACCAGTCCAAGGAACATTCTGGATGCTCCTTTTCACCCTCTTAAGTGTGCTTTTGCTGCTCTGGACATGTCTTGCAAACTTTGAGTGTGAACGCTTTGGTTGATGACGGATTTTGTGGGCCTTGGAGAGTTCTTGCCTTGTTGTGGTGGGCCGTAACTGCAGAATGCTTGCTATGCGGCGTTGTTCCAGACCCCTGTTTGGGTGACGTATGCCTCAGATGGGGATGCCTTCTAACTGCTTGGGAATCCTCGGTAGCCATCTGTAATGCATTACTTTATTTGATAAGAAGCTATTTTCTCACTAGCCACCTGGTTGCTTCCCATACAAACTGCACACGCGAGGATCTATTCATGTTGGCCTACACAATGGATTTCCTTTCCATGAGCATTCTTGGAAATAAAGCTTTGCTCCCCACATGTTTGTGAATAACAAGGTTTATGGATCCCACCTAAACAAAGCTATGGTTTTAGTGGCAAAAAGATTTGTCGATATTGTGCTGCATTTTCCCAGCTCCCGGTAATTTCAGCGGCCCTCCAGTGGCTCCAGCTTTTGTCTGAGTGTTAGCACAGAAGTGCAGAAGGGTTGGCTCGCGAGAAGGTTGCAGGACGGAGACCAGAGCCCTGGATTGTTTTATTGCAGGAATCAAATTAACTCATATGAGCTCATTCTCTGCTCTTCATTGCATTGTGTTTGGCAGTTCCTGCAGCATGATTGCATCTAGGTTAAGTGGCATTGTTCTGGAGTCCGGCAGGGATCAATCCAGTATTGACTAAGCATGGGGGAAGGACAAGATGATCTCATAAGTTTTCACCGGTTTTGGTACCTGTGCTTCACTTGTATGTCCTTTCTTTTAGCTTTCTTCTCTGCCTGAAGGTGATAATCTCCATGTACAATAGAAGGGATTGCTCCATGAAACAGTGCAGTTTTCAAGCCTGAGTGATCACCCAGGCCAGTGCATTAGGCCGAATGTCTTGCCCTGCATTAACACTGGCCGGGAGAGACACTCATCCCATCAGGCACTGGATTATGGGCCTGCTTTAAACAAGTGAAGGACCTCGCTTGCCCAGCCATCAATGTTTGTACTTGTCAGCATTAGCTCTCCCGCTTCCCACCACTTCCAGTGAGTGCTGCGCTCCCGAAGGGAGGGTATGGGAAAAGCCCTGGTGCACCAGTACAGAGAAGCCTCTGACTGTCCTGAGTACCACACAAAACTTGGAGGACTGGATCGTTCAGGCTCACTGAGGCCTGTATGAGTGTCTGCTTATGCTATATGAGCTGCCCTAGAGTGCACTTGGAGCACTATCATTATGGACTTGGACTTCGCTGGAGAAAAAAGACTGCCTGGACCAGCAAAGGTGTTTTGACTGCTAATGTCAAAGAAAGTAAATTTCTGACACTATGAAACTCTGTGTCTTGCTTTCATTCCTATTGACACCCAAGCCTCCATTGGTTGATAGTTAAAGTACAGCTTTCACTGAACAGGTAGACAATGTGTCATAGATCTGAGTACAGATCAGGCAAAAAGGCTTGGTTAAAGGGCAGGAAAAACCTGCCTTGAACAGGAAAAGTAGGCAAGTTTGTGTTTGACTTGGAGGTGAAAGGAACTGAAAGATCTGAGTTTGTTCTCACCTTCTTGGAAATGCTTCTTAACCTCAATGGTGAGGCTGTTGTGGGAGCAAGCATGCAGGGTGGAAGAGAGACCTTCCTTCCAAAAGCAGCGTTGGGTTTCCTCCAAAGATCTGGAGGAGCTTCCCCACATGATTTATTGCTGGTGCTGTGTCTTCTTGGCTGCCCTTTTTGCATTGGACGGGAGTATCCATAGCTTTTGTAGGGTGGATGTTATGGAGGAGCTGACAGGCAATGCTCCTGGGACAAGCGGGATATGTGCAGTTCTGGCAAAAGGTGTGCAGTCACTTCATGAGTGCCTGAGCTGTTTATACGTGCTTGAAGACTGCTCAAGCTGCAGGAGGAGAGAGCTACCCCCAGGTTTGTCGGTGGTGTGAGAGACTCTGATTGTCCGCCTGTCATGGTGATCTGGGAGACAGTGATCTGCACCCACCACTCAGGTGAGACCTGCAGCGCTTGGGCCTCTGCAGCTTTGAAGCACATGAACTTATCACTGAATCTTTTGGTCACAAAAGAGTTGAAACAAGCAGCAGTGTTTCTGTTTGACTTAATTGGAGGTGGATAGGCTCTTCCAGTCCTTCTGAAATTGTTTTATAGGAAGAGCTTTGTCTGCCACCAAGACCCCCTTCCTCCATCTCAATTCTGTCTGTCAGCATCTCTTTCTGTGCAGATCACAGTTCAGAAGCAACCAGAGCAGCTTCATCCCTGTCATGCAAATTTTATCATAATCATGTTTTATGCGGCACTTCCTACACACTCTTGACACTCATGGTGTGTGCCAGGAATGGGGAGGGGTCTGGGAGGGGTCCCCCTCCTGAGGGCTGCTGGGCAGGAGTTTGCACAGCCGTGTTTTGGGAATCTGCACTTCTGTGGTCCGTGTGCAGGTCAGATGAACGTGCCTGTGGGTCAGAAGCAGCAAAGGTCCCACTGGGAGCAGGCTGGATCATGCAAGACAGGTTGAACCTGGAAGGATGAGGAGTTATGCTCACCATTACTGGTTTGAGCTATTGTAAGAGGAGTTGGGTAGTAAAACTCTGTCCCAGGGTAATTTTAGAAAGATTTTTACTTTCTGCTATGGCAGTGGCAAGCTCCAAGGATGTGCCATCTTGGCTGTTGTAGGAAACTACAGATGCCACTCTCATCTGTTTACAGAGGCTTCTCTAGCTTGTGTTTAGCTAAAGGTATCAGAATACTTCTGAAAGGAGACCAGTGCCATTTCTATGCTCCACTGAGGGAAACTGAGGCACCAAGCTATGAAGTGATGGATTCAAGGCCGCCTGAAGACCAGTTGCAACTCTTCCCAGCATGGCCCCTCATAGCCTCATGTATGGCCTCACCCCAGCAATCCTCCCCTGCTCAGAGAGAGGGGCCAGGAGCCGAGCTTGTCAGAGGCATTCCTGCAGAAATGGAGAGGCAGGTTTCCTCGGGGCTGAGTACAAAAAATACAGTGGCAGTGAGCAGTAGGTGCTGTTGCACAGGCATGTCAGAGAAAAGTCCGTTTGTGCCAAATACATTGGAGAAATTGTTTTGGAACAGTTCACTGGTGTGAAGATGTGGCCTCAAAATAGTGTCAGGAGTAGAGGAACTGTAGTGATATGCTGGGGACATGCCAGCTGTCTGCATTAGAGAGGAGGGTAATGGATTAGGAAGGAACATGGGTTCATTTACTCCTCCACATTTTCCCCCAAATCTCTTTAAATAATCCTGCAGGAGAGGACACTGTTTCCCAGCCGTGGGTGCTTTTCAGGACCACACAAAAGCAAGGTAGGGTTGTGCTGCCACAGAATCTGCGACAGAAATGCTGCTCCCCATGGGGCTCTCTCATCTCTGGTGGGCACTGGGAGGTGGGTGGAAGATACTGGATGGGAGATGGGACCTTTGGACTATACGGAGCTTGAAGAAGCAGGTGAATCCTGGGGACCTGGGGGGAAATTTCTGACCCCTTTCCTGATTGCTCAGGTGGGATCAAGGCAAGCTGTGGATGGGGGTGAGGAGAAGGACTGTACAGCTACCGCATAGCCCAGCCTTGGGCACATCGGTGCCCTTCTTTGTGACAGGGCGATGTGGCTGGAGGAAGCAGTGTGGTTTAAAGGTTGCAGCCCCTCAGCCTCCCACCTACAAGCTCTCCCTGAACACTCCCCTCATGCACAAACACAGAGTCCTCACTGGCAGCGTGATGCTGCAGCTGCCATGAGAGAACCAGGCAAATCTGATAATAAGGGGGTGGGAAAAAAAAAAGCAACCCAGGAATGAAAAGAGCCCTCTGTCACATGCAGCTTATTTTCAAAGAGTGGCATTGCTGTTATCCCAGGCAACAGTAGGCTGCAAGGCAACTTGGGTGGGCAGGTGACCAGAGCGAAGCGCAGAGCTACCAGCTCCAGCCGAGATGGGGATGCTGCTTACAATAAACAGAAAGCTACAAAAGGAGGGAGGGACAGTGGAGAGGGAGCTGGGGAGGTCTCCATGGAGACACCTAACCTGCTGCAATGGGGGCATTGGCAATGGTCAGGTCCTTAGCAAGGAAAGCGCCTGGCATGGGCACGGCAGGATGCTCGCTGCAGTGAGGTGGAGCTTGCCAGGGTTGCTATTCAGCACACAAGAAAAATCGTATTGAAACAACATTAAGGTTGAGACCCAAGCCATAGAAAGCCAAGAAATTTTAAAAGTGCAGGCCAGCTGTTTGCTCTCAGCAAGGGGCCCAAAGCCCTGGGAGGAGCAGGAGTGGGCAGAGGAAAGGGAGGGCAGGGAGCGGATGCTGCCTTTGCCAGGGCTGGTAGTGTGGTGGATTTCCTTGTCTCTGAGGGTGGCAGAAAGTATACTCTGCATTTATACTTACTGTTCTTATTTCGGACAAATCCTAGAGAGTGTGAAAGACGTGAGAACAGAGAAAGAGATTTTGCTGGAGGATAAGGGACTAGATGGTAATTTTGTCATTCACCCCGAGGAGAGGACAGCATCTGTTCCTCTGCCTGGGGATATGGGCAAGATCGCTGCCTGCTCCCTGCCTGCTCCAGGCTCCTGGGGAATGCCTGGACTAATATCTGTAGCTGAGCTCTGATGACTTGACTTTATGGCCCTGAAGTCAAAGTTTTTCCCTCTGGAAAGTGAGGATGTGTGCCCTGGTGTGCATTTCACCCATTCATAGCTTGGGTTCATCCTGTCACTATCGTGCCTGGGAACCCTGTAGCCATTGCGCTCTGCAAAGGGGAGAGGGGTCTGAGGTTGTCATTGCACAAGGGCAAGACTCGGGCTGCTTGCTTGCTCAGAGGGTGTCTGCACAGTCAGAAGAGCAGAATCTTAACCCCCAGCTTACTCACAGCTAGCACACTGCAGGTACACCCTTCATCCTTGGGTTCAGACATTCACCCCCATTTTTCCTGAGGAAAGTGGGAGACGCTACCAGCTACTCCTTGTTTCCAAGCTGCAGTGCTCTCCCAGATGAAGAGCAAGATTCATGGCATTAGAAGCAGATGAAACACAGAGCAGCTGTACTCACTAAGCTGTGGTGCTTGTCTAGCAGGCGCACATCCGAGCTATGCTGCATTAGCATTTCTGACCATCCTGCTCAAAGGAGGAACGAACCGAGGGATGCAGGGCTGCCATTCCCATTTGACCTGGTGCAGGAGGGTGAAGGGAAATGTCAGTGCGGACCCAGCCCTCTTACCTTCTTTTCCTAGAGCTGGAGCACCAGCAATGCATACGATGAAGTGATGGTATGGGTTGTGCTCATGTGCCAAGTGCTGCGTCACACGGAGATGGAAATCACCGAATCCACCTAGTGTAAACAAAGGAAATGGGGAAGTGATTTACTGTAAAATTAATGAAAATGCAATCCATCTCAAAAGGAAAATGCACAGATCATACTTTGGGGTTTGGGAACGGTCAGCGAGACATAAGGGGGAATAGGCCAGAGAGAAAGGTTTCCTCGGCAGCCTCCAGCAGGAGTCATCCAGCGCTGTCATGCTCTGGGGTCTCTCTTCCCAGTAACAGCGCAGCAAGCCCAGGAGGACAGCCCTGAGGAAAGCTGGAGTTGCTTCGTGTCCTGAAGGCATCATTGGGCTCTGGCGCTGTAAGTGAAGTGGAGGACATGTTTCTTCCCTTTCAAGATATGTTTTTTTAACCATTTCAAATACCTCGTGATATCAGTAGAAGGGAGCACCAGGGACACTCGTGGCCTTTCTCAGGGGATGCTACTGGTGGAGAAACCACCTCTGCAGTGTCAGTCCTTGCCTGCCTTACTCCTAGGGACGTGGCACAGGGGAGCCAGTTTGGGAGCATGCTGCTGTCGTGTGGGGATGTGAGAGCCCAGGGAGTGGCTGGCTGTCTCGTGAAACTGGCTGACCAGAACAGGAGTTATTTCCCTTTTCCCATATTCCCTGCAGGAAGCGGCAGGGTGTCAGCAGGTTGCGTGAGGTTAAACAGTCACATCTGAAGTGTTCCTCTGCCCTGGCGTGTCTAAACCTCTGCAGACCCGTGCCTGGCCCTGCAGACGGGCTCTTGCCAATAGGGGTGTGAAGAAAAGGAAAACACACGGAAGAAAAAGAAGTAAAATGATAAGGGAGCTGCAGGGACAGACACTGCCTGACTCTCCTCTGTCACCCACAGATTTATTTCTCCTGAGTCAGGCAAAATTTATCCAGGTTTATTCCAGCAAAAGTCAAAAGGGGAGTGAAGCCATGAGAGAGATAATTACAATAATTAATTATAATTTGTGTATTTTACTGTTAGCTTGGATAAGTGATGTGTAAGTATAGACTGGACTGTTTGCACAATTGCAAAGAGGATGTGTTGAGATGGGTGATGGAGGTTAACAGTTCCTCCTGACATCTTACATGGAATGTATGGGACAGTTTCAGAAGGGGAAAGGTGTTGGTGTCACATAAAACTGCTTTGGTGGAAGTATCAAAAACTACTGTCCAAAGGAGTATTACTGGGTTGAGACTAAGCCACTTTGTCTCAAGATATTTTCTGTCTCTAATTTATAAAATTCTTGGTAAGAGGTGGTAGTTGAAACTGCGGACATTCGTTTACATGTGCAGAAGACAGATAAAAATCAGAGAGCAACAGAGACTAATACTCAGACAAGCCATTTTGTCCCCTTTGTGCTTTTAACAGGAGACTCTGGCTCTTCATCATCCTTCTCTTTGCATTTCTCCCCCTCCCACCATCCAAATTCCATCCCTTAGAGCAGCCCTCAGCAGCCCACCTGCCACAACTTGCAGGTCAAGATAAAAACCAGCACACACACACACACACACACACACACACACACACACGAAAATGCCAAAGCCCAGGTCATTTGTTACTTTGGTAATGCCTGTGGCTAGAAGGCAATCAGATCTCACCCTTCAAGGCATCCTCTCATCATAAAAAAATTGCTTCCCCAAACCAGCCATCACAGAGCAACAAAGTCCATGAAGTGCGTCCCAATGGAGTCTTCCTCTGAGTCACAGGTCTATCAGACCTGGGACACCAGCGCTAGTGGAGAGACGGTCTGAACAGAAGTAGCAGTGGGAGTTGCCCTCAGGACTGAAATGGCTTTTGGAGGGCATTAGTCTTGACAGTCGTGTTATGTAGCCCAGATGTCCCCTGATCTTCAAATGTTATCTTTGAAATCTCCAACACATCTTCATGCTTACCACCATGACAGTCCTCTAGGCTCTTCCCCTTTGGGCTATGTGAAGAAAAGCTCCATGAGGGGGACAGAGAGGGGTGAAAGAATGGCCAAATTTAAATGGATAGACTATTTCCTGAGCAGATCCACAGCAAGAGCCGTAGGCCACTGGTTCAGTGGAAAGGCATGACTCAGGAGATGTAATCAGCAGTTACCTGAATTATTGATTTGCATTTCCCCATGAAGTCAATTCTCTGAGCTCTGGCATTGCATATAACCTTCAAAAGCAACAAAGTTATGTAAACTAAATGATTAATAGACCAAAGAATTTCTACATTATTTTCAACACGATGTTTCTTTTATGAAGCAATGCCAGCTACTAATGCAGGCACAACTTCTGAAAATGCTGGATAAATGCCTGCTCTTACTGGTTTTCCACACAGCTGGAAAAAATTCCTTGAGTGGAAAAGTCCCTGGGCAGACAGCATATATCAAGAAAGATCCTCTGTGGATGCTGTATGAGCATACACATCTTCAGAGCCTTTCCCAGAAGCAGGCTGGACCTGGAGAAGGTGCATTTATGGGAGACCTGGCTCTGCAGTTCTTGCCAAGAGGTCCTCGGCAAATGGTGGGCCAGAGCTGGGCTGACCTTCTCTGCTAACAAGTGACCACGCATTGTGTTCACAGAGGATCTTCCACTGAAGGCAAGCCTTCTTTTGAAGGACATCTCCTTTGATGCTTTGGAGACAACCTGCCCCCTGTCCATAAAGTCTCCCTGCAGCTGTGTGAGGTCATGCTGCGGTGCCCTAGGACCATCCACGCCAGAACTTTGCTTTCCAGCAGGCTTGGCCCTGCGCACCATCCCGCATCTGTACGTGGAAGGTGGCATCACAGAAGTGTACTTGCTGTGTGCATCATGGGGAGGTGAGCGGGTCTTGGGGCCACCACGCCTGGTCTGAGATGGGATGGATGTGCATTGCAGGACTGGGAGACAGCGGGGACTGCCATGACTCTGCCTTGGGCAACAAAGGAGATGCACCGAGTCACAAATCTGGATCTGATTCATGTCCCGCCTGGGAAGATGCTGGCTGCGGGCTGCCTATACTCAAGCTGCAAGGAGCTGCTCCCACCAGGTAGAACGATTGATGCAGGCCATTTTTTTTTTTTTTTTTTTTTAGATT
>Ga0065711_1039761_pt1 | contig 17527 bp, 15 predicted proteins | sample Hoacrofraction12_FD_59098 | JGI IMG/M metagenome (GOLD analysis project Ga0065711, IMG submission 59098) | Hoatzin crop microbial communities from Cojedes, Venezuela - Epithelial fraction 12 v2 (version 2) | ecosystem: Host-associated > Birds > Digestive system > Esophagus > Crop | place... | reverse complement strand
GTTCCGTCTGAACATGAGGAAGAACTTCTTCCCTCTGAGGGTGACGGAGCACTGGAACAGGCTGCCCAGGGAGGTTGTGGAGTCTCCTTCTCTGGAGATATTCAAGACCTGCCTGGACAAGGTGCTCTACAGCCTACTGTAGGTGACCCTGCTTTGGCAGGGGGGTTGGACTAGATGACCCACAGAGGTCCCTTCCAATCCCTACCATTCTGTGATTCTGTGATTCTGTGATTTCCTCCCATGCAACAAAAAAGCAGTTTTAAATGGTGTGGTACATGGGGAGGTTCAGTGGTCAAATTCCTCCCTCAGATCCAAGTGTATGAACCTATCAGCCTCAGAAAAGTTTCCATGGCTTTACAAATAAAAGTAAAATACCACCCATTAAATTTCTGCCTTTTTATATTTTCTTTAGGAAACTAATGCAGATTTGTGTGAGCTCCAATTCTGTTATTTGCAGTTACATTCTATGCATTTAATAGCAGTCCTGTTTCAAAGTCATCTAGTACTATTTCACAAAATTGCAAGCTTCTGCCAAATTAAACTTTTCATCAAAAGCCATTTTAATTTCAGCATTCCCATAAGCATGCCCTGGAAAACAAGGCTTGTTCAAAATTTCCATTAGTTCTTCAGTGGAGTTTTATTTTGTTTCACAAGTATAAACAAAGAGCAGGAGTGTATATGCAAGACAGCTTTTTGGTTTCAGCCTTGGAGGAAATTTGCATTTTTCTGTACATGGTTGTTTTGACTGCTGCTCTAACTAACACCAGTACGGTATTTAAGATGATTAGGGGTCTGATGCTTCAGAGATTTAAGCATATGTATAACTTTAAGCAGTTGTTTAGTTCCATTAAAGTTATCAACACCCTTAAAAGAGAATAGATGCATGAATACATTTAGAGAACATCGTTTCAGATTTTTAGGGAGAAATACACCTCCAATGTTATAAAATCTTACAGAGAAATGACTGAAAAGCCTCCAGTTTTCCTTCTGGGACAAAAGAGAACCAAGAGAATACCTTTCTCAGTGCCAGTCCTGTTCTGTTAGTACTGCGCTGCCCCAGCAAAATCCTCAGAACAAATGGTATTTTAGGGGGAACTGGGAAATGTACCTTAAAATAGAATGGTCTGTGAATTGGAGTCCTGAGATCTAGTCTTGATCTGCTATGGTCACGTCAATTCTGTCCTGTGCTTCAGTTTGCAAAAGTCATTTATGATCCTTGACTCCTTTGAAATCAAGTGACACAAATACATATTTTAGACAGGTAGTATGTAAAGCGAGCACCATTCCGTTGTGCAACACAGCAAGGTGAAGTCTTTGCAAAAGGAATAACCATAACATGTGGTTAATTGCAAGAGCTGTAGAGCTGCTACTTATGTGCTACTTTTGAACTGAAAAACCTGAGAGAAATAGAATCTATATAATCAATTAAAATAAAGAGTTGACAAAACTCTTGATTTTATTTAGAGTAGTAAACTACATCTCTTATTAAAGAAATAAATCCTTATTAAAGAAGAATTAAAACAAAAAATTATAATTTCAAAATTTTCCAGTGCGTTTCAGAACTTGTCTTATTTATCAGAAATCAATAATACTATCTGAAGTAAGAACATATAGAGCTTGTCCTATAAAAAAGACTTTAAAAAAAGAGAAAGAGTAATAGAGGCAGCGATGAAAGTAGAAACTGAGTCTTTGCAAGTAGAATCTGTTTGTGGAAGAGAAACTGAAATTAAATTAAACATTACATATGCACAGATATGCACAAGTTAATAAGTATACTGTGTGTATATATGCATATATAAATCTCTTCTACAATATGCATTTGTAAAATACCAAATACAGCACAGTATTAAGTACATTATATTCTTTGAAACAGCAGAAGTCAAAATTTTCAACAGAAGTTTGTGGGTAAAAATTGTCTTAATAAAATGGTGATATAATGTTCTGTGGGAATGCCATCACAGAAAAATATTTTATGTCTTTAAAGACATACAATTTACATCTGACTGAATCTATATGAAGCTATTATTTTATTAATGACTTTCTAAAGGAATTTATACACTATTTGTTTTATCTAGGGTGTCTGAAAGACAATAACCTGCAAAAAGGGTAAGCAGAAACCTGTCACCTTTGCTTGGAACCTTTTTGAAATTCAAGGATTGCTGATTGCTCTCTATTAATGATATTGTTACATTGATGTCAAATGTGTTCATAACATGAAAAAAATTAATTACACATTTAAATGCATGTAAAGTTGCCCAAATAAAAACCTATTCTACACTGTCAAAAGGCTTTCTTTTGTCAACAACACTGGTACTGACAAGGAATAGAAAATTTTAACTGTTCAGTATTTTCTCTCATGCTGACTAATCTTGATATATATTCACAAGGTATTCAAAGATTGATTCAGTCAGAATCAATGAAGATAAGACTTCTAAATTCTTATTTTTTATTTTATGAAGTATCTGCTCATTGCTGCAAAATGATTTGCATCTATCTTTGAAGGTAGTGTTTTTGATAAAGTCAGAGGGTACATTTCCATAAGGCACTAAAGGACTATGTAATTAACAGATGATTTTTTAATGTTACTTAAAGATCACTGGTTTTGGGGGAAAAATAATATCTTGCAAATGTGTAAGCTGATACCCACTCAATATTTGGTTCCCCAAAGTCTAGTTCTTCCTGAAGACCCAGCTGTGCATTGTGGAACTATTGAACACAGCCCCATTTTCTACACATTAAGTAAAAATCCACAGCAACGTTAATGGTAAAAAAATTGTTAAGACTGTAAAGTCAAACACACCATTGCGCTGTCCCAAATTTGGGACTGAATTTGCAGTTCTTCCCTATACTACTTTACACTCTGAATATAAATGTCTGCCTTTTCCCAGGGACAGCAGACATTCCTGAATCCCAAATTCAAGTATCTGCTTCAAAAAGTGGACAATGAAGCTTCTCAAAGGGAAGATTAACCATTCTTTCAAAGCAAAAAGATGATGTCTCTGTTCTGAAATACTGGAAATGTCTGAACTTCTTTCAGTGAAATGATGAGAAACAAACTAATGAGACCCCTTTGCCATGGACATTCACTATGCAAAATTTCAGCCCATCTGCTTACATTTTAACAAATATATAAGGAAATGAGAAAAGCTTAGTATGAGAATTTTTGGACCTCTTTGATACTTGTCAGGGCAACTAGTTTTGTTTATAATGCATAATATTGTCACTCCCATGAGCAAAATTAAGCTTCTGAAATAAAAGTCCGTGGGATCAAGATCTTATTTTAAATCAATTGTCTACTAAAATTATGCTTTAACTTTTTCTTTGGTATAACAGCATTTTTATGAACTTCTTTTCTGGAAAGATATGCATTATTCAAATATAAATGTGTAAATACTACCAATCATTTCTGTAAGCTTAAAATCCGAACTGTTGTAAATCTGACTTCTATAACTCTTTTTTGCTTCTACAAAGTGTCAGATTAACAAGGCCAACTAGTTCTGTTTCTTTTCTCAAGTTCCATGTGTTTTCCTTCCAGTAAAAAAAAAAAGAAACTTTGTTTTTTTCATTTTGAGTTTGATCTCTCACCGAAGATACAATTTAATTACTATTTATCTCCAAATGTAAATTGCAAAAGAACAAGAGACCAATTAGCTTGAGTGAAGAAAAAGAAATCCCATATAGAAAAGATTAACTTACATTGAATTAGCAGAAGAATAGCTGAGCTCTCTCTATATTTATTCTGAGTACTGAATGTTGTTTCCATTGATCCCTGCCCAAGGACAGTAAAAGTTTCACCCACACTCTCATGATAAGGACCACTATGCTTTTGTCTGCTGATTCTTTCTGTTTTGCCTTTACCTGCCATTGTTTGCAGACTATACCAGAGTATGAAGAAGTGCATTTTCATTATGTGTAGAAGTGATATTGGTCTACACACAAATGTTTGTCTAGCCAGGAGCAATTCTATTGCTGTTTCCACGATCCACAGATTCAATGCTAAACCACTTAAATTTTTTCTAGATTCCTGAGAGCAAAACTCAGATTGAAAGGTTTTCTCCAGTTTTCTTAACTGGCTGTAAATTTATTATTCCCTGCTTGCAAATGATCACTCCCTCTCACGGGGCATTCCCCCAGTGATTCTATTTATCTCAGCAGTAGATGTCTGACCTGTGTTACTTGTCTAGTCTCTTCTTGTTAACTTATCAACTTATATTTTCATATTCAAAGCATAAAATAAAAACTCCAGAGGCAATTCATGCATATAGGATAGCTATCCAAGAAAGACAGGATGAATCTCCTTATGGAAGGGTCTGTTTCTTTCCCCGGAGTATAGGGGAGACTAAAAGGCTTAAAATCCTGGGTAGTTAGAGGTACACAACATGAACTCAATTTTTATTACCTTGTTTCAGTTCATTGATATGGTTCAAGGGTCAGTATATGTATTGTTCTTAGCCAAGCAGTATGTCCCTGATTATCTGTCTCAACAGTCTGCTGCAAGTAACTTTTATTGGTATAATTTTTAAAGTATCCAGAGTACACTTAAGTATATTTTAGGTCTTCTCAATCTTATTTCTACATCCCATATATATTATGTATTAAAGCTTACTTAAACTTTTGTTTGTTTTTTTTTAAATTGTCCAGGGATATAACTTTATTTTCATTGTATAGTATATGATCTCAAAGTAACCAGCCTATGGTACCTGATTGTAAGGTAATTCTTTCTACAGATTTCCAAAATAAGTGACTGTATTCCAATTAACATCTTCCAACAGGATTTTTGCAGAAATTTCTCAGTATTAAAGATCACAATGTTGGCTGGTCTTGGTTTTCCTCAGCAGCAAGATCGATCATCAGAGAAACCTGACAATCTTTCTGTCAGTTCTTTCTTTCATACCTCGTTTCTCTCTTTGTTCAGTCAGAAGGTCTATAGAGATTTATTCTTCAGTATTTTGGGAAATAATGTGTCTCTTTGAGACAGCTGGAGATCAACCACTGTAAGCAGAAATAAGCCTGGACTTTCCCACCTACAGAAGTTATTCATAACATTGGTCTCTAAGGGGATCATAGGCAAGTTTAGGTGAGAGATGGGCAATTGTTTTGCAGAATGTAATACTTTTCTGCCTAAAAATGTAGTGTCAGGGAAGTCAAAACATTCTAACAGAGGAAAGTTTTGGTTTATTTGGAAAATGATATATTTTTACTCTGTTTTCATTTGTACAATGACAGAAAATATTGTTTCCACACTGTAAAGGTGTTAATTTAGACTTTGTCATTCTGCTTCATTATGTTTTGACTTTTATATTAAAATTTGTAATGTATTTGTATAATTTAACATCTGGCGTATATTTTGTGATGCTTGACATAATCAGTACTTCCTACTGAAAATTTTCAGAACGTCCAACCAAGGAATATTTTAACAAGTTTGTGTTTATTTCAATTCAAAACTAAAAGCAATACATATGCTTAAATCATATATAAAAGAAATTTGAACTAAAGAAGTAGAAAAGGTAGGATAAATGACAAATGCTCCCATAATTTGAGTTTGTAATGCATCCAACTAAAAGGACAGAATTAAGGTTGTATTATCTACAGATTTCTATTGTATCTTCTTATAGTATTCTGTTACGTTTCATTGTTGTACTCTCTTGAGTAAGTTTTGCACTTTAGTATGTAGCTATACTTATTTTTATTTAGAGATCTACCATTAAGAACTAAGATCATCAGTATCAAATTTCTGTGGGCTAAAATACCTATGTGTATTAAACGACACAACGTACTACTGCTACAATCAGCTCAATAAATGTATATGCACAAATAAATGCAGTAGATTCAGGAATTAAGCATACAAACCTACTCCCTTGTCTCAAAGTATCTTTAAGAAGTAAAAAATGAAAATGTAGACTGTGAAATTCAATACGTTTTGGGTTAAACTCATACAGAGATCAGTACTGAAGAGAGAGATATTTCAGTCATTTTTAATTTATTTGAATATTTTATGAAGTATGTTTGAGAAGATATCACTTCTGCAAAGCAGTATACTAAACAAGTGAAGAAGTGCAACTCTTTCCAACTGAAGGCAATCTCTAGGATTTTTGCAAAAATCTTGAAAACCCACTGCCTTCCTATGGCCAGTTCCATTAGGAATTGTTCTAGTAAAGTGTAAATATGTGTCATAAACACCATCACATTTCAATTACCATAATTTTTATCTACAGTATTTAGGGACCAGATGGTCTGTGTTAACCGTTGAACTCTGATTTTTCAAAATTTTATGAGATAAACTAAAATGCAGCAGATGCCTAATTTAAAGGTGATTTCATTTCATACTGAAATGTTATCACAGACCATTTGCCTCTCCTTCATTGTTCCTGCCTGTGTGCACATAGAAATGACTGGAAAAGATTTAAAAAAAATATACTTTGTGGATTGTAAATGCATCCTGTCAGCTTTGAGCCTGTTTGTTTGTCCCAAACCTCTCTATGCCAGTTCTACAATCATCTCCTGACAGATTTGGCTTTCAAAATTAGCATATTTTGTATGTGACATATGTTTGAAATTATCACAAAATGCAGCCAAGAACTGGAAATTAAGGAAAAAAAGTTATTTTAGCAAACATTTGGGAGCCAGGGAGGACTTTATTGGCTTAAACCATTAGGACAGGCTATTGTCTATTAAATTAAATAAATTCAATATGTAGTCCACAAGTTGTCATCACCACACCGTCTGTTTTGTTATGCATACATCATTTCTGCCCTCTTTCACATGTTCACTTGATATATGTGTGTACTTTTGTAGCTATAGACAAAGAAAAGCATCACTTATTCCTCTGATGTTAAAAGTGGCTGTAAAGTATGGAAAATCTTACAGTAAGGTCAGAGCCAAAAATTTCTGCTTCTCATTAAGAACTGGCAGACTGTTCTTGTAACACATATGCACTAAGCACACCACTATGGTCACTGGGCTCTAATCTTTGTTGCTGCTGCTGGTATGCAAACAAAACAATATTTTCTTTTGATTGTGCAAGACCTCTAGGCATAAAACCTTGGATGCTTCTCCTCCAGCTTGGCTGCAGCCAATTGTATGTGTCAAGGAGGCTGCAATGTCCTGAAGGACCACAGCAGTTGGGACCTCCTTGGGACCACAGCCAAGGAGGAACAGGATGTGTAGTGGGATATTGCTTCTGCATCCTGAGTGCCATGAGTGGCGCAGAAGAGGAGCATGGGTGGTGGCACACCCAGAGCACCCAGACCTGCACTGGTGGGCTGGTGGCACCTTCCTAACAGCCTGACCAAAGCTTCTGGTCTTGTCTGTGGTGGTGGGCTTATTGCTGTTTGGGGAATATGACGAAAAGAGTAACCTTTCCCACTACTTTAGCAGAAATTGCCTAAGTAATTAGTCCCGATTTACCTGGAAGAATTCTGGCTGAATTTCATAACCTTTTGCTTTTAGCATTAAAATGTGTTTCAGCCTTAAAGGTTCATGATATTGTTGCTAGAGAAAAATATTTCCTGAAAAAAGGAACCACCTATAACTAAGGTTCCCAGCATAAATAGTTAGTATGTGCTTTCTCTTTTGGATCTTCACATTTTCCACCTTCTCTGGAGTTTTCAGGCACAATAGAAACCTTTACAGCATTTCTTAATTCTCACGTGTACACAGGTTAAGATGCAGAATCAGAGATGCCATATATGCTAACTTTTCACAAATCCATCTTTTCTTGGCTACTCTGGATCACAATTACATCTCCTCTCCACCCAGGTTAGATGTATCCCTGTAAGCAGCATGCTAGACTTTTAGCCATGTCCTAAGTACAAAGCAATAAGATTCCCAAATAATTAAAAATGTAAGGCTATATGACTAGGCATTTCAAATTTGGTGACTCTCCTAAATTTAATAGAACTGTGCTGATTTGCACCAGCAAAAAGATGCACCCTGCACATTCTGAATTAGCCAAAATTTAAGTTTTCAGTTTCTAGTATATTCTAACAAATGCTCTAATTCAGTGTCCTCCCTTGTTAAATAATTGTTTGGGGTATAAAGTTTCCAGACTTACACAAATGTGATCACAAAAGACCCCAAAACCCTATGGAAGAGCTCAAAATATTATTTGTTTACATTTACTTGTTTCCCCCGATGCCAAGTTTAAATTTTAAGGCACCAAATAACTACGTGAACAGAATTAACATATGTAGTTCTACTGGCTTTGTTGGGGAAGAACAGCAGCATGTTATTTTTGAATTTATGCGTCTCAACTGCCAAGTGCCTCCGGTGCTATTAAGAAACAAAGATGCAGAGCTTCTTTTATTAATATCAGGTCAGCTGATAGATGACTTTGAAGAGCAGGTGAGAGAACAATCAATCCTTCACAAAGAATGAAAAAGGCTCCAGAGTCCATGTATTACATCAACACAAAAAATGAAACCTCTGGAAGAAATGTCAAGACCTACAGGTAGTGATGGGGTAAATCTGGCTCTACTTGCCTGCACAACTGACTGCAAAATGTATCACTAGCCTCAGACCTCTGATTACATACAAAATTATCTGCTACAAATTGTTAATGCAGTTATTATATCACAAGGGACCAGAGTCAACTGGAAACTACTTCAGCAGAAGTTTTGTTTTACAGCAGGCTAAAATATTTGGCTCAGCAGTACAAATTATTTAGTGATCACTGTTTTCTTCCTGTATTTTTTCAGGTTCCAGATACGGAATCACTCTGAGTGTGCCTACCTGAATGCCCTCACTATTTCTACATCAGCATGCTCTTTGCCCAGGCGCTGGATCTGTATCCAATTTCCCTAAAGGACTTAGATCTTCATTTGAGATTGATAACTAAGACATATCCATTGCACAGTCACTTTGGACAGATGGCAGCCCTGCTGTGGCCATACTGTCTTGGACCATCTAGAGGCCTATATCAGGAGAGAAGAGGTTTTGTCTCAGCTTTCAAAATGGGCTTCTAGGTCTTCTGTCCTATGACAGAAGAGAGATGTGTGCAGTCCAGTTTACAGATCACCTGCAATGGAGTCTGCGAGTGCTAGCTAATGAAGCTTCAGGTTCAGTGGGGTTCCTGCTAGTCTTCTGACAAAAAAGGATCTCTTTTGTGATCACCTTCCTCTCAGCACATGGCCTTGGCGATACACAGTAACCAGAGACACCAGCCAGCCAGCACACCTACAGAAAGAGCTAAATTAGGGCTCTTTGGTTTCTCTGTTTCTTGTGCTCTTTGCTGAACTTTGTACGGACTGATTGTTTCAGTACCTTTGCCTATCTGCCAGTCTTCTGACCTCTCCTTCAGCCCCTGTTTGTCCCTCTTACCTCCTTTTATTTCTGCCCTGACCTATTAATCTTATGTTTTTCCATTCAAACTTGTGTTCTTTTAAGCAAACAATATACTCAGTCTGTGGCCACCACTGTCAACTCCTCCCATGGGCAGAGTGACAGGAAGTTGTTACAAAAGGGGCTCACAAAGTCTTTCCTCCTCCGTCTGGTTTTTGCGTGGGCTTTGCTGTTAATGTTTACCAAGTTTGTTCGTGCTAAGAGATCAGCTTGTTCAAAAAATGCAATAAGTACCTCTCGCCACAACACAGCAGGATTTGTGGCCAGCTGCATTATCTGCACATCTAGTGCACAATAATCTGAGGAAAAGGGCATGCTCAGGGTTTTTTTTTGCACCCCCTGGAAGCAGTTTTTTGTCTGTGCAAAAAATCTGCTGCCTATGGAAGAGGAGTGTGGTGTTTACTGAACACAAAGTGCAGGAAGAGAATGTTCTGAGCAGACAGCTGTGGCAGACTGGGACATGAGAGCTGCAACCGTTTGCTGGTGCCCCTCGGCTGAAGCATCCTGTACACCATTAGCACAGCCCCTCAACTGCTCCATTCCTGGCGCAAGCGGGAGGGGTCTGCAGCAGCTTCTCACATTTGGGCTGAGTTGCAGAAATCTCAAGCAGACAGGTAGAGCAGATAGATGGGGGCAGCAATTTGGTGAGATCTGTTGGGGTTTCTGGTGGAGCCTTCAGCTGGCTGGTTACCGAAAGGCCATCAGCAAGGGGTTGTGCATTTCCCTACCACTTGCATCTTGCCTGCTAATGACGATAGAGTCAGAGAAACATTTAGGCTGGAAAAGACCCTTAAGACCATCAATTCCTACCATAAACAATGTAGCAGCCTGGTAAGAAATTCTTGTAAAATGACCAATATATGTGGTGCTACAGGTGACAGGCTGTGTCACTGAATGCAGCTCTGAGCAACCTGGTCTTAGTGGAAGATGTCCCTGCTCATGGCAGGGGGGTTGGAACCAGATGATTTTTAAGGTTCCTTCCAACCCTGACGATTCTATGATTCTGTGATTCTAAACACAACTCCTCCAGGTAACAGGAAAAATAGTCATATCAATTAGTGTATATTACGGGTATTAAACGTTTTGACTAAAATCTGTTCCACTGTGATTCATAGGTAGCAGGTTTGCAGTAGGTATGAAGCTGTGCCAACTTTGGTCCTGCTGTTTGAGGTATATAGATGAATCATTGTGGGGTTTCTGTTTGATTTTTTTTAATTAAGGGCTTACACTTAGTTACTTCATATGAAGTATTTTTGGTTAAATCCTTTACTCACATAGGATTAACCCATCTATAAACTGCAGTCCATAAAAGCTGTTTTTCACCCTTTGTTTATTCAGCGAAAGCAAGTCAATTCATACTAAAGCCACTTTGTAAACTTCATTCTCTGCCATGGCCCCACAATACCAGTGTATTCTAGATAGCGATGATAAAAATGGTGTCAGAAACACAACCCAGGCCTTGCAAAGGGTCAAAAAGACCTTAGCATGTTTTAGTGATGGTAAGATCACACTCTGAATAAATACGTTTTTGAATTTTTAAAATTTAAACAGTGAGTTTAGCAACAGCGATATCTTATTTTCAGAAAGTATATAGACATTGTGAATTTTCCTAATGGAATATAGTGGTTTCTAACACATTATGCAAACCCATGTTTAGTTCACTTCCTGAACTCAAATGGCATGCTGAATATTTGGCTTCAATTCATTGAATTCCTTTTCCTACTTAGGAAGATTTATCTTTTCATATGGAGCCTTAATCAAGACAAATTCTACCACAACAGTTGCCACACGTTTTTTACCATGTGCTGTGTATTTAGTTCAACCAGAGCCTACTTCAAAGATCCGTAATTTGAGCATTACATCACTTCTGTCGTTCTGGCTTTATCTGAGGCCTGTTTTATTTTCCATTTCTGTTCCTTCCACCCCACTAACTTATTAATATATAGGAAAGTGCATGTGTCTCTGTTTTATGCTCCGATTACCATCTTGCTTGCACTGCTGCTTTTGCATATACAGTAAATTCTAAGAAGATGGTCGTAGCAAAGTGTGAAAAAGCAGAATGACAGTGCTGGAGATTTTGGGCTAGATTCATAAGAAATAGTCAGATTTATTGGCTTCCCAATATTTCTTATATTGAATTTATTTAAATCTGTGACTCATATATCACTTATGAAATAGTGACAGGCAGCTTATGAATCAGCCAGTCTATCAGCAAATTGTTATGAGCTCATTATCAAGCTGATTTGGGGGCACACCAAACAGATTCCAGCTGGACTTCACAGACTGTATATAAAGTCCAAAAACCCTGTTAAAATGTTAATCAAGGGCTGTCCACCATCTTCTTTAATTCCCAGTTAAACAGTGCTCAGAAGCATTGTGGTTTTTTTGCTGATGCAGAAATCACAGAAACCAAAGAAAAATCTTGGGAATTAAATTTCTACATCTATCATAGAAGTCTTCACTACACTGGGAATATTTGCACCCTATGAAGCACATGTGCTATGCTTCCAGCACAGATGCAAGTGTCTGGGATAGAGGTACTTGTCTGTAGACAAGCTCTGCAAGCAGTGGATCAGACACTGCAATTCTGCCTTAAGCTATTCCAGATGGCCCATGATACTCCAGTATTTACAGCCTATATGCATCCCTACTTTTCTGAAAAAGCTGATGAGTCTCTCTGATGGGCTTTTGAGACCAGAAGAGATCAAATACTTACAATTACACAAAACATATTTTAGCATAACAAGATCTCAGACAAAAGATTCGATGGGTTTGAGTACATGACAATAGCACTCTTTTGCAAAGGCTGCTGTGGCAGAGGAACAGAAAGGAGGGCTCGTTGACAGCTGTTTGCTTCATGGCCTGTAACAAGTGAAGTCCCACTGTATTCACACCAAGAAACATACTCGTGACCCAAACTCGAACCAGGACTACAGTATAAGTGACAATGTAATTCCAGTGAACATGCTAGAAAGGCAGGTTCTGAGACTTTTTGGTAGCAAACTCTTCAAGCCTTTCTTGAAATTAAAATATGGTCGAAGTTATTACGCAGATGCAGCCTATGGGTAGCTGCACTGAGCCTAATTGAGCTACTCTCTGTGGCACAATTCAGGCTAATATCACCCTTGGAAAACATAGAGTTTATCCCTAGGCGTGCTAGGGAATGTTATCAGCGCAGCTGCTCTGAGACAGACTTCCCCCAGTCTGTCTACCTCTGACTTGGTACATCACTAGGCAGGTCACAGGAAGCCAGATTTTCAAAAATATCTCAGTACCTATGGTGCCAAATGGGATTTTCACAAGCTTCTTCAGAGACTCAATGGCACTAGAAGTAATTAGGCATTTGTCAAACTCCCAGTAAGAGACGACCAGTGTCTTAGGCTTCTTTGTACCTTTGAAAGTCAAGCCCTTCACCTCTTCATGTCTTAGCTAATCCTTTCACATGGGACCACAATACTTAAATATCACTAACACATACAGTGAGATTTAATTAATGTTTGTAACAAGCTTTTTAAAGATTACATAGTCTCTGGTAATGGACATGATGTTGCTTTTCTAGTCTTCAAATAGTTTGACTGACTTCTGGCATCAGGCAAAGCTGATTATCTACAGTGCTTCTTTTTGTTCTATGCCCCAGCAACCTGCCAATTCTACCAAATTCCACCCAGTCTTGAAAAGCCTCCTTCCAAGGTGTATTCCAAGGCTATAGCAAAATTATGGTTGAAGGGTTTAAATGTCCCGGGTTGTACCATATGATGTGAAAGTTCTGTCAGAGAAAGTGTCTGAGATAGAAACACAACCACTGTATGAGTCTGATGTCCTTGTCACGCCCCAAGGTTTTTCCTACCCTGTCTGCATCCCTTCAAATGCATTCTCTTTTCTGTTCCTACACACCTGCCAGCATTTGTGCTCTGTGGGAGCTTCGTGTAGCCCCGATAAAACGGAGCAAGAACTAAACCCATAACAAAAAAGCACAGCTAACACCTTCACTTTGTGGAAATATGTCCTGAAGTGAATTCTTAACTTTTAATTGGTTCCATTCCTAATGCAAATCAGTATTCAGTTCCTCCCTGTCTGTCTACCACTCCTGTTTCTTCAGCTATGGCAAGATGGAAGCTACAGCTGTGATCTCTCTTCTTATAGACGTGTTTAAAGTGACAAGGCATCACATTTCCCTGGAATCCCACTATTCATCTTCTGGATTTTTTGGATAAGTTAGAAAAAATAGACTTTGGGTTTTGGAGACAGCCTGTGTAATAGTTGGAAGGTGAGGATAAAGAGCACATCTGGGAGACTGCTGAAAGTATCTTAGGTAAGTGAAGAAACAGATGTGAAGGCATTGACCATTTAGGACATTTTGAATTTGAGGACGCAAATTTAATTCCTTTTTGAGACTGTGGTGAACTTCAGACTTCATCTATGTTACGAATTACAAAATACTAGCCCTCAGAACAACCAAGTAATGGGTTGAGCTGTGCTCTGACTTTTCTCCTCAGCACATCTCCATCCTGATCTTTAAGTCGACTTGCCAACTACTTTCACATAGCAGACATTTTGATCATCTAGCCCTGTGTGCCTCTGTGGTGGAGCACTAGCTGATCAGCTGCCTGAAGCTTTGAACATTAGCTAAAAGGTTAGAGTGACCAGACAGATTTTCTACTTTGTTGTTTCAATTTTTAGTTTTACCTTCTGCTCCCTGTTCAAATAAACTTGCTGCATTTATGTCCCTCCATCTCATTGGAAGTCCTTACATCCTGAGATCCTCAAGTCCTGCTCCTAATGTTCTCAAGGAACAAGCTCAGGCAACCGCTATCAATTCAGGCCTAAGTGTGCTGCATCAAAAGATAATGGTCTGTGATGGGGAGGAGGAAAAACCCGCAAATTGGAGCACATCTTCAAGGTAATTTTTAGAAAGTGTATTTATAAAAAAAGAAAACATTAATTCCCCAGCCTGAGAAGACTCTTCCCAAAAGTGCCTTAAAAAGTTGAAATTCTTGGAATACCTCATTAGGCTGGAGGAATCCAGGGTGAGCAGCTTATTCCCTAATAAGCTAAATGTGAAGAGAAGGCATTTCACTAGTGAAAATTTCTACAGATTGAAAAGGAAAATCCTAATAAAAGTGAGATAAACAGTGCTTATGTGGAGGTATAGACTATTTCTTTTATATGCTAGCTAAATTAACATCAGCTAGCCTGGCTGCTTTCTCAGATCAAAGGCTACTAATAGCATACTCTATTACTTCAACCAATGTATTTTTCTTCAAATTATCCACTGTGCACTGATGTGCAAAAGAAACATCAATCCCTAATAAAAAATAGTCTGATATTATCTAATCAGTAGAAGTTTGAGGTCATCTCGAGAATGCAATGTTTAATAGAAGCCTTAAAGTACTGAACTAAATAAATATCCTTCATTGTTATAACCTCATGACCAGGTTTATTTTTAATTGCTGCAATAAATGTTTTCTGCTTAGATGGTTTAAGCAGATATGTTAAGACTTTTCTAGGTTTATTACTTAGTGCAAGTGCTGATGTGCAAACTGCAAGACCCTGAAGAACATGCGTAATCAATAATGCATCTAGCCGCTCTCTGACTGAGTTCAGTCGTAGTATCTATTAGATCTAGCCTTCCAATACCTTGCCTTGAAATAATTATTCAGGCATTTCAGGGCGAGCTGTGCTACATTAACTCCTGTTTAGGAGTAACAGCACAGAAAGGAAATGCTGCTTGCACTATGGATACTGTGCAGTACTATGTCCCCTGTAACAAAACGACTCATCAAACTACTATTATTCACCAGTAGCAATATTTCTACAGTCTTCTTCATATTTATACAACATTTACATGAGTCAAGTTATTTAAAAGATTCACTGTTGTTCCTATCTTCCTTTCATTTTACAGGCATGTACAAAATAGAGAGTATTCTGTACACAGAACATCAGCACATACTTTGTATGGCCTGGACATTTCTATTTTGTTTTTAGGATTTTATGCAATTTGTATTTCATATTTGAAAAGGCAAGATAGCCAAGCTAATGTTTGATTGCATTCCACCCATGTATTGAAGAGACAGGATAACTTTTTGAAATCAATAGAAAAATTCCTGCTATTTTGGTCTAGCATTAAGAGACAGAGTAGTTACTAACTGTTAGCAACTGTGGGACAAATGTGGACCTTTGGGCTGGTGTCCACCTTTTCTGAATGGAGAGGAATAGTCTGAAAATGATGAAGAAGCACAAATGAGGAGGATAAATTAAAACATTAAGCACTAGAATAGTTCAAGAATTATGATACTGTCTGCATATTCCAGAGTTAGACAAGTATAGCTAAGGGCAGAATATGACTCATGATTTTTATAAATGTTGCAGTACTATATCTTCTTCTCAGTCAATGAATAGTTAATTGACAGTGACTCTGAACTGGTTTCTTCTAGTTAAGTGCTTTCAGTGACCTCTTGTTCACACCAATGATTCACTAGTTATTCAATCTGAGAAGTCAATGTAATGTTCAAAACATGACAGAACCACATTCTTCTCTTTCTCCGTTACACAAGATTCATTTAAAGTGTACTGGCATTGTCATGCACTATCACTACTGCAATAGTTAAACTGAAAACTGAAGGTCAATTTGCCAGGCATCTTAAATCTAGCTCAGCCTCACACCTGGCAAGTCACAGCATTCATCTACATAGTGATGTTTCCAATAAAAGAAACCTTTCTGTTGATCCTTTCATTCTATTCCTACCTTTAGGATTTAGTGTATAAGATTTCCCACAAGCTGGCTGGGCTCATCAAGAGGGCTTTAAACTAGGTTCAAAGGGGGAAGGGGGTATAACCAGGCTCATTAGAGCTGAGCCCAGGCGTGGCATGCCAGTGTCGGCGGTGAGATTGACAGTCCAGCTCAGGGGCAGCTGCACCAATGCACGCAGCATGGGCAATAAACAGAAGGACCTGGAGGCCATTGTACAGCAGACTTGGTCGCCATCACAGAAACATGGTGGGATAACTCTCATGACTGCAGTGCTGCGATGGATGGCTATAAGCTCTTCAAAAGGGATAGGCGAGGAAAGAGAGGCGGTGAGGTGGTGCTGTATGTTAGAGACTGCTTCGACTGTACAGAGCTCGACGATTGTGGTGACAAGGTCAAATGCTTATGGGTAAAGATGAAGGGGAAAGCCAACAAGACAGACATCCTGCTGGGAGTCTGTTACAGACCACCCAACCAGGATGAAGAGGTAGATGAACCATTCTACAAGTGCCTAGCAGAAGTCTCACAATCACTAGCCCCTGTTCTCGCGGGGGACTTTAACTTACTGGATGTCTGCTGAAAATACAGCAGAGAGAAAACAGTCTAGGAGGTTCCTGGAGTGAGTGGAAGATAACTTCCTGACGCAACTGGTAAGTGACCCTACCAGGGGAGGTGCCTCGCTAGACCTGCTGTTGACTAACACAAAAGAACTGGTGGGAGATGTGGTGATTAGAGGCTGTTTTGGGCTTAGCAACCCTGAAAAGATAGAGTTCTCAATTCTTGCTGAAGTAAAGAGGGAGGGTCAGCAAAGCCATCACCATGGACTTTCAGAGGGCAGACTTTGACCTGTTCAGAACGCTGGTTGAGAGAGTCTCTTGGGAGAGAGTCCTGAAGCGCAAAGAGGTCCAGGAAGGCTGAACGTTCTTCCAGGAAGTAGTCTTGAAGGCACAGGAGCAGGCTGTCCCCATGTGCCGCAAGACGAACCTGCGGGGAAAACGACCAGCCTGGCTGAAAAAGGAGAACTTGTTGGAACTCAGGAAAAAAAAGAGGGTCTACCACCTATGGAAGCAAGGGTAGGTGACTCAAGAGGAGTACAGGGGTCTTGTTAAGTCGTGCAGAGAGGAAATTAGAAAGGCAAAAACCCAGCTAGAACTCAGGATGGCCACTGTTGTGAAGGATAATAAAAAATATTTTTACAAATACATCAGCAACAAAAAGAGGGCCAAGAAGAGTCTTCATCCTTCTACTGGATACGAGGGGCAATATTGCCGCCAAGTTTGAGGAAAAGGCTGAGGTACTTAATCCCTTCTTTGTCTCAGTCTTTAATAGTCAGGCTGGTTATTCCCAGGGTAATCAGCCCCCAGTGCTGGAAGACCAGGATGGAGAAAACAATAAACCTCCCATAATCCAGGAGGAAGCAGTTAATGACCTGCTATGCCA
>Ga0065711_1010371_pt1 | contig 17527 bp, 21 predicted proteins | sample Hoacrofraction12_FD_59098 | JGI IMG/M metagenome (GOLD analysis project Ga0065711, IMG submission 59098) | Hoatzin crop microbial communities from Cojedes, Venezuela - Epithelial fraction 12 v2 (version 2) | ecosystem: Host-associated > Birds > Digestive system > Esophagus > Crop | place... | reverse complement strand
TTGTCCAGGCGGGTCTTGAATATCTCCAGAGAAGGAGACTCCACAACCTCCCTGGGCAGCCTGTTCCAGGGCTCCGTCACCCTCAGAGGGAAGAAGTTCTTCCTCAGGTTCAGACGGAACTTCCTGTGCTTCAGTTTGTGCCCGTTGTCCCTTGTCCTATTGCTGCATACCACTGAAAAGAGTTTGGCCCCATCCTCCTGACACCCACCCTTCAGATATTTGTAGGCATTTATAAGGTCCCCTCGCAGCCTTCTCCAGGCTAAACAAGCCCAGCTCCCTCAGCCTTTCCTTGTAGGAGAGATGCTCCAGTCCTCTCACCATCCTTGTAGCCCTCCGCTGGACTGTCTCCAGTAGCTTCTCATCTTTCCTGAACTGGGGAGCCCAGAATTGGACAGAGTACTCCAGATGGGGCCTCACTAGGGCAGTGTAGAGGGGAAGGAGAACCTCCCTCGACCTGCTGGCCACACTCCTCTTAATGCATCCCAGGATCCCGCTGGCCTTCTTGGCAACCAGGGCACACTGCTGGCTCATGGTCAACTTGTCATCCACCAGCACACCCAAGTCCCTTTCTGCAGAGCTGCTCTCCAGCAGGTCCGCCACGAGCCTGTACTGATGCATGGGGTTGTTCCTCCCCAGGTGCAGGACCATGCACTTGCCCTTGTTGAATGTCATCAGATTCCTCTTCATGCCCACCTGCCTTGCTGTCTGCAGGCGGCCGGGCTCTGCTGTCTGGCCATGCTTGTTTTTGAGCAAAGCCACTGCACATCCTCTGACACACCAGTCCTAGCATGCTCCTGAGCTACCTTCCCACTGCCTGAATTCACACGTATGTCCAAGTGCTGTCCTCTTGTCTGTCTGTACAATGCAGATGGACGCAAAATTGTTTTTGCTGTTTAACAGTGGGTGAATTAGTTTTTACTGGTAATGGTGTGCATGAGCTGCTGTGCTGCCTTGTTGCAGGGGCAGACAAGCACTGGGTCCTCTGAGGGCGGCTGCAGCTCACAACCCTCTGTCTCAGAAGCAGAGGGTCATTTCAAAGTGTGGGCTTTTGTTTCAGGAGACTGGAGCACATGTGCCAAGGTATCATGGTGATCATTTCTTCTGATTTCTTCTAGATGTTTGAATACCTTCTCCATTGTATAAATATACTTTGCAGAGCGTGAGCAGGGTTTAATAGTAGAAAATAGTAACTTTGGATAAAGGCTTTGGCATATAAGCACTTTTATGAAAAATTAAGAGATTAATTATTTTCAGAGTGCCAGATATGAAGCATGCAAATTACCAGATTGGGTTGTTAGGAAAAAAGCTTTCTAGCCTTTTGATACTGCATTGCATTCGTTGTATATCAGTGTGCAATTAAATGTTATGTTCTCTACCGCCTGCAATAATACACGAAGCAGTGAAAATTGGAAAGATATAATCAAACCCATTGATCCAGAAAAAAAGCCAATAACATAAGCCAGTGTTTTTAAAATTTGGGAGGCTGTATATACATAGGCAGAAGTAATTTTGTATTACTTTTGAATTATACTAAAAATAAAGAATTGAAACTCATGAGCAGGCAGCTGTGATTAAAGTTTTCTATAAGAAGAGTCCATAAGCTTCTGCCTCTTGCATCTGCTAGCTTGGGTACTCAATATTGAAAGACTAACTATTGAATGGATTTGTAGTGATCCAGTTACTTGTAGTGCTATCTTTATAACGAACATCAATTTCTTTTGTCTCTTAATCAGGATTTCTACCTGGCAAACAAAGGGAAGAAGGAAAGCAAAGAAATGAATGATAAAAACAAAGAGGCTTTACTGGAGGTAAGCCAACTTTCTAGGTTGATGCAAATGTCACCAAAACTCTGCCACTATCTGCATCTGCTCTGCAGCAACAGAGTTTAGTTCTTTGTGGGCAAATGTGTAACAACAGGAAGTTCTGTACTGGTTGTTGTCTTTGTGTCTAAGGTTTAATGTGTGGATTTTCCTCTGCATGTGCTGCTCACCAGTAAAAATGTAGGTTGTATCTCCTATCAGAGAAGTTAAACAATGAAGAATTATTTTGTTGTTATAGGCCCCTGTGCCATGGAACATTTTTACTTAGTGTTTCTATGAACAGTAATGCCATGATAACAATAAAAGCAGTGTTATGCAAATATGAATAAAAGAAGCAGCTGTACCACACCCTTAGGCCAGCCCTTGTGACTTTATATTGTTAGTAAGGTTGTTCAGTAGCAAATAATTATCTTTTGGGTTAGAAGTAGAGGTACTTCTCACTACCTCAAATTATTAGCTGTACTACAATGGGATAAGAACCTTTGCACTTTCCCAGAAAGTCCATTTAGCCTCTTGCCTTTCCTGCTGAAGTTTTCTGTGAGTTGTATGTTAGAGAGAGAAAAAGCCAGAGCTATATGAAAGAGAAGATTATCACAGATCTCCTGGCAAGCATTTCAACTGCGGTAGAAGTGCACAAAGGAAATGCTGTTCCCAGGTGACTGAGGATTCCTATTTCAAAATGAGTGCATCTCATGAAGGCACCAGATGTCAACCAGCAGAAGTCCTGGCAGATTCTGAATGAAAACATTAAGTGATAAGTGTGTTGGCATTAAAAATTACCCAACAGTAGGTCCTTCAAGCAAACAATGAAGTATATTTGTTTAAACAGCGTTGTAAATGCTTGCATGTATTTCACAGCGAAAGCCGAGATTGAGGGGGATTTTTGCTTTACCTGTTTTTAGAGCTCTAAGAAATCTGTTAAGATTCTGTCTACAGAAGTATTTCTCTACAGAACGTATAGATACAGCAACAGAGAAAAACCAACAGCAGCGATACCAACCATTCTGTTTTATTGCCTTCACTGGCAATCTATATTTAGTGAAAACCTTCTGTAGGTTTTTGCTTGACTCCTTCAAGAGGGGAGGTTTTGCAACACTTCTTCTCCAGTGTGAGCACCCAACTTGCATGGCCAAGTTACCACATTAGCTTGGAAAGGTTTCCTTTGCCTAAGGTGTTCAGCTCCCTGTAACTGCATTCCTCATGTTTATATGTTCACTGTCACGGGAAATGTCTTTATTTTTCAAGGGACCATTTTTCTGCTATTTATTGATAGTGTTGTGCTTAAGTCAATTTATTTTGTAAGTTATTATTCTTGTTGCACAGGAAAGCTTCTGTGGGACATCTGTCATTGTGCCAGAGCTTGAAGGGGCCCTTTATTTAAAAGAAGATGGAAAAAAGTCCTGGAAGAGGCGTTATTTTCTTCTACGAGCTTCTGGAATTTATTATGTACCCAAAGGAAAAACCAAGGTCAGGAAGCCAAATAATCTTTTTAGCAATAAAACAATTCATGGAGGTAAAAGTGAAGAACTCTCAAGATGACGTTTTAAGAGCACTGTCTGGTGCATCTGAGAGGGTTGGGGTTTTTCTGGTTTAACTTTGACTACACCACTTGTTCAAATATTGCCACGTAGTCGCTGAATCTTGTCACATTTCTGTCCTTTTGATTTCTGTGGAGAGATAAAAGCTTTAATGAAATAGCACTCCTCCGGAAGTCAGTAGGGGAAGGAAAACAGCATAGCACCCTTCAGCTGGTGTTAGGCTGCCAAAATGCTTCACTGTTATATGGGTTCCCTGTGGAAGAATATTTTAAAAGTTCTCAAGTAAACTAATTTCTTATCACAAAAAAGGTGGAATTTTGCTTTGTTTGATACTGACTTTCTGTGCCAGTAACCAGCATGCAGAAATTCTATACATTTTTTCCTACAGTGATCTTTGCCTAGAGAATGTGTTGTGCCTTTTAAGGCTTTTTAAGGCTGCCCTTTGTGTAGAAAGAAGTGAGACAGAAGGATCCATCTGATCAACTCAAATGCACTGACAAATATTTATAGAGTCTGAATTGCCAGCACTGGAGAAAGAAAGGGGTCCTGGACATGTTGCACATAAGGGCAGCTGGCTTCTCATTTACACAGTGATGAGGTAGAATGGTGGCTTCTGGGACTGGTGTGGTTTTTGGTTTTTTTTGTCTTCTGAAAACCACTTCTGTTACACCTTACAGCTCTGCTGATGCTTCATATCTGAAAATTTTAGTGCTGCTGATGGAGCTTTACTGTTATGATTTATGCTGTGAAACTTAACTGTTCTGCTATTCCCTGACTAAATTACAAAGGAAAAAAAAGTAAAATTGATAACTTGTAGTGGTAGCAGTCAAAGCCCTTAAATTTTGAGAGTTCATCTCATGTCAGAGTGGTATGAAGGGTGCACATGCCCCTTGCTGCAGTCATACAGTTGTGGGTAGAGTGATCTTTCATTTAGGTACAGAAACAAACCGTTGGCAGATAATAGTATCGTCAGCTGCTGCAGCTGTTTTGAAATTCATCATATAATCATGTTTTCACTTGTTATAAAAAAGCAAGGAAGTCTGACATACCTTTGGCACTTCATGTGTTATATATTATTCCTTATATGTACTGACTCTCTTCCTACTGTTAGTTTAAGAATGCACACACTTAAAATTCATCTTTCTTCAGTCAGCTTCATGACAGTTAAAAAAATAAAAAGCATAGGCATTCATACACTTTAAAAAAGGTCATATTAATGACTTTCACATCAAAATTCAATTTGTTCTAACAATGATGTGCTTGGTTTTCATTTGTAGACATCACGGGATCTGGCATGCTTCCTTCAGTTTGAGAATATGAATGTCTATTACGGTTCTCAACACAAAGTGAAATATAAGGCACCTACAGATCACTGCTTTGTCTTAAAGGTAATGTAGAACAAAAATAAGTGCTGCAAACGTCCTACACAGTTTCTTTTGATATGTGAACTTGTTGAAGCTTGAAGCTCCAGGGACCATGATAAGGTAGAATACCTCCTGCAAAATCATCTCTATTTTCTTCTTTGCTTCATTGTTGATCAGCAACATCCCTTTAAAACCTTAATTTTAAGGTAGTCCTGGTAGTCCTATGATGTATGTCTACACTGCATCTATAAAGTTGTCTTCAAAACAAAGCTTCCAGTGACTGACTGTTCAGGTGACTGGACACATCTGGACAAATGGCACACAAGGCAGATGTATGATGAGAAGACTGGCAGTCCCTAATGTTCATGTTATGAGCACTATGGACTATATGCTAAAAAGTATGTCTGCTTTTTGTTTGCAGTGTAGTCATACCTGTTGAATGGTTTGTTAAACTGAGATGCAGAATCTTGTAGGAATAGAAATCTCAAGTGGCATATTTTATTGCACAACTATTTGTGGCAGGAGGGCAAAAGACATTGTTCACCCACTCATGAAAATCAGTGCTTGCAGTTGAAATAAGTATCTCATTGCTGCCTCTCCAGGTTATAGGGCTGCAAATAGGCTGGGAATTCTGCATACTCTCAGGAAAGGAAAAGAAGCCCATGGTTTTTGCATAATTCAGATGGCAGAAATGAAGCTTTGAGGTTGCAGTAATTAGGTCTTCCTTGCTGTCTGTCAGTAATACAGATTTAGAATCCAGAGGGATTACTGCGTACAAAACAGAAGATAATCTTGTTGCTGCTTCTCAATTTAAAGGTCTGCAGTGCAAACAAAGTATTAGAAAACATAGTATCTTGCCATCTCAGAAAAAAGATATGGGAAACATTCAAATCAGAGGTCACTTATAATACCACATTTCTGGCTGTAGCTGCACACTTACAGCACTTTTTTATTCAGTTTCAAAATGTCTGCTAGTCTAGTTTACACATGGCCAGGCAGAAGTGGTTTATAGACCCAGACTTATTTTCTGAAGCAGATGTATTTAATTAACACAGATGAGCAGTTTTAATACCTATGGTTCTCCACAAAATCATCTGCAAAACCCACTTTATCCTTTTCTGAGAAACAAGGGTGAGGCTTCAGAAGTTAGCAGGTAAGCATTGTTTCTGAAAAACACAACTTCTAATGAAAAACAAAAAAAGGAAAAGGGAAGCTGATTTAAAAAATAAGGGGAAATTGATTTTCTAAACAGGTGACTGGTCAAAGAAGTATCTGACTAGTAACAGTTATTCACATTCGGTTCAAATGAAAATAAAAGCATGATTTTTGAAGTGTATGTAGCAATGTGTTTAACTGTTCACAAGGATTAGGAAAGCCTTCTGGACTTACTGCCATCTTTTGTGAAAAGAGGTATGCTGTAAATAAGAACTTACATAAAAAAAGTCACAACTCGACTAAAAAACTTAATTGGATGTGTGATGTTAGCATTGTACCCTCAATGTGAAATGTGAAGAGCAAGATCAAAAGCTCACTAGGGAAAGCTTTGTGTGTCATAGGCTTATAAATGTATGAAACCTACTTAGCAAAACTGTTTGCTTTGATTCTTCTAAAATATGTTTGTGGTATACTATAATAAACATCATATTGATATGATCATTATATCCGTGTAACACTACTTAGTGATGAATAGATTATGTTACAGTGATTATTCTTCATTTTAATTCCCACAAATCAGCATTTGGTAGATTCCTGACCTGCTCAGTTTCAGACCTGGCTTCCTTCAACAGCGGTCTCTTGCAGTGGCTGGAGTTGGTCAGGAATTGTGGGCGAGTATTGGTATCTTGAAATCTGCTGTTGTTTCAAAAGTAGAAGGCTCCTACTTAGGGTGGCTTTCTGAGGGTGAGGCAATGAAGAATTTAATATTTATTATAATTTCTGTACATTAATTTGAATTCTGTATATACCTTTTTGAAGGCATGCAGCTGAGAGGAGTTCTGTTGTATCCCTCTCTTAGCTTTGGATGTTGGAGCTGAGGATGTAATACATCTTGAGATCTGTGGGGTGAGGGAAAGAGCAAAGTTACATGTTTGTCTCTGATGAGATGCTTGGTGGCACAAAAGGTTGTGGACAAGAACACAGAGCCATTTGTTACACTTAGTCACATTTTGTTCATGTATGGTTTTATATGGAAGTCTCTCACAAGAAAGTATCTCTCTTGCTGGGAGACACTTGCCCTGAGATGTGGAAGGAAAACAAACCATCATCCTTGAGATATTTCTCATCCTGCCGTATTTTGAGAATAAAGTCCTCAAGATGAAATGACAGTACTTTTGCAGACAGGTGCAGTGAGCAAAAGGCAATAAACAGGTAAACATATGTCTTTTTTGTACTAGTAACCTAGTATTTTGAAGGAATTTGGATGCCCAGCTCAGTCCAAGCCAGGTGGAAGTTTCTCCATAGCAAAGGCTGCACTGCTGTGTCTTCACAGCTCTTCCATTCCCCTGTGTGTGCCTCGGGACAGAGCTCTGCAGAGGTTCTCTTCCAGTTACTTGTTTGTGTTGGCTGCAGGAGAAGCTTATCTGTCTTTAAAGCAAATAGGGGAAAGTATTTGGAAGAGTAGCAGCCATAGTCCATGGTAGCTGTTCGCTGAGGATGGCTGTAAAACAAAGGAGATTTTCACATTTTGGAAAATAGGTTAGTCTGCAGCCCATATTAGCTCCAGCAAGCTGTAATGCCACTTTGAAAGTTTTTGAATAATAGGACACTGTTACATTTTTTTAAAGAATTATTGCTTTCTGAGGACCCCCTTAGGAACTGCTGTGTCAGAACAGTGAGCAGTCGTCAGCCAAGTTACTTGCTCTGCTGTGTTTCAAACTTAACAAAAGAAACTGCCCAGCTCAGGGGCAAGAGACCAGCTTGCATTTTATAGTGCCAGGACTTCGCAGCTTCAGCAGTATCTTGCTTCTGTGCTAGGTGGAAAATCTTGCTGAATTCAGAACGAGACATGATTTCCTAGCTTTGAGCACTGAGTTGAAAAAATACTGTGTTTATTTCTGACTGGTTTAGCTAGTTGGCATCCTTACTTCAAGAACAGGGGAAATGCCCTTTGTTCGTTCAAATGGCAGCAAATGGCCAGTGAGGTGGGCTGTTTTGGAGTTGAATATGGCCTCGTGCTTGAAGGAAGCATGCCTTCTTTTCCTCCAGTCCCTATTTGAATGATTAGCCTTCTAAACACATAACTAGGCTAAAACCAGTAACATTTGTACTTGCCTCCAAAGGTCCTGTTTCATATTAGCAGGGAGAAAAAACATTTCTTTTTGCCTCCTCCCAACCTTGGTCATCTTTACAGTGTGTTGTTATGTAGGGAAGAGCCCTCAAGAGATATTATAAGAATGAGCAGAGCTTTCCTGCCATTTTTGCATCTCGGTGCCAGGCTTGCCAAGAACTCACAGGAAGGAGGAACCCTATAACTAATGTTAGTCACAACCTTGGTGACTTGGTTTTAGCTAGATCAATGAGATTTCTTAGGTTGTCTGACACTGCCCTGAACTATATGGGCTTTTGCCCCAAAGTCTTCATGACATTTCTTTGAATGTTGCTTCACCTTGCGCTCTAAATGGGATCTGGGCTTTTTCTCCAGTTTTGTCTCTTAGGCTACGGTCAAGTGAGGGGCTCGCAGAGACACTGAGCCTCTGGTCCTAGTGCCTATCCCAGCTAACATGCATCCAGTCACCAGGAGCTGGCAGCTCCCTCTGTCCTGTTTCTTTTCAGTTTCAGCTTCAGCGGTCGTACCTGAGTTACATAGATTGTGCTGACTTGGGTACTGGTGTTAGTGCGGCAACAAAAAGATCATCCACATCGTGGGCAGGTTGCTTTGATACTTAGTGTCCTGGTTTTGGCTGGGATGGAGCTGATTTTCCTCCCAGTAGCTGCTGTGTTTTGGCTTTAGTACAAGAAGAATGTTGACCACACTGATGTTCTTAGTTGTTGCTGTGAGTTCAAGGATTTTTTCCAGTTTCCCATATTCAGCTAATGAACAGGTTTGTGCGGGAGCTGGGAGGGAGCACTGCCAGACAGCCAGCCAAGCTGGCCAACAGAAATATTCCATATCATAGACGTCGTGCTCAGTTTGTGGATGGGGGTTGGCCGGGGCGGGTAGTGGGCAGTGGGATATCGGCTTTTCAGCTTTTCTGGGAGTTCAAATCCTCTCTTGTCCGGGAGTTTGAACTTTGCTGGGAGTTTCATGAAAAATCTGCAAATTTGGTGTTCTGCGATCACTGCTTGGGAACTGGCCGTGGATCGGTTGTTGGGTGGTGAGAAAATTGTATTGTATGTAGTTTGTTTTGAATGCTCATTAGTATCATTATTATTATCATTAGTAGTAGTAGTATTTCTTTTGTAGTCTCATTAAACAGTCTTTATCTCAACCCTTGAGTTTTACTTCTTGTCCCTTCTCCTCCCCATCCCACTGGGATGGGAAGCTGGAGTAGGCTTTGCAGCCTGTGATGTTGGAGCTGCACCTAGACTAGCTATTTTAAATTAGCTCAAATATAAATATTCTGGTCTGCAGGATCCATCCTGGAGAATGTTGCTTTTACAGCTAGAGAAGCATGATGCGTTGTGAGTGCTCCTTGCCGATCATTTCTTCCCATTACATCGGCACCCCATTGTATATACTGTAGCTCCGCACAAAAATACAGAGTTATTTGCTTACTTGTTAACCATCAAGACACTGAGGAGATAATGGGGGAAAAGGTGGTGTGCCAGAAACAGTTCAAAAGCACATCACAGTGTCTACCAGCAAAAGAGAGAACACTTTGCTGAGCTTATTCAGGACTTTCCTTTCAGGGTGATTCAGGAGACAACTGCAGTAACTGAACAAAGCATCTGCTTCCTCATATCAGCTCCTTTCAGGCAGCAGAAAGCCCAGCTGGGACCAACGGCAAAGAGCACAGCTGGCTGGTCGATGTCGGACAGCAGGGTCACCTTTCGCTGTCCCTGTGCAGCAAACCAGAACCGACGTGGCTGGGTCCAGAGGATGAGAGTGCAGCCTGGCACAGAGGCCCCAGTGGAGCTGGCTTTCAGGAATCCATAGGCTTTGGGGCAAGAACTATTTTATTTCCCAGTAGCTACTTGGTCTGTGCTGAGCTATAAGCTTCTTAAATTGAATTGTTCTATACCAGCACTAAACAAGCATTCCTCCCTCAAAGGAAGTCCCACATTTAAAAAACAAAAAACAACACAAAGAACCCTCAACATATTCAGAATAGAGCCTCTGAATAAAATAAATGCTTCGGGGGTGTCTGCTCTTGTAAACATGCAGATTCTTCCTATTTTCTACTCAGCCTAAATGTAACGCTTACAAAAATTTAAAGATCCCACTCTTCACTTTGACATCAGATAAAGTCAGTCTTTTCTTGATAGAGTCCGCCATATGCAGAAAAGAGGAAAGGAAAGGGCAGCCAAGTGTAAAAGAAGACCCTTGCTCAAACCTGCATCTGTCAAAATCGGATCTGTCCCTCCGTTCCAGGCAGAGGAGGTGGGAGAGGGCAGCAGCATGGCTCTCCCCACCACCCTGCGGAGAATGCTGGCTGCTCCTGGGAGAGGAACAGTGGGGGAACAAAAATCTCTCTCCTTCACAGAAGTAATTCACACACCCCACACAGCAAGTGCGCAAGTTGGAGTGGTTTGGTTCTTCATGGTCGCCTTTGCATTTACAAATGCAAATTTTTATGCATAGATTCCCAGTAAATCTTCTCTCTCACCTTCTACTAGGTTACATGGGAAACGCTGTGGAAATGGGTGAGACCTTTTGTGATTTGTTTCATATTCCAGAGCTGGAAGTCCTCAAAACCAAGAGATTCCACCATGAAGGAAGGGATCTGTTCATCGTGCTGGTGACAGCATGCGTTGCCCTGAGCAGAAATTGTGAATGTAATGTTTATTTTGTACATTAAGAGTGTCTCTGTGTGTGTGTGTGCTCGCGCGCCTGCACACACTAGTCCAGGACCTTTTTTTTTACACCATGTTGAAAAATCTTTCAAAGCAGACAAATAGCAAGGTAATCTATATGCAAATTTGCTGGTTTAGTCAGTCTGATGTGCCTGTGACAAAGAGGGATTTAATTATAGTTTATTGGTGCTGGTTGTGCTTGAGTAATCTGGAGGTAATGGTGCATAATGCTGAATTAATCTAGGATGAAAAAAATTGGTTTCCTGGGGATAAACTGAGACAAAGGCAAATCATCCTCTATTTCCACAGCTGGGTGCATTTTTCTGTGCACTCTAAGCAGCAAAGATTTCCTGGTGTCATTTGGAAACTGATTTAAAAAAAAAAAATTCTAATGATCCAAAGAATTTTGGAAGTAAATTTTCAAGAAGGAAACCTTCTGTTTGCAACAGTCTAGCAGGTAATTTGGTGTTTAGTCGCTCCAGTCCTGACTCCCTCCTCCCTCACACCCAGCATGCTCCATTGCAGACTGAGTCATGTACACAATGCATTCAACACAGTGACAGTTTAAGAAGGTAGAAGGTGAGAGTTAGCAGTGTTTGCGGTAGAAAATGGTAGGAAAAAAGATGTGGAACAAATGTGTAGTGCAGGAAACGAGGATAGAAAACAGGAGGTTTTCTATTTCTTTATGTGAAAGATTTTAAGATTGTTGTGTTAACATGAATGCTTCAGACAAATACTTCAGCGTAAAATTCATTGCTCAATAAAATGTAAAAGCAAAAGCAGAAATACTCTTTATTACAGAACACTTTCAGATATGTGGGATTACAGTCAGTACATGCACACAGTTTTGCAAGATTAATGCATAAAGAATGGGGAGAAGGAGGACAGAGAATGGACAGTGAGAAATGGAATGTAACAGCTTTGGAAAATATTATTTGCTGCATAAAGCATTTGGTTGCAATGGCTATTACAGATGTTTTTAATGACCGAAAAATTTTACCTCAGTCATTAGAGAAATGTAGTTCAAAATAATAATTTCCTTATAATAGGAAAGTTTCTGTTTTATCTATACAGTTCACACATGTCTTCAAAAGATCAGTTAAGCCTGGTCATCTTAATGCAAGGAGTGCATAGCATCAGAATGTGACCATGTTTAATAGTAGATGGCAAATTTGAACCACTTCAGTGTGATTTTTGAAAGGTGCTGAGTATTAACTCTACTTGCAGTCATGGGAGCCAGAAGAGTCTCAGCTGTTCGGAGAAGCTAGCTCAACATAGCACAAGGTCATTGGTAGAAGATACAGTATGCAAAAACATTGACCATTTTGTGAAAATTTGGGCTAAAGCCAAAGCTTTTGATCCAAAGTTAGTCACTCTTTTTATGCTTCTGGCTGTTGTTTCTGCCTCAGAGACTGGGCAATGATCCATATATTTTGGGGCAAGGAATCCAATGAGATGCCTGAATAACTTCAGTTTACTTTTCATCTTCAGTGTTGGAAGAAGGCAAAGCAAAAGAACATTTTATTGGGATAATCTCTGATTTCTTGCACACATGGCCTTTAGTCATTTGTTTTGGCACAAACTGGAGAAACCACATCGCTGAGTTCCCATTTCTTCAGGTTTTCAATGTGTTCTATCTTTTTTTCCTTAGGCAGAGTTTATATCTGAAAATGTAATCTGTGAACAAATATTTTTTTAAACCTCTCCAGAAAATAAGCTCTTTATATTCAAGTGCTTCTGCGTTCTTTATCTCTAGACTGTTGATACTTGTAGAGGAGACAGTGGGTCAGGACAACACTAGATTCTGTTCCAGACCTTTTCAATGCTTTTCGAGGTGGAACACAGCACACCCTTTAGCAGCCTGATGTTTGAGGTGCTCAGGCCTTAATAAGTAACCAGACAGGTTTCCAACACTTCCAAAAATCAGGCCCAATGATGCTACTAATTCATCATTATTAAGAGTTTTGACATTGACAGAGAAAAAAGTTCACTGTAGTCAAATTATGTTGCATTTTAATACACTGTATTATTTTTGAAGGACTATTCCATGGGAAATTTTTCCCTGTGAGAAAAATTGTGGAGTCCCTGTCTACTTGCATATTACTTTTCATTCAGACTCTGAATTCTGGGGTGTTTGCTTTTTAAACAGTTGTCTTTCATAATTCATTTTGGTGCTGCATATTTCAGAGGCAAAGGTGATAAACCTTTCCAGAGGAGATGTTTTCACTTTGCTGTCAGATGATTTTGATGACGTTTTCAGGGCACAGAATGCACCATGTAGCAAAATAATGTATCTGTCTCTATGCATGAGATGTGTAAGCTGTGGCATACTAAAGTTAGTGTTACTTTGCCTAAAAATACCGTATTTCTCGTATGACAGTGATGATTGATATTGTTATGACCTCTATTAGTCCCACAGAGAGGTTATTACAGGGACTATGAATCTAGTTTAGCAAAAGCAGACTTGCGTAGTGACTACATCTCCTGATGTCTGTGTGCTGTACTAAACAACTATCCTGAGACGCAGGAGCTGTGAAAGAAGGAAATTGGTTCTCATGGATCTTCACACCAAGTCGTCATTTCCAGGGACTTTCAGCTGTCCAGATTCTTCTCTGAATTGATTATCCTGTGTCAGCATTTTTATGTACTATCTAATAGATTTTGCACATGACCTGAAGTTTTTAGTGGAGAGTCAAGCTTGTAAAGGTCACTGTCGACAGCAGAGACTTCTGCCTTTTGTGCTGCCAAAGTAATTTCACTATGGTAGAGTTCTTCCCAAGTGAGCAAGCTGCTGGGTTGGGGTGTGACAGTTCCTGGCTGAAACGTTATACCTTCCTATCCAAAGTAGCATGCTTCATGCATCTAGAAACCACAGGAAGCCAAATGCCTCCAGCAGAGTCACTTTCTAATAATCTTTTACATGTATAAACCTTCAGTATTAAGCTTAGTGCTGCTGGTGTTTGGTCCCATGGTCTGGCCTTGCACACAGCTATAGTAGGCAGGCTCTGCGCTGCCAGCAGGCAACAGTCCTGCTTAGACCCAATCCAAAGCCCAGGAAAGGTAATGGGGATACTTCCAGTCAACGTCACTGGGCTATGGGTCCAGTACAAAGTGGTGGTTTATGTGTCATTGGTAGAGTTACACATCAAAAGAGAGCCAGTGCTGCTGCTACTTCTCGGAAAGTGGGAGACAATACAGTTATTGGCTGTTACGAAGTGAAGGTACAGACTGCCTGCATGGCTTTGAGGTGTTTAACCTTCCTTATGAGAGTGGAGTGTTCAGCAGCTTCCTAGTTTGGACTCTAATTGACAGAATATACTTGTAACTCTGCATTTAATCATGGTTGCTGATTGGAGTAATTTAATCAAGGAATGATTGGGGTAATTTGGAATAGGCCCCACTGGTGAATGTCAGTAGTTAAGACGGATTGCCCAGTGGAAACAATAGCTAGTAAAAGACTGGGTAGAGGGTAGGCAATAAATAATTCCCATGTTGTCCAGCACAGGACACTCTAGCTTTGTTCACTGGCAGTGCCCTCTCGACTTCTCGTGATGGTAAGAACACCACAGCCTCAAAATATTCGTGGACAGGGTAAGCAGTGAGGGGAGCAAGCTTGCTGGTAATGCTACATTATTCAGATCATTGAGGAAAGGACAGACTGAAGAATTCTGGAAGGGCCTTGTGAGGCTGAGGTTCTGGACAATAAAATCGGAAATAATGTATACTCTAGGTTTACACACAGTGATGTGCATAGGGACAAAAGCGATCAGAACTTCACCTGTGAAATTACTAACTTTGAGCTGACCTGTACTGTTCAAGAGCAGGAAGCTGATATAGTATATAACTTGATGAAAGCTTCGTTTCAGTGCTCAGAAGTGGTCAGATATGTAAATCAAGAATTAGGAATGATTAGGAAAGGCATAGACGATAAAACAGTGAACATTGCCACATTGTGGCACAAGTCCACAGTTTCCCTTCACCTGTGCAGTTCTGGTCCTCTCATCTCAAAGAGGATATAATAAACATGGAAAAGGATCAGGGAGGAGCAGCAAGGATAAGCAAAGGTAAGGAATGCCTTTGACTTGAAGAATGACTGCAAGACTAGAAGCCTGTAGGCAGGAAAAGAGACAACTTGCCAGGAATATGATGCAGGTCTCTAGGCTCAGGAGTGGCATGGAGAGGTATGGATAGGGGTCAGTCATTCAGTGTCTTTTCCAAGACAAGAACATTAAACAAAGCTAGTAGCAGTCAGGTTCAGAGCAAAAGGAGGTGGTTCTTCGTAGAGTTTGTAGCAGACCTGGGAAAATTGTGCCTAAAAGATGTTGTGGATGCCAGAACTCTCTCTGGGCTCAAGAAGAAACTGAAGAAGTGCCTGGAGAAGAAGTCCATTGAAGAACCTAAATACGGAGAAACCCCATCCGGCTCAGAAAATCCCCTGACCTGAAAATAGTTGCAGACAGGGAGAGTACAGAGAAGGAAGTATCATATATGCTTGTCTTGTTCTTTCTCTTCCCTCAGTATCCATTTGTGGCCACTGTCAAAATCCAGATACTGGGCTTGGGGACCTTTGATTTGACACAGTACAGGTGTTCTTGTGAAACTGGTACTTCTGTAAAGTGCCCAGCAGGAAAGGTCTGCAGCAGCCCCTCTGAGCTCCCCAGCAGCAGATCCCTGTGGCAGGGCTGTGGCTATTTGCAGCACCATTACCTAGCGTGCTCTACACCATGTCCTCCTCTGCCTTGTTTATGCAGTCTGCGCTTTCTTCCAAATGTTTGCATAAATTACCTGTTAAATTATAGAAGTATTTTTTTTTCTTGTAATAAAAAACTGGTGATAGGTATGGTGTTTGAAAATGAGCAGAGATACATAGACCCATTGGACTTAGTTGTTATGGAAAAGGAGGGAGGTTGTTTTGTTTGTTTTTTTTTTTCATTTTTGAAAGCTTTGGGTGCCATCTGCTGGGTTCAGTAGGACCTTACACACGGGAGCAAAATTGCTAGCTGCTGGTTGAAAAGTGCTTGAAGAATTTAATTTACCTGGGGTTGCAGTCTCTTTGTTTGCACCTCCTGGTTCTCTTGGCATTGATGGTGATAACCTTAACTCATGTCTGTGGGCTGTACTGTGCCACACAAACACCTGCTTACGGTTTGCTTTCAATAATAGCATTCAGACTGAATTCTCTAATGGTTTTCTCTGTGTTTGGTCACGTAATGGAGAAGAGGTGGGAGGAAAGGAGCAGCTGGCATAGTGTCCTGGTCATGTGTTACAGTAGCAGAGCGTGCTCTGAGCAGCATTCAGGCTGTCCAAAGCTGCCAGAGACAGGGACAGGCAGACGCTGGGGAGCTGGAGAAGGCTGTTTGTCCGGGTTAGTGCCTCTGGTATGTGCCACAGGTGTATAGCAGCAGGGTACGGCTCTGTGTGAGGGGCTGTGTGAAGGGGTGGTGTGTGGGTGTGCCGGGTGGGTGAGGCACAGGTCCATGGGACAGGCATGGTGCCTGCTCTGCAGTTAAGGCACCTGGTGACAGCCAGCTGGCATCTGTGGGCTTGCAATGTGAGATGTGCCTAGCTCTCACTTTGGGAGTGCCCAAGAGCAAGGTAAGAGACTAAGGTAGCCATGGGCCCTTCCAGAGCGCTGAAGCAGACTTTGTGCATTCACAGTCCAGGGGAGATGGCCAGCTGTGTGTTTGGAGGAAAATGGCGAACAGTGTGACCTGTGTGAGCAGCTGAGTTCAAACACGCAGGGAGCTGTAACAGAGTTACCCACAGCACTGCCTTGGGACACATCTGTCACTGTGAGACCCCTCAAGAGTAATAGCCCTTTGGTTTTTAATTCCTCACAATTACCTCCCTGGTGTGTTCACTCTCACTCCGTAACTCGATGATGCAGGGCTTTGGCAGCAATACTGGCTTGCACAGTCCCATCATCTCACCCATCCCTTGCTACTTGTTCTCTCCCCAAGCCACAGTGCCCCTTATCCCCATGCCGTATGTGAGGCTGTGCTGTGTACTACTGGGTTTAAAAATATAAACCAAAGCTACAGCATGATGAACTGGGTTATATTTAACCCAGACCAGTTCCTTTTTTCAAATCACAATGTGGCCTCATTGGGTCAGCACAAGCAAGGCAAGCCTGGTGTCTGCAGCGCTGAGGGGGGAGCAGGGGACATGTGCCTGAGAAGCAAGACCTCTGTATTCAGCTCTGCTTTTGGACCCCTGGATCATTCAGCTGTGGCCAGGGTTTGGCGTCCGCACCGGGGATGGCCCAGCCACCAGCAGGCATCTACGAGGAGACATTTGGCACCTACGTCAGCCCTGGGCTGGTAGGCTGCTCCAGCGCTCTGCACTGCGAGGGGTCCTTCTGAGCTCCCCACATCCAGCACTGCGCTGCTTTGGGCGCTCCACAATGTGCATAAAACCAGGGTCCTTGCTGCTAGGTGGAGGTATGCTTTGAATTTTCAACTGCACAGGCCAAATCCTTGGAGCACATTTGGCTGCTCTTTTGTGCATTCACAAGACTTCACTAACTGTGCACCTGTAATTTGTAAGAACAGAAATAGAAATGAACACATAAATGAGGGATAATGAAGCCTTTTCCTTTGGTTTCATTCTTTTCCTTGCATATCAAGAGATGTCAGTGTATTATTCCATCCAAGACACAGAATCACAGAATAGAATTACAGAATGTTCGGGGTTGGCAGGGACCTCTGTGGGTCATCCAGTCCAACCGCCCTGCCGAAGCAGGATCACCTACAGCAGGCCGCACAGGACCCCGTCCAGGCGGGTCTTGAATATCTCCAGAGAAGGAGACTCCACAACCTCCCTGGGCAGCCTGTTCCAGTGCTCCGTCACCCTC